>Ga0209633_10000417_pt1 | contig 50364 bp, 45 predicted proteins | sample Cruoilmetagenom1_FD_187290 | JGI IMG/M metagenome (GOLD analysis project Ga0209633, IMG submission 187290) | Oil polluted marine microbial communities from Coal Oil Point, Santa Barbara, California, USA - Sample 1 (SPAdes) (version 2) | ecosystem: Environmental > Aquatic > Marine > Oil seeps ... | reverse complement strand
CGTGGCTGCCGCGACATGATGTCTGAACAATGACCGCTAAGTGGTTGAGCGTGGTCGGTATCGGCGAGGCCGGACTCGACTCCCTCAGCACGGAGGCGCGCGCAGTCGTTGCGGCGGCGGAGGTCTTGGTCGGCGGCGCCCGGCATCTGGCGATGATCCCCGATGACGGCCGCGAGCGGCTCGAATGGCCGACGCCGATCTCCGATGCCTTTCCGGCTATCGAGGCGCGCCGTGGCACCCGCTTCTGCGTGCTCGCTACCGGCGATCCGCTGAACTACGGGGTCGGCGCGATGCTGGCGCGGCACTTCTCGATCGAAGACCTGGATTTCATGCCGGGTCCGTCGGCCTTCAGCCTGGCCGCCGCGCGGCTCGGCTGGTCGCGGCCCGACACCGAATGCATCACCATCCATGGCCGCCCGGCCGAGCGGGTGCGCGGCGTCATCGCGCCCGGCCGGCGGCTGCTGATCCTCTGTGGCAATGGCGGTGACCCGGGGCGCGTGGCGGGGATGCTGAGCGCGGGCGGATATGCGGACAGCCCCATGGTCGCGTTCGAGCATATGGGCGGGCCGAAAGAGCGGCACATCGAAGGCACCGCCGGCGCCTGGCCGCCCAACCCCATCGCCGATTTCGTCACGCTCGCCGTCGAATGCATCGCCGGCGCCGGCGCGGTGACGCACAGCCATGCGGCCGGCCTTCCCGACGAGGCCTTCGTTAATGATGGGCAGCTCACCAAGCGCGAGGTGCGCGCTGCCACGCTGGCCATGCTGGCGCCGTTGCCCGGCGAAATATTATGGGATGTGGGCGCGGGCTGCGGGTCCATCGCGATCGAGTGGTTGCGGGTGCACCCTGCCTGCCGCGCGGTCGCCATCGAACGCGACGAAAAGCGCTTGGGTTACGTTCGCGAGAACGCGGCCGCCCTTGGTGTCCCCTGGCTTGAGGCGGTTGGCGGCCTTGCGCCGGCGGCGCTTGACGGGCTCGACCAGCCGGATGCGGTTTTCGTCGGCGGCGGCGTGGCGGCCGAAGGGCTGCTCGATGCGTGTTGGGCCGCGCTCAAGTCCGGTGGCCGCCTGGTCGCCAATGTTATTTCTGTCGAGGGCGAGCGCACGCTCTATGACTGGCACGCCGCGCATGGCGGCGAGTTCAGGCGCATTGCCGTGCAGCACGCGATCCCGGTCGGCCGCTTCATGAGCTGGCGGCCGAAGATGCCGGTCACGCAATATGTCGGCGTGAAGCCATGACCCGGGTAGTGCGATGACCGGCACGCTTTACGGCATTGGCGTCGGCCCGGGCGACCCCGAGCTCATCACCGTCAAGGGGCTGCGGCTGCTGCAGGCGTCGCCGGTCCTGGCCTATCCGGCGCCCGAGGAGGGCGCATCGCTGGCGCGCTCGATCGTCGAGGGCTACCTGAACGGCACCAAGACCGAAATCCCGATCCGCATGCCGATCGTGGCCGCCCGCTTTCCGGCGCAGGCCGTCTACGATCAGGCGGTCGAGACGCTCGCCGGCCATTTGGACGGCGGCCGCGATGTTGCGGTGCTGTGCGAGGGCGATCCCTTCTTCTACGGCTCGTTCATGTATCTCTTCGGTCGCATGGCCGAGCGCTTTCCCGTCGAGGTGGTCCCGGGCGTCTCCTCGCTGACTGCCTGCGCCGCCGTGCTCGGCGCGCCTCTCGCTGCCCGAAACGATGTCATGACGGTTATTCCCGCGCCGCTCGCGACCGATCTCATCCGCGCGCGGCTGCAGGAAAACGATGCTGCGGCAATCATAAAGTTGGGCCGGCATTTCACGCGGATCAGGGAGCTGCTGGTCGAGCTGGGGCTGGCCGCGCAGGCCCGTTATGTCGAGCGTGCCACCATGGCGAACCAGCGCATCCTTCCCCTCGACGCGGTGGATGAGAGCGCGGTGCCGTATTTCTCGATGATCGTCGTGCACAAGCGGGGCGAGGCATGGCGGCTTTAGCGCCTCCGAATGAACCTGGGGCGATTATCGTGCTGGGGCCGAGCGGGCTGGATACCGCGCGCACCGCCGCTGATGCGCTCGCCGGCGCGGAGATCCATGCCGCGTTCGACACGCCGCTTGCCGCGCAGCGCATCGATGATCTGAAAACGCATCTGCGCGCGCTTTACGCCGCGGGCCGGCCGATCGTCGGCATCTGCGCGGCCGGCATTCTCGTTCGCCTGCTGGCCCCGGTGCTCGAGGACAAGCGCGCCGAGCCGCCGGTGCTTGCGGTCGCCGAGGACGGCTCGGCTGTCGTGCCGCTGCTGGGCGGCCATCGCGGCGCCAACGATCTGGCCGCGAGCCTCGCCGCTGTGTTCGGCTGTGCGCCCGCGATCACCACGGCGAGCGACCTGCGTTTCGGGTTGGCGCTGGACGCCCCGCCGGGCGGCTGGAGGCTGGTAAATCCTAACGATTTCAAAGAGTTCATGGTGGCCCTGCTGGCCGGCGCGGAGATCCGATTGGAGGGCGCCGCGCCCTGGCTCGGCGACGCCGTGCTGCCGCTCGCCGATGACGGCGCGCTGGGCATCCGGGTAAGCGATGACCGCGACGGCGGCGACGCCAGCCGGCTCGTCTACAACCCGCAGCACCTCGCGGTCGGCGTCGGCTGCGAGCGCAACGCCGAGCCCGAGGAGGTTGTCGCGCTGGTCGCATCCACGCTCGAGGAGGCCGGTCTGGCCGCGGGCGCGGTCGCCGGCATTGTCTCAATCGATCTCAAGATGGATGAACCGGCTGTCCATGCCGCGGCGGCGGCGCTGGGTGTGCCCGCGCGCTTCTTCGATGCGGCCCGGCTCGAGGCTGAGACGCCGCGGCTCAAGAACCCGTCCGATGCGGTCTTCCGCGAGGTCGGCTGCCACGGTGTCGCCGAGGGCGCCGCGCTGGCTGCGACAGGGCCCGACGGCGTGCTGGTGGCTCCGAAACAGAAAAGCCGTCGCGCCACCTGCGCCATCGCGCGCGCGCCATCGCCGATCGATATGGCTACGGCGGGCCGGCCGCGCGGGCGTCTTACCATCGTCGGCATCGGCCCCGGCGATGCGCGTTTTCGCACCCCCGATGCCGACCAGGCGATCCGCGAGGCAAGCGATATCGTCGGCTACAGCCTCTATCTCGACCTGCTGGGTCCGATGACGGCCGGCAAGACCTGCCACAATTTCGCACTGGGCGAAGAGGAAGCGCGCGTGCGCGCCGCGCTTGATCTCGCCGCCGAGGGCCGCACGGTGGCGCTGGTCTCATCGGGCGATGCCGGGATCTACGCGATGGGCGCGCTTGTGTTTGAATTGCTCGATCGCGCCGAACGCGCCGACTGGCGGCGGGTCTCGATCACCTCGGCGCCGGGAATTTCGGCGCTTCAAAGTGCGGCGGCGCGGATCGGCGCGCCGCTGGGCCACGATTTCTGCGCCATCTCGCTCTCCAACCTGATGACGCCCTGGAGCGTGATCGAGCGGCGCGTGCGGGCTGCCGCCGAGGGTGATTTCGTGATCGCTTTCTATAATCCGGTCTCGCGGCGGCGGGTGACGCAGCTTGGCGAGGCGCGCGACATTCTGCTGTCGCACCGTCCGGCCGAGACCCCGGTGGTGCTCGCGCGCAATCTCGGCCGTCCCGGCGAGAGCGTCAATGTACTGGCGCTCAAGGATCTGTCGGCCGAGCGGGTCGACATGCTGACGCTTGTCCTGGTCGGCTCCAGCGAGACGCGGCGCGTCAATAAGGGCGACGGCGGGGTTTGGGTCTATACGCCAAGAGGGTATGGCGCGCGCGAGGAAGTGCCCGGCCGATGACGGTTCATTTCATCGGTGCCGGTCCCGGCGCGCCCGACCTGATCACCGTGCGCGGGCGCGATCTGATCGCGCGCTGCCCGGTCTGCCTTTACGCCGGCTCGCTGGTGCCGCGCGAGCTGATCGACTATGCGCCGGACGGCGCGCAGGTGATCGACACCGCGCCCATGACGCTCGATGAGATCGTCGAGGAAATGCGCGAGGCGCACGCCGCCGGCCAAGATGTGGCGCGGGTCCATTCGGGCGACCCCTCGCTTTATGGCGCGGTCGCCGAACAGATGCGGCGGCTCGATGCGCTGGGCATCGACTACGATATTACGCCCGGCGTGCCCGCCTTCGCCGCCGCCGCCGCCTCCCTCAAGGCCGAGCTGACCGTGCCGGGGGTGAGCCAGACGGTGATCCTCACCCGCACCACGATGAAGGCCTCGGCAATGCCGCCGGGCGAGGAACTGGCCGCGCTTGGCGCCTCGCGGGCGACCCTCGCCATTCATCTTTCGGTGCGGAACCTGCGCCACGTCGTCAAGGCGCTGACGCCCCACTATGGCGCCGATTGCCCGGCCGTCGTCGTCTACCGGGCAAGCTGGCCGGACGAGCTGACGATCATGGGCACCCTTGCCGATATCCGCGAGAAAGCGCGCGCCGCCAAGATCACGCGCACCGCGCTTGTCCTGGTCGGCCATGTCTTCGACGAGGGGGCCGGCCATGCCAGCCGGCTCTATGATCCCGGGCACCGGCACATCTACCGCCACGAGTGAGCTCGTCAGCCGCAAGCCCGTCGCCCTAACCGGCCGCCGCCCGCTCCCGGATCCAGGCGCACGCCGCGTCGACATCGCCCACCTGGTCGCCAGGCTGGGCCGGCGGCGGGCGCACCATGACCACCGGGATGCCGAGATTTCGCGCGGCGGCGATCTTGCCGTAGGTCGCCCGGCCGCCGCTGTTCTTGGACACCAGAACTTCGATGGCGCGCTCGCGCATCAGGGTTTCTTCCGCCGCCGCCTCGAAGGGTCCGCGCGCGCAAAGCAACTCGAACGCGCCGAGTGCGATCGGCGCGGCGGGCGGGTCGATCAGGCGGATCAGGAACCAGACATTCTGCGATGCGGCAAAGGCGTCAAGCTCTTGTCGGCCGACGGTAAGGAAGGCGCGGGATCCTTGGGCGGGAATGGCGCGCGCCGCCGCATCGACGCTGTCGACTTCCACCCAGCGGTCGTCATCCTGGGGCGACCACGGCGGGCGTTGGAGTTGCACCCGTGGCACGCTGGCCGCCTTGCCCGCTTTGGCGGCGTGGCGGCTGATCGCGGCGGCAAAGGGGTGGGTGGCGTCCACCAGCAGGTCGATCCGCGCCTCGCTCAGATAGCGCGTCAGGCCGTCCGCGCCGCCGAAGCCGCCGCGCCGGACCTCGCCCGTGATGGGGCCGGGATTGCGGGTGCGTCCGGCGAGCGAGCTGACCGTGTGGATCGCGGGTTCGGCCGCGAGGTCGCGCGCGATCGCGGCGCCGTCCTGCGTTCCGCCCAGAATGAGCACTCGCGTCTGCTCAGCCACCGGCGCGTCCGATGAGCCCGCCTTTGCGGTCGAAGATCGCGACCTCGACGACGACCTGTGGCCCGGCGACCTCCTGCGCGGTGGCCCTTGCCTGTTCGGCCACGGTATCGGCGAGGGCCAGTTTTTCACCCCGTGCCAGGTCCAGAACCTCGGCCGCGGTATTGGCGCCGCGGGCCCCCTCGACGAGGTCGTTCGAGCCGCCAAGTTTCTTGCAAAGCCCGGAAAGGCGCTCGAAATCGACGCTGCTGCGCCCTGAGTGGAGGTCGAGGAAACCCGCGGCGAGCTTGCTAATCTTGGCGAAACCGCCGGCGACGGTGACGCTGGGAACCGGATGGCCGCGCAGGTATTTCAGCATGCCGCCGGCGAAATCGCCCATGTCGATCAGCGCCATCTCGGGCAGGCCGTGCAGCGCCTGCACGGCGGCCTCCGAGGTCGAACCTGTGCTGCCGGCGATGCGGGGCAGGCCGCCGGCCCGCGCGACGTCGATGCCGCGATGGATCGAGTGGATCCAGGCCGAGCATGAGAACGGCACGACGATTCCAGTTGTCCCCAACACGGACAACCCCCCTTCGATGCCGAGGCGCGGGTTCCAGGTCTTGGCCGCGAGTTCGGCGCCGCCGGGGATCGAGATTACCACCGAGACGTCGCCCGGCGCATCGAGCTCCCTGGCTAGCGCCGCCACGCTCTCCTCGATCATGCGGCGCGGGGCGGGGTTGATGGCCGGCTCGCCGACGGCGAGCGGCAAGCCCGCGCGGGTCACCGTGCCGATGCCGTCGCCGGCGAGGAAGCGCACCCCGCTGCCGGCGGGGCCGGGCCGCACCGTGGCGACGACCAACGCGCCGTGGGTGACGTCGGGATCGTCGCCCGCATCCTTGATGATGCCGGCGCTGGCCCGGCCGTCGCCAAGGCTTTGCGTTGCCAGCGCGAAGCCGGGGCGCTGGCCCTTCGGCAAGGTGATCTCCACCGGATCCGGAAATTGCCCGGTCAGCAAGGCTTGATAGGCCGCCCGCGTCGCCGCCGTGGCGCAGGCGCCGGTCGTCCAGCCCCGGCGCAGGTGATTGCCTTTGGTTTCCTGGGTCTTCGCCATGGAGATCACACTATCCAAGGACCGGGCCGGCTGGCTAGTCTGTCGCCTGGTCCGCCCGTTGTCGGGCAAATAGAAACATTGGCCTTCGCATCCGTGAAAAGCGTTCCGGGCATCATCATCGCCGCCCCCGCCTCGGGCCACGGCAAGACCACAGTGACGCTGGGCCTCATCGCGGCGTTGCGCAAGCGTGGGTTTGCGGTCGGCTCGTTCAAGGTCGGGCCCGACTATATCGATCCGGCGTTTCATGCGGTGGCGAGCGGCCGGCCTTGCCTCAGCCTCGATGACTGGGCGATGCGCGAGGCGACGGTGGCGGGGGTCGCGCGCCGGTTCGCGAGCGATGCCGAAATCGTCGTCGGCGAGGGCGTGATGGGCCTGTTTGACGGCGCGCCCGACGGCACCGGGTCGACCGCCGATGTGGCGGCGCGGCTCGATCTGCCGGTGCTGCTCGTATTGGACGTGCGCGCCCAGGCCGCCTCGGCGGCCGCGGTGGTGCACGGCTTTGCGACATTCCGGTCCGGTCTCGACGTGGCCGGCGTCGTTTTCAACCGGGTCGGCAGCGAAGGGCATGCGCGCGCGCTGGAGGCGGCCTGCCGCGAGATGCCGCAAGCCTTGCTCGGATGCCTGCCGCGGGACGAGACCCTTGCCTTGCCCGAGCGCCATCTCGGGCTGGTGCAGGCGGCCGAGCATGGCGCGTTGGAAACGTTCATCGCCCGCGCCGCGGCGGCGGTCGAGGCGCATCTCGATCTCGACCGGCTGGTCGAATTGGCGAGGCCCATGCACGCGCCAGCTGGCGAAAGCGGCCCGGTCATTCCGGTGCTCGGCCAGCGCATCGCGGTGGCGCGCGATACCGCCTTCGCCTTCGCCTATCCGCATCTGCTCGATAGTTGGCGCGCGGCGGGCGCGGAGATCGGCTTTTTCTCACCGCTTGCCGACGAAGCGCCGGCCGCTGATACCGATGCCGTTTACCTGCCCGGTGGCTATCCCGAGCTGCATGCGGGCCGGCTGGCCGCCAACGCGGTCTTTCTGGACGGCCTGCGCGACGCCGCCGCGCGCGGTGCGGCGGTCTACGGCGAATGCGGCGGCTACATGGTGCTGGGGCGTGTGCTGGTGGACAGCGACGGCAGCGCCCACGAAATGGCCCGGCTATTGCCGGTGGAAACCTCCTTCGCCAAGCCGCGCCTTCATCTCGGCTATCGCGCGGTGGAGCTTATAAGTGCATGCGTGCTGGGCGACCGCGGCGCACTGTTTCGCGGCCATGAGTTCCATTATGCGAGCGCCTCGCGCGAGGACGGCGATGCGCCGCTGTTCGACTGCCGGGACGCGCGCGGCGAGGATGCCGGCCGGGCCGGCTGCCGTGCCGGCACGGTGTTCGGTTCCTATGTTCACCTGATCGACGCCGCCTGATCCGGCGGCCAGGGCAACTATCGATCAATCCCGGTAGGCTTTCGTCCCTCGGGCAGGCATCGAGCATGCACTCTTATGGGCGCTCGGTGCCATTTCGCCGGCGATCGGGGCTTTGCTGCACACGCTGGCAATAACTGCCTCGCCGCCGCCCTCGCGGGTTCGGGGAATACCCAGTCGATTCCCGGCATTTTACTGAATCTAAACCTTATTCAGCGCATATCGGTGCGTTCTGCGACCGTCCGGGGGGATCGAGTCCTCTTATGGAAGATAGATCGAAATCACGCCGGCGCACCGAACCTGGGTGTCGACGTATTGGTCCCAAGTGCACGGATGGCAGAACGCCGGTCGACATCGCGCGTCGACCGAGCGGGGTAATCAGGGCGGCGCGCAGGCGCCGCGCCGAAGCGCCGGACCTCAGGGTACGCCGCTGGTCGTAGGCAAGAGAGCCAGTTTCGAAAGGCAAAGGTGGCTGGAATGGATGAACTGCTAACAGAATTTCTGACCGAGACGTCGGAAGCGCTCGCGGTGATCGACACCGAGTTGGTGCGCTTCGAGCAGGATCCCAGCGACAAGGCGATCTTGCAGGACATTTTCCGTCTCGTTCACACGATCAAGGGAACTAGCGGATTTCTCGGCCTGCCGCGGTTGGAAAAGGTAACGCATGCGGGCGAGGACGTCCTGGGCATGTTCCGTGACGGCGCGCTCGAGGTCACGCCGACGGCCGTTAGCGTCATCCTGAAAGCCATCGATCGGGTCAAGGATATTATCGGGGGCCTTGAGGAGAGCGGCAGCGAGCCGGCTGGCGACGACAGCGCCCTGATCGCCGAACTGCGTGTCATTGCTGGCGACGATGCTACGCCGCCACCGCCTGCCCTCGATCAAGCGCCGGTCGCCGCGGCGCCGGAGCCCGCGCCGGAGCCAGAGCCGGCGGCTGAAGGCGCGCCGCCGACCGACGCCGATGGCGGCTTTCCCGTCGCCCAGGAACTCCTCGATGAGGTGACCGCCGCCGGCGCCGATGGTCCCGGCGTGCCGACCGATGCCGATGCCGGCTTCCCGGTCGCCCAGGAATTGCTCGATGAGGTGACCGCCGCGGGCGCCGATGATGCCGGTGTTCCGACCGATGCCGCCGGCGGTTTCCCGGTCGCCCAGGAAATTCTCGACGAAGTTTCCGGCGCCCAAACCGCCCAGCAATCCGCTGCCGGCACCGGCGAGTATACCGAAGGACTTCCCGCCGGACCGCAGGCCATAGCCCAGCCGGCCGAACAGCCGGCCCCAGAGGCGGCCCCACAAGTGGCCGAGGCGCCGGCAGAAGCCGCTGTGCCCGAAGCCGCCGCGCCCGAAGCCGCCGCGTCCGAACCCGCCGCTCCGCCACCGACGGCAGAAGCCGCCGCCGATGCCGGCGAGCCGCGTCAGGTCAAGGAATCGTCGATCGCCGCCCAGTCGGTGCGCGTGAACGTGCAGTTGCTGGAAAACCTGATGACGCTGGTCGGCGAGCTCGTGCTCACCCGTAACCAGCTCCTGCAAATGGTGCGCGGCCGCGATGAAAGCGAATTCAAGGTGCCGCTACAGCGCCTCAATCACATCACCACCGACGTCCAGGAAGGCGTCATGAAGACGCGCATGCAGCCCATCAAGAACGCCTGGGCCAAACTGCCGCGCATCGTGCGCGATCTTTCGTTGGAAATGGACAAGAAGATCGAGCTGGACATGCTCGGCGGCGATACCGAACTCGACCGCCAGGTACTCGAGCTGATCAAGGATCCGCTCATGCACATGGTGCGCAACTCTGCCGACCATGGCCTGGAGACGACTGCGGGCCGCCTGGAGGCTGGCAAGCCCGAGACCGGCGTGATTACGCTGAACGCCTATCACGAGGGCGGGCACATCATCATCGAGATCAAGGATGACGGCCGCGGCGTGAACATCGAAAGGGTCAAGTCCATCATCCTCTCCAAGGAGCTCGCCACCGAGGCGGAGCTGGCGGAGATGTCGGACCAGCAGATCACCCAGTTCATCTTCAAGGCCGGCTTCTCCACGGCGGAGAAGGTTACCAGCGTCTCCGGACGCGGCGTCGGCATGGATGTGGTGCGCACCAACATCGAGAAGATCGGCGGCAACGTCGAGCTCACCTCGGAGCCTGGCAAGGGATCGCGCTTCAAGATCAACATCCCGCTGACGCTGGCGATCGTCTCGGCGCTGATCGTCGAATCCGGCGGTGAGCGCTTCGCCATCCCGCAGATCGGCGTGCTGGAACTGGTGCGCGTCTCAAACAATTCGGAAAACCGCATCGAGACCATCAACGACGTGCCGGTGCTGCGCCTCCGCGACAGCCTGTTGCCGCTCGTCGATCTGCCGAAGGTTCAGAAACTGAAGGCGTCGAACGAAGATGACCCCGATGTCGAACGGTTCGTAGTGGTCAGCCAGGTCGGAACGCTTACGTTCGGACTGATCGTTGACCGTGTGTTCGATACCGAGGAGATCGTAGTCAAGCCGGTCGCGCCGATTCTGCGGCAGGTTCCGATCTACTCGGGCAATACCATCCTTGGCGATGGCAGCGTGATCATGATCCTGGACGTCAACGGGATCGCCTCGATCGCCGGAGCGCTCGACATGCCCCGCCAGGAGGTCAGCGATACCGTTCAGGATACCTCAACGACTGCCGGGGAGCGCGTTGCGCTCCTGGTATTCCGCGCCTCCGGCTCGCAGCTGCAGGCCGTGCCGCTGGCTCTGATCTCGCGCCTGGAGATCATCGAGGGCGAGCGCATCGAATACGCCCACGGCGAGCCGATGGTTCAGTACCGCGAACGTCTGATGCCGTTGATCGCCACCGATGGCGGCGAGATCAAGCCCGATGGCCAGCAGAACCTGCTGGTCTTCCAAGAGGGCGACCGGGCCGCCGGCCTGGTGGTCGAGACGATCGTCGACATTGTCGAGCAGGTTCTCAAGGTCGAGCTTACCGCGGACAAGCCGGGACTCGTCGGCGCCGCTGTGATCGACGGCAAAGCGACCGACGTGCTCGATGTCGGACACTATTTGACGAAGGCCTTCCCGGACTGGTTCACGGCGACGCAGGAGCAGCGCGGCGACGGCGAGAATTTGCGTAAACGGATGCTGCTGGTCGACGATAGCCCGTTCTTCCGCAACCTTATGGCGCCCTTGTTCTCGGTTGCCGGCTACGAGGTAATCACCGCCGACAGCGCCGATGACGCCCTGCAGATGCGCGATGACGGCGCCGATTTCGATGTCATCATCAGCGATATCGAGATGCCGGGCACCAATGGCTTCCAGTTCGCCGAGCATGTGCGCGGCGACCCCCGCTGGCGTGATGTACCCATGGTGGCCTTGTCGTCGCGTGCCAGCGAGAAGGACCGCGAGCGCGGCCGCAGCGCCGGCTTTGACGACTATGTGGCCAAGTTCGACCGCAACAAGGTGCTCGATAGCCTCAACCGCAATTTCCAGCGCGAGGCCGAAGTTCCCACGGAGAAAGTCGCATGAGCGAAACCACAACCAGCAGCGGCCAGTCGGAGCGCGCGACTAAACAGTTCGTCACGCTGACGATCGCCGATCAGCTTTTTGGCATACCGGTGCTGTCCGTCCAGGATGTGTTGGCGTCGCAGCCGGTGGCACGCGTGCCGCTGGCCCATCCGGTGGTCGCCGGCTTGATCAATCTGCGCGGCCGCATTGTCACCGCCATCAACATGCGTCAGCGCATGACGCTGCCGCCCCGCGACGATGGCAGCGAAGGTATGAGCGTGGTGGTCGAGTATCAGGGCGAACTTTACAGCCTCAATATCGACACCATCGGCGATGTCATCAGCGTTCCGCTGGACAAGATCGAGCTCAATCTGGCCACGCTCGATCCGCTTTGGCGCAGTTTTGCCGACGGCATCTACCGGCTCGATGAACAGCTTTTGGTGATCTTGGAAATCGAGCGCCTGCTTGATCTCGATGCCGCGGAGGCGGCCTGACCCCTTGGCGCGCGGCCTGACAGTGGCCGAGTGACCGCGACTAAACGACGGAGCGAACTATGGCTTTCGATATCACCCGACCGATCCTGCTAGTCGACGATTATGTGACGATGCTTCGCATTCTTCGGAACATTTTTGTGCAGCTGAAATTCACCAGCATCCATGAGGCGACCGACGGCGTCACGGCGTTGGCGGAGCTCAGAGCAGGCGACTACAGCCTGGTCATGTCCGATTGGAACATGGAGCCGATGACGGGCCTGGAATTGCTGCGCGAAGTGCGTGCGGACGAAAAGCTCAAGCAAATCCCGTTCATCATGGTGACCGCCGAGAGCAAGACCGAAAACGTGATCGTAGCGAAGAAGGCCGGTGTGTCGAACTACATCGTCAAGCCGTTCAATGCGAACACCCTGAAGAGCAAATTGGTCTCCGTTATCGGTGAGTTTTAGGGGCCGAGCATGTCCGGTATCGCTGATCAAGAGCAGCTGGCGCAGCAGCTCATCGACCTGCAAAAGGCCGAGCCGGGAAGTGTTCGGCTCGAGGATGTGAGCGCGGTCGTGGCCGGAATCATGGATGCCGCGCGCAAGGAAATGGCGAGCTCGGACAACGAGGTCGTGGCCAAGATGATCGGGCTTGCCGACTACATCGAGAGCGCCAAGCGCGAAATCGCCTCGCTGCGCCCCGATGAAGTCAAGGACCGGCATTTGCCTGCCGCCGCTGACGAACTCGACGAGATCGTCGCCGAGACCGCGGAAGCGACCAACCGCATCATGGATGCCACGGAGACAATTCAGGGCGCCGTCGCGGACGCCGATGAAGCGACACAGGAGACGATATTCAACGCGTCAAACCAGATCTTCGAGGCCTGCGGCTTTCAGGACATCACCGGCCAGCGTGTGACCAAGGTGGTGAAGGCGCTGAAGGATATCGAGGAGAAGGTCGATTCGCTGATTTCGGCGTTCGGCGACGAGATCGCCGAGTACAAGGCTCTGAACATCGCCGACGAGCAACCCACCGACGCGCCCGCCGATGCGCCCGTGGATTTCGACGATATTTCCGATGAAATGCTGCTCCAAGGCCCGCAGCTCGCCGATGAGGCCATGTTGCAGGACGAAATCGACAGACTTCTGAACAGCGCCTGACGGACGTCGGTAGCGGAATGTTCAGTCGAAGAAACGAAGGAAAACCATCATGAAGCGTTGCCTCATTGTCGACGACTCAAAGGTCATCCGAATGATTGCGCGTAATATGCTGCAGGAGTTCGGCTTCGAGACCTCGGAGGCCGAGAATGGCCAGGAGGCGCTCAATGCCTGCGAGGCCGCGTTTCCCGATGCCATCCTGCTCGATTGGAACATGCCGGTCATGAATGGCATCGAGTTCCTGCGCGCGCTGCGGGCGCTGCCCGGTGGGGGCGAGCCGAAAGTCGTTTTCTGCACGACCGAGACCGATCTGGAAAACATTCGCACGGCGCTCGAGGCCGGGGCGAACGAATACATCATGAAGCCCTTCGACAACCAGATCATGCAGGCCAAGCTGGCGCAGGTCGGATTGCTCTAATGACAAGCACTCCAGGTTCCCTGGCCAGCAGCCATCGCGGCGCCGATCCGGCGCGACCGGATCCGAACGAGGACCCGATCCGGGTCATGGTCGTTGACGACTCGGCGGTAATTCGAGGGCTGATCACCCGGATTCTCGACGCCGATCCCGGACTGCAGGTGGTTGCCTCCGTCAGCGATGGCCAGCGCGCCGTCGATCGGATCGGCAAGGCCGAGATCGACGTGATCATACTCGATATCGAGATGCCGGTGATGGACGGTCTGACCGCATTGCCGAAGCTGATGAAAGCAGATCCCGAGATCAAGATTTTGATGGCGTCGACGCTCACCATGCGCAATGCCGATATAAGCATGAAAGCCTTGCGCCTTGGGGCGACCGATTACATTCCCAAACCCACCGCCACCGGCGACATCAACGGCCGCGACGAGTTTGGCCGGGTGTTGTTGGACAAGGTTCGCAGCCTCGGCCAGGCAAGGCGGCGGCGTCGCTCTATCAGCGGCAGATCGCGCGTGCCTGCCGCGGCCGCGGTGACGACTACTAAGCCTGAGCAGAAGATCACACTGCGCCCGTCCAGCCGCATCAAACCCAGAATTATCGCGGTGGGAAGTTCCACCGGGGGGCCGCAGGCCCTGTTCACGTTCCTCGGTGCGCTGACGGGCACCGTCGAGCAGCCGATTGTGGTGACCCAGCACATGCCGCCGAAGTTCACCACGATCCTGGCCCAGCATATCGAGCAAACCACTGGTTCCTCCTGTGTCGAGGCCGTCGATGGTCAGGAAATCGAACCCGGGAAAATCTACGTCGCGCCCGGTGATTTCCACATGATCGCCGAGTCGAAGGTGGGGTCGGCGGTATTGCGTCTCACAACCACGCCGCCTGAGAACTTCTGTCGCCCGTCTGTTGACCCGATGCTGCGCAGTCTCTGCGATATCTACGGAGGCGCGATCCTGACGGTGATTCTGACGGGCATGGGCAGCGATGGAATGAGGGGCGCCCAAAGTGTCGTAGAGAAAGGCGGCACCGTGATCGCCCAGGATGAGGCAAGCAGTGTCGTCTGGGGGATGCCCGGCGCTGTAGCCACGAACGGACTCTGCAGCGCCGTCCTGCCGCTCGACGAGCTGGCGCCGCATGTCGCGATGCTCGCGCGAGGGGGGAAACCATGAATACCGCTGACTTTGATCTACTGAGTGGGCTTATCAGGGAACGCTCGGGGTTGGTGCTGACCCCTGACAAACTCTATCTGCTCGAAAGCCGGTTGACGCCGGTTGCCCGCAAGCACGGGATCGAGGGGCTGACCGAGTTGGTGGCGGCGTTGCGTACGCGCACTGACGAAACGGTCCTGCTTGATGTGGTCGAGGCGATGACGACGAACGAGTCGTTCTTCTTCCGCGACAGCCATATGTTCGACACGTTTCGCGACGAGGTGTTGCCGGTACTGATCGAAAATCGTCAGTCGACCAAACGCCTGCGCATTTGGTGCGCCGCCGCATCCAGCGGCCAGGAGCCCTACAGCATCGCGATGATTCTGAAGGAAATGTCGGCGAAGCTCGCAGATTGGAAAATTGAGATCCTGGGCACGGACATTTCTCTGGAGATTTTGGAGCGCGCGAAATCAGGTATCTACACCCAGTTTGAAGTTCAGCGCGGCGTGCCGACGAATTTCCTGCTGACCTATTTCGAGCGCGCCGAGGAACAGTGGAAAATCATCGACCCGATCCTTTCGATGGTCCAGTACCGGCCGTTCAATCTGCTCGATAATCCGTCGGTGCTCGGCAAATTCGACGTTGTATTCTGCCGCAACGTTTTGATCTATTTCGATGAACCGACCAAGAGCCGGATCCTTGATGATGTCTCGCGGATGCTCGCACCTGACGGTGTTTTACTGCTCGGCGGCGCGGAATCGGTTCTTGGTCTCTGCAAGGCCTTCGAAACCAGTGTCGGCCAGCGCGGCATCTACCGCCTTTCGGGCGGTCAGGCCGCTGCGCCGGACCAACACCCGCCTGCCAAGCCCGCTGGAACGCCCTTGACGCGTCCGGCGACGCCGCCGGCACCGCCAGCGCCGGCCGCCGCGCCCACGGTCACGCCTGCGACGAAGCCTGCGACGACGCCTGCGGCCGCGCCGGCCGCTGCGCCTGCCGCCAAGCCGGCCGTTGCGCCGCCTGCGCCTGGTGCGGCGGGCCAAGGCGCAACTCAAGGTGCAACTGCGGCTCCGGAGCGTTCGCCGCTGGGTGGCGCCGGTTTGAGGACGACGGCGGGATGAACGAACGAGCACGGATCCGACCGGATAGCGGTCTGTGCTCATGCGGGGGGTCCATCGATGCGCGCGCCCAAGGAATTGCACGCATTCAACCGGCTCACATCTTAAGACAAGAGGCCTTCAATGGCTGACGGACAAACCGCAACCGATGATGTCGACGCCGCGCTAGCCGGGTCCGGCGAAGAGGATGCCGGCGTGGGTCCCGCCGATAGCGTAGAGATCGATGATTTCGATCGTGACTCGCTGAACGTCTTGCCGCTCGCCATCCTCCCGCTCACCACGCGTGGGCTGCAGAACTCACGCATGATCAAGAACGCGCGGCTGCACACTGTGATCGAGATATTCGGCAATGACAGCTCTGGCAGCCTGCAGCTCGAGGTCGACGGCGTGCCCTCCCATTTCGGCTGGGTCGATGGCAAGCCGCGCCCCGATTTGCGCATTCTTCGCAAGATGAAGGAACTCCACAGCTTCGATGTTTACAGTCTGCGCATTCAATTGCGCGCGTTGGATATCGAGATCTCGGACAATGAATATCTGAAGCTATCGGCCAAGAAGACGGCCGAGCTCAACCAGTACATGACCGAGTTCACGCGCCCCCTGATCCGAAGCATCTACGGCAGCGATGACGATACGGTTCATGAGTATGCGGACGTGATCGCGCTGTTCCGGTCCGCCGACGCGTCACAGACGTTGGAAAAATTGAACCGGATGGCGCAAAAGCTCAATGTCCATCTCGAAGACCTGCCGGTATTCCTGGCAGATTGCGGAGACATCTTTCTGTCGCTGTCGTATTACCGCCAATGCTTTGACGAAGTGGAGCCGATCGTCGGTGAGCTTTTCGCCTCGATCAAGGAAATGCGCGAAAGCTTTCAATTGAAGAGCGACCGGACGCTCATGGAGACCTGCGATCAGGTCGAGGCCAAGCTCAAATGGCTGACGGCAACGCTCGCGAAATTATTCGGGATCTTCGATCATCGCCTGAACGATATGTGGGAAAACCTCAGCGCCGATCGCTTTCGCGAGATCAAAGATGCCATCGAGCGCCATCACACGACGGTCGGCGGTCTGCTTTGCTCGCTCAATGTCAAGATGCGGGCCTGGAAGAAGGCGTTTCCCGATCCGGAAGGCGGCGGCTTGATCAAGCGCGGCGAATTCCTGATCACCGAGATCAAGCAGGGTCTCGACAACATCGCCGCAATCCAGGAACCGGCCTAGAGCACGATCGCGTCACCGTGACCTGCGGTGACGCGTGAATCGTGCTCTAAATATATGTGATAGATCAAGATTCACGTCTCAGATTGCTGCAATCTGAGACGATCTTGATCTAGCGGGTTGGCGCCGATTCCACGAAAGTGGGAAATGCTCTAGCCAGGTTCAAACGAGGCTAGCGCCCGCGACAGCCGGTTGAAGTCCGCGTCGCCGCTGGGCAAGCCAAACCGGATCGTCTCTCTGTCGTAATCGAAATCGCGGGTGAGGATGCCGTGCGCGCCGAGATGGGCGTGAAGCCGCACCGCGGCGGTGCTCCGGATCAGCCGGAAAAGAACCGTGCCGCCCGCGATTTCCAGACCGGCCTCGCTCAGAATCGCGTCAAGCCTGGTCCGCAGCGAGACCAGCCGCACCCTTGTTTCCGCGATCCAGACATCGTCCTCAAGCGCCGCACGAGCCGCCTCCAACGCCGGACCGGACACCGCCCAAGGACCCAGCGCGCGGCGTAAGCGGCCCATCAGCGGGTCGCCACCCAAGGCGAACCCGACCCGCAGCCCCGGCAGTCCGAAGAACTTGCCGACCGAACGCAATATCACGATGCCCGGCGCGTCGGCGTGCGGCGCCAGGCTCGCCTCCGGTGCCAGGTCGGCAAAGGCCTCGTCGATCACCGCAAAGCCGCCTGCCGCGGCGCAGCGCGCCGCGTCCGCGAAAAGCCTCTCGGGCGGCCAGATACGGCCGTCGGGATTGTTCGGATTGACGAAGATCGCAACGGCATGCGACCCGGTATCCGGTGCCTTTGCCCCGCCATCGCCTTGGATATGCATGACCGCGTGCCCGGCATCGGACCACGCCGCCGCATGCTCGCCGTAGGTCGGGCCGTGCACCGCGACACGCGTCGCCGGCAGCAGACGCGGCAGCCATTGGATGATCGACTGGGTCCCGGGCGCCGGTACGATATCGGCGTTCGGCGCGACTTGGTAGGTGCGGCGCGCGGCGGCGATGAGCGCCTCCTCGCGGTCGCGCTGGGGCAGTCTGGTCCAGGCGGCTTCGGGTAACCCGGGCAGCGGATAGGGCAGGGGATTGATCCCGGTCGACAGATCAAGCCAGCCATCGGAAGGGGCGCCGAAGCGCGCCGTCGCGGCGGCGAGATCGCCGCCATGGAATACGGGCTTGGGCGTATCGGCCAAGTGCGCGCCTCTTTCGTCTGAATGCCGCCGTTGGAGCGTCTCGCCCTACATCAAGATCGTCTCGGATCGTGGTGATCTGGGACGTGACTCTTGATCTACCTCATATATCTGGAGCAGTTATCTAGAGCCCGGATCACGCATCATGCCAGATCGCTGTGACGCGATTGTGCTCTAGCATGCCGCCGGGCGAACCCGAAAGCATATCAGGCGTCCGCTCGGCCATCTGTTCCAGCCGGGTCGGCCGCATTATTGTCCCTGGGCCGGGGTGACCCGAGCCGTGCCGGGCGGCGCGGCCGGGCCCGTATCTGGAGGGATGGATGGCATTCAAGAAAATTGCGGTCGTCGGTTTCGGCGAGGCGGGTCCGGTATTCGCGGCGGCCTTCATGAAGGCCGGCGTGCCGCATGTGAGCGCCTACGACATTCTGATCGACGATCCCGCCGCCGCGGACCGGCTCCGGGCCAAGGCCGCGGCGCTGGGGGTGGAGCCGGCGGAGACGATCGCCGCTGCCGTCACCCAAGCGACCCTGATCGTTTCGACGGTCACCGCCGACCAGACGGTCGTGGCGGCCGGTGCGGCCGCGCGCCATCTTGCCGCCGGCCAGACCTATCTCGATCTCAACTCCACCTCGCCGCGCGAAAAGGCGCGCGCCGCTGCGCTGATCGAGGCCGCCGGCACGCGTTTCGTGGAGGGGGCCGCGATGGATACGGTGCCCAATTTCGGCGCTCAGGTCCCGATCCTGGTTGCCGGCGAAACCGCCGCGGCGCTGGCCACAGAGCTGAACGCACTGGGTATGCGCATTGAAGTTGCGGGACCGGTGCTCGGGGCGGCGAGTTCGGCCAAGATGCTGCGCAGCGTGCTGATCAAGGGCTTTGCCGCGCTGTTTGCCGAATCGATGGTGGCGGCAGGCAAGCTCGGCCTGCAGCATCAGGTCGTCGCCTCGCTCAACGTCACTTTTCCAGGACTCGATTGGCAGCAAGTCGTCGGCTATTACCTCAGCCGGTCGGCGATCCATGCCAAGCGGCAAGCGGCGGAAATGCGCGCCTCGGCCGAGACGGTCGAAGAGCTGGGCGTCGAGCCGCTGATGACGCGGGCCACCGCCGCCCGCCTGCAATGGGCAACCGATCTCGATCTCGTACGCTTCTACGAGCCCGGCGCCGAACCAACGATCGACGACTATCTGGCAGCCGTCGCCGCGGCCACGGACGCGGCGGCATCCTACACGTGAGCGGTATCCAGCGCGTAAGCGGTATCCAAGGCGTGACGGGCATGACCGCGGGGGCCGCGCTGTGTATCCTTTGCCCTATGTGACGGCAGGGGACGGCGTGGCTGACTAGACGGCCCGGCGGGTACGCATCGGCGTCCGATCGGGCCGGGACAGGAGCTAAAGAAAATGCCCAGGGGATTTATCGATTTCGAGGCCTTGCGGAGCGACGAGGCGCGCGCCGTGCGGGAAACCACGCCGCCCGCGGGCCTGCCCTTCAATATCACCAAGCTTGGCCATGTCGTGCTGGTGGTCCAGGACCTCAAGCGCTCGGTCGAGTTTTACACCCAGATCCTGGGGTTCCGCGTCTCCGACGTCTATCCCGATAGCATGATGCCCGGCGGCATGGTGTTCCTGCGCTGCAACACCGACCATCATGGTATCGCGCTGGTCGGACAGGGCCAGAAGGATGCCCAGAACGCCGAGATCCACCACCTCGCCTTCGAGGTCGCCACGCTCGACGAGGTCATCCGCGCCCGCGACCACCTGCGCAAACACCAGGTCAAGATCGATTTCGAGGGTCGGCGGCGGGCCGGCGCCCAGGTCGCGGTTGAGTTCCGCGATCCGGACAATCACTCGCTGGAAATCTACTGGGGCCTCGATCAGATCGGCAGCAACGCCAACGCGCGGCCGCCCGAGGAATGGCGCGAGGAACTTTCGCTGAAAGGTGCGGTGGGCAACCCGCCGGACGGCCAGGACACGACGCTCGCCAATCCTACGCTGCTAGACAACCACTGATCGCCGCTCGGATCGCGCGGGCCGTCACGACCGCGAGGTCAAGCCGGCGCGGTTGCTCGTCTTCGAATTGTCCTTAGGCGGCCTGCCCGAAAGATGCGGCCGGCACGAAGACCTTGCCGTCGAACAGCTTTCGCGTGGTGCGCATGATGCCGGCGCGTTCGACCTGGGCGCCGTCCGCGCTCAACTTGATCGTGGTGACGAACACCCCGGTCGGATGCTCGATGCCGCAGGTCTTGCGCGCGCCCTCGGGCACCACGGCGAGACCGTCGGTCACCGCGCCCGGCGTGAAACAGGCGGTGGCGACACTGACGGCGGCGAAAACGCCGACCGCGGCGTGGCAATCATGCGGGATGAACGAGCGCGTCGAGATCAGCCCGCCTTCGCGCGGCGCTGCTACTAGGAACATCTTGGGGAAGGTGCGCGCGCTCACGTCGCCCAGGTTCATCAGAGGTCCGCAGGCGAGCCGGATTTTATCGATCCGCATTTTCAGCGCCTCGTCTGCGTCGAGCTCGGCTTTGCTCTCATAGCCGCTGCGGCCAAGATCGCCGGCGCGCATGATGATGACCGGCATGCCGTTATCGATCATCGTGACCGCGACCCCCTCGACCGTGTCGCAGGCATTGCCCGTCGGAAGCAGGCTGCCGCAGGACGAGCCGGCTGTATCGAGGAAATCGAGCAACACCGGCGCGGCGCTGCCGGGCACGCCGTCGATCGCGGCGTCGCCCTCGTACTCGACCACGCCGCCCGGTGTTTGCACGATCGCCTCGACGCGGGCATCGGTGTTGACCATGCGGATGCGCACGGGCGTGGTGCCGTCCTGCGCCGGGACCAGGCCGTGCTCGATCGCGTAGGGGCCGACGCCGACCAGGATGTTGCCGCAGTTCTGCCCGTCATCGACCCGCGCCTCGTCGACCACGACCTGGAGGAAGAGATAATCGACATCGATCTCCGGATCGGACGAGGGCGCGATCACGGCGACCTTGCTGGTGAGCGAGGTGGCGCCGCCGATGCCGTCGATCTGGCGAGCATCGGGCGAGCCCATGACCGTGAGCAGCACCTTGTCACGCACGGCCGGGTCGTCCGGCAGGTCGTCGGCCAGAAAATAGGCGCCCTTGGAAGTGCCGCCGCGCATCATGGTGCAGGGGATGGCGGTCTGCATTTCAGTCGTCCCCTTCTAAACGTCCGTGTCCTCGGAGCCCTCGATATAACGAAGCCCTTTGGCGACCAGTTTCTCGCGCATGGCGTAGATATCGAGCCCGAGCTCGCCGGCGACAAGGCGCTTGCGCGTCTCGGCCTCCTTGGCCTCGCGGGCAGCCGAAGCCTCGGCGACCACTGCGGCGCGTTCGCGCGGCACGACCACGACGCCGTCGTCGTCGGCGACCACCACGTCACCAGGGTTGACCAGCATGCCGGCGCAGACCAGCGGCTGGTTCACCGAGCCCAGCGTCTCCTTGACCGTGCCCTGGGCGGAGATCGCGCGCGACCAGACCGGAAACTCCATCTTCGTGAGATCGGCCACGTCCCGGCAGCCGGCCTCGATCACCAGCCCCTGCACCCCCCGCGCCCGCAGCGAGCTGGCCAGCAGCTCGCCGAAATAGCCGGCATCCGACGGTGAGGTCGGGGCGACCACCAGAACGTCCCCGGCGGCGCAGACCTCGACCGCGACATGGATCATCCAGTTATCGGCGGGCGCCACGCTGACCGTCACCGCCGAGCCCGCCATCCGCGCGCCCGGGTAGATCGGCCGCATGTAGGACGCCATGAGGCCCGTGCGGCCTTGGGCCTCGTGGATTGTGGCGACGCCCTGGCTTTCGAGCATCACGATGTCATGCGTTTCCGCGCGCTTGATGGTCCTGGTTACCACGCTCATCGCTGCTACCCGCTCTCTGTCCTGGTTGGCTTCACCGCCGAAGCAATTGCGGCTATCGGAAATCGCAAGGCCCCGAAGTGCAACAAGAATCTTGATGCCAACACCGACCTTGTTGAAAGACCCTGCAGTGCCGTGACCCGGAACGGGATGTTGCCCGCGCCGGGAATTTCCGCGATGTTGGCCGGAGGGTGCGCCGTTGGCGCGGCCGCGCCCAGGCAATCGATATGACCAGGATATCCGGGGCACCTGCAATATGAGCAACCGCAAGCCGCCATTTCGCGCCGATCATGTCGGCAGTCTCCTGCGGCCGCCGGAATTGCTGGCGATGCGCGACAAGCGGAACGAGGGGGAAATCTCCGCCGAGGAGCTGCGCGAGCACGAGAACGCAGCCATCAAGGATGCGGTCAAGCTCCAGGAATCGGTCGGGCTGCACGCGGTCACCGATGGCGAATACCGCCGCGCCAGCTTTCACATCGACTTCATCAACAAGCTGAACGGCGTCGAGTTCAAGCGCATGCAGCCGGAGGGATCGGAAGGCAAGGCCAGCAAGGAAGACCTTGAGAAGGCGCCCTTCGTCGCCGTGATCTCCGATCGCCTGTCGCTGCCCGACGGCGGCGTGGAGGCCGAAAACTTCCGCTTTATCAACAACTTGACCAACCAGACCGCCAAGATCACCATCCCCTCGCCGACGATGACCCATTTCCGCGGTGGCCGCGAGGCGATCAGCCGGCAGGCCTATCCCGACATGGACGGCTTCTTCGCCGATCTGGCGCGGGTCTATCGCGAGGAGCTCGCCGGGCTCTACGAGGCCGGCTGCCGCTATGTGCAGATCGACGACACCAACCTGGCGTACCTCTGCGATGAGAACATGCGCGACGGCGTGCGCAAGATCGGCGAGGACCCGGACGCGCTGCCCAAGACCTATGCCGCACTGATCAACGATGCCATCGGCGAGCGTCCCGACGACATGGCGGTCTGCATCCACATGTGCCGCGGCAACGCCCAGAGCCAGTGGTTCGCCTCCGGTGGCTACGAGCCGATCGCCGAAAAGATCTTCAATCTCACCGATGTCGACGGCTTCTTCCTCGAGTATGACGACGAACGCTCGGGCGATTTCTCGCCGCTCCGCTTCGTGCCCAAGGGCAAGACCATCGTCCTCGGCCTGGTCACGACCAAGCGCGGCGAGCTCGAAAAGCCCAACGATCTGAAACGCCGCGTCGACGAGGCGGCCACCTACATGCCGATGGATCAGATCTGCCTGTCGCCGCAATGCGGCTTCTCCAGCAACGCGGTCGGCAACCTTGTCACCGTCGACGACGAGATCGCCAAGCTGCGCCTCGTCGTGGAGACCGCCAAGGATTTGTGGCCGGGCGAAGACTGACGGGAATGGCCGAACGGAATGAGCGGCTAACTCAGCGGCTCTTGGCTTCGCTTTCGGCGACCACCACGCCGCCGAACTCGGTCATCGCGTCGACGATGCAATCCCACAGGTAGAGCGCGCTCGCACTGTCCATGAGGACGTGGAAGTGCGGTGCGTTCTGCACGTTCTGGCGAATGATGATGACCGGCAGGTGCGCGGCGATGGTCTGCGCGACGCTGAGATTGGGGAATTTTTCCGGCCTCAGATCGACGGCGCAGAGCTTGGCGAAGAGGCTCGGCGCGTCGGGGCCGCCAAGGTGAAACCAGGCATGGGTGTCCATGCGCGGCACCGGATAGGCGCCGCCATCCCCGTGCGGCGGCAGCGAGGCGGCGAGGCGCTCCATCACCTTGCCGCCGCGGGTGTCGAGCAACAGCGCCTCGCTTGGCGACAGGCGCGCCACAAGCATGGCCGCGCCGTGCGCGACGGCGGTGTTGTCGTTCTCCGGCACCGTGACGGCCTGGCGCTTCATCCAGCCGATCGCCCCCGATCCTTTCACGCCGAGGCGCGGTCGCAGGCTGAGATCGGCAAGCGTCAGCCGGGCCGACGCGCCGGGTCGGTCCATACCGCCCAGGCGGTCCTCAACGAAGCTGCGGCGCTCGGCGCTCCAGTCGACCATCAGACCTCCTGCCGGGCGTTGCCGGGGTCGTAGAAAGGCAGCGCAACCACGCTCGCCTCGACCATGCGGGCGGCATCGGCGCGGATCTGAAAGCGGCTGCCTTCGGCGGCGAGGTCAGGGGGCACGTAAGCCAGGCCGATCGGATATCCCAACGTCGGCGAGACGGCGCTCGAGGTGACGCGGCCGGCGATTTCGCCGTCGCGGATCACCAGATGGCATTCCTTGGGCAGCGGCGCCTCACCGTCTTCGATCTTGTAGCCGACGAGTTTCCGCGTGAGCCCGCGTGCGCGCATGATATCGATGGCGCGGCCGCCGACGAAAAAGGGCTTCTTCTTGGAGACCGCCCAATCCATCGCCGCCTCGTAAGGATGGGTCAGGCCGTCGGTATCCTGGCCGATGATGATGTGGCCCTTTTCCAACCGCAGCAGGCGCTGGGCCTCGACCCCGAAGGGCCGGATGCCGAAGCTCTCACCCGCCTCCATCAGCGCGCGCCACAGATCGAAGCCGAACCCGGCCGGTGCGTGAATCTCGTAGCCCAGCTCGCCGACAAAGCCGGTGCGCAGGATACGGGCCGGCACGCCGGCGACATGACCCTGGCGGACCCCGAGATAGGGGAAATCGCCGGCCCCGAGCGCGACGTCGTCGCACAACCTGGCGAGGGTGTCACGGCTGGCGGGGCCGGCGAGGTTCACCGCCGCGAACCCGGCGGTCACGTTGGCGATATCGACGTCGAGCCGCCATTGGGCATTCCACCACAGCATCGTGCGGTAGACCTCGTCGACGCCGCCGGTGGTCGCGGTCACGTAGAAATGCTCGTCGCCCAGGCGGCAGACCACCCCGTCATCGACGATCGCCCCGGTCTCGTCGGCCATCAGCGCGTAGCGCGATTTGCCGACCGCGAGGCCTTGGTAGGCAAAGGTATAGAGGCGTTCGAGGAACACGCCGGCGTCCCGGCCGCGCAGCTCGAGCTTTCCAAGCGTTGAGACGTCAATCAGCCCGAGGCTGCGGCGGACCGCGACGGCTTCCTCGCGGATGCGCGTCTCGGCCTCGTCCGGCGCGCCATAGTAGGCGGGGCGCAGCCAGGCGCCGGCCACCATCATTTGTGCGCCGGCCTCGACATGGGCGCGATGCATCGCCGTGCGGCGCAGCGGCGCGAATTGCCGCCCGGCCAGGGTGCCGAAGGCGACCGGCGCCAATGGCGGCCGCGCGGTCGTCAGCCCGATCGCGCCGATCTCGTCGCCGCGCGCCTCGGCCGCCACCGCCACGCCGGGCGGATTGGCGTGGCGGCCCTGCGAGGTGCCCATGCCGAGCGTGGAGAAGCGCTTCAGCAGCTGGACATCCTGATAGCCGAGCGCCACCGCATCGCGAATATCGCCGGTGGTGAGGTCCTCGTCGAGGTCGACGAAGGCCTTGCCCTCGGCAGGATCGAGGATCGGCTGGGGCGCCGCGGCCGATGCCTTGGCCGATTTCCTGGCCGGCTTGCGGGACGCCTTTGCGCGGCCGCCCTTGGCCGGGCCCACGGCCGCCGCGCCGCTGCGTTCGCCGTCGGCGATGACCCGGTCCAACGGCGCGAGGCCGTTGACCGCGCCGGCGGCATGGATGCCCGGCGGTAACGCGGCCGGCACATGGGCGCCGCTTGCCGGATCGAAGGCCAATTTCACGCCGGTATGCGCCAGCAATGCTGCCGCCGGAGCCGGCCGTGCCGACACGCACAACAGATCGCAGTCGAAGCTGCGCGGCTCGTCGGCGGCGCGCAACGCGCCTTCGATCGGGGCGGCAATGACGCGCTCGAGTTCGCCCTCGCCTTCGGCTGCCTGCGGCATCCAGCCGGCGAGCAGCTCGATGCCGCGATCTTTGGCGAGTTTGGCCAGCGCGCTGTTGCCGGGTTTCGCGCGCGTATCGAGCAGTGCGAGCACCGTCGCGCCGGCTTCGGCCAGATCGAGCGCCGCGGTGTAGCCCCAATCGTCCTGCGTTGCGACGACCGCCGTCTGGCCGGGCAGCACACCGTGATGCCAGATCATGCGCTGCACCGTGGTGGCGGCGAGGATGCCCGGCAGATCGTTATTGGCAAACACCATCAGCCCGTCCTGCAGACCGCTGGCAACCACCACGTCGCGGGCGCGCAGCTTGGTCAGGCGGCGGCCGCCGTCGATCGCAAGCCAGTTGTCTTCGTAAATGCTGGTGCAGACCGCGCCGGTCATGACCGTGATCGTGGGGTGCTCGCGGACCGCCTTGGCGAGGCGTTTGAGGGCCTCGTCGGCCTGCCGCCCATCGGTGTCGAAGCGGCCGTATGTAAGCGCGCCGCCGATCTCCGGGTTCTCGTCGATCAGCGTCACCTCGGCGCCGGCCTCGGCCGCCGCCACCGCCGCGGCCATGCCCGCGGGCCCGGCGCCGATCACCGCCACGTCGGCGAAGGCATAGGCCTTGTCATGATAGCCGTGCGGCGTGGTCGGCTCGACGCGGCCGAGCCCGGCGCGTTTGCGGATCACCCGCTCCCAGACGTGCCAGATGCCGCGCGGGCGGTAAAAGGCCCGGTAGTAAAATCCGACTGGCATGAATTGCCCGAGCTTGGCGATCCAGGCGCCCCGGTCGCGGGCCAGCGAGCCGGTGTAGTTCTGGCCGGTCACGGTCATGCCGTCGGCGAGCGGGCGGCGGTCGGCGGGCACGTTGGGCTCGTCGGGGAGCTGCACCAGCGCGCAGGCCTCATGGCTGCCGGCCGCGTAAAGCCCGCGCGGACGGCGGTACTTGAAGGAGCGCGACAGCACGCGCACGCCGTTCGCCAACAAAGCGCTGGCGATCGTGTCGCCGGTGAAGCCGCGATAGCGCTCGCCCTCGAAGGTAAAGCGCAGCGGCCGCGTGCGGTCGAGCCGCGAGCCGGCGGGGGCGGGCAGGCGCGAGCCGGTCATGACGCCCCCAATTGCCGGTTCGGCCGCTTGAAGAGCTCGTCCGGCGGATAGGTCTTGATGATTTCGCCAGTCACCGTATCGCGTTCGGCGATGAACCAATAGCTCGACGGCAGATGGATCCACCACTCGTGCACGACCCCCGCCGGGTTCGACTGCATGAAGAGATAATCGGCCCAATCGCGGTCGCTCGCGGTGTCGGGGTCGGGCATCGCCTTGACTTCGCCGCGGCAGGCGAATTCGGAGATGTTGCGCGGGCCGTTCAGCGGGCAATCCATGATCTTCATGTGCCGGCCCCCCTCAATGCCCGACCGAGGCGGCGCCGCGCTCGCCGACCTGCGCCATCTCGTGGAAGCGCGAGAGGCGGAAGGGCGCAAGGATTTCCGGCGCGGCACCGGTCGCCACCGTCTCGGCCATGCGCTTGCCGCAGACCGGTGTCGCCTTGAAGCCCCACGTGCCCCAGCCGGCGTCGATATAGAAATTCTCCACCGGGGTCTTGCCCATGACCGGGCTGAAGTCGGGGGTCATATCGGTCATGCCGGCCCATTGGCGCATCACCTTGACCGTGGACAGGCACGGGAAGAGCTCGAGCAGATCGCCGGTCAGCGCTTCGGAGAAGTCGAGCGTCGAGCGCGTCGAATAGAGCGCGTAGGGATCGGCCGCTCCGCCCATCACCAGCTCGCCGCGCCCGCTCTGCGAGATGTAGACGTGCAGGCTGCCGGAGACGATGATCGGGTTGAGGAAGGGCTTGAGCGGCTGGGAGACGCAAGCCTGCAGCGGCACCGTGCGGATCGGCAGGCGGAAGCCGGCCATGTCGGCGATCAGCGTGCTTGACCCAGCAACCGCCTGCAGCACGCTGCCGCAGGCGATCTCGCCGCGGTCGGTCTGCACGGCCGTGATCTTGCCGCCCTTCTGCTTGAGGCCGGTGACCGTGGTCTGCTGGTGGATTTCCACCCCGCGCCGCGCCGCGCCGATCGCATAGCCCCAGGCGACCGCGTCGTGCCGGGCGATGGCGCCGGGCGGATGATAAAGCGCGCCCAATACGGGAAAGCGGACCTCCCCGGACAGATTGAGCTGCGGGCAGAGGCGGCGCAGATCGTCAGGCCCAACTACGTCGGAGTTGACGCCCAGATGCTTGTTGACCTCGGCCCGCCAGCGCGCCGTGCGCAGCGCCGCGTCGGTATGCGCGAGCGTCAGGTGTCCGCGCTCTGAGTACATGATGTTGAAGCCAAGCTCGCTGCTGAGCCCGCGAAAAAGCTCGGCCGACTCGGCATAGAACTTGACGCCCTCGGGGGTCAGGTAATTGGCGCGGATGATCGCCGTGTTGCGCGCCGTGTTGCCGCCGCCGAGATAGCCCTTGTCGAGCACCGCGATGTCGGTGATGCCGTGGTCGCGCGCCAGGTAATACGCGGCAGCGAGGCCGTGCCCGCCGGCGCCAATGATCACCACCTCGTAGGACGATTTGAGCTCGGGCGTCGCCGGCAACTCGCGTTGCGGTTCGCGAGATCTGCCGAGACCGTATCTCAGAAGCGCGAAGGGCATGACCGATATTCTATTTTTTATACAGATCGTATATTAGATACGGGATCCCGAACCCGGGCCCCGGCGCAGTAGCGACGGCCATGCCGTTCACGGCTAACTTTACGCCCAGCGATGAACGAGACCAAACGAAAGCCGATCGGACGGCCAAAAGGAACGGGAACCCAGCGCGTTTACGACCGCGTGCGGGACATGATCCTGCATCTGGAGATCGCGCCGGGCGCCAATCTCGACGAAGCCTCGCTCGAACGCGAGTTCGGCGTCTCGCGCACGCCGGTTCGCGAGGCGCTGATCCGGCTGGCCTCCGAAGGGCTGATCACGCTCCTGCCCAACCGCGGCGCGCGGGTCACGCCGATCGATGTGAGCGATCTGTCGGAGCTTTTCGAATCGCTGGAGCTGACCCAGCGCGCGACCCTGCGATGGTGTGCCAAGCGGCGGCCTGACGAAGCCCTTCGTGAGTTGCGGGCGCTGGCCGACGATTTCGCGCGGGCCGCCGAAGCGCGCGACTACGAGCGCATGGGCGAGGCGAACCAGGCTTTTCACCAGAAGATCGGCGAGGCCAGCGGGAACAAGTACTTTGCCCAGCTCTACAACTCCCTGCTCACCATCAGCCTGCGCGTGGCCCGCATGGTCTTCGCGCACAGCCAGCAGGATCCGGGCGACCAGGCGCGTTATTACGCCGGGGTGATCCGCGAGCATGAGGCGATGATCGTGGCGATCGAGGCCGGCGACGCCGAGGCCGCGGAGACGCTTGGCCGCGATCATGTCGCGCTCTTCCGCAGCCGCGTTGTTGCCTATGTCGAGCACAGCCTGGCCGATGAGGTTGCGATCGGGGAGTGAGTTCGGCTACTCCGCCGCGTCACGCCTGTAGTTCGCTTTTAGATAGTCCGCCGAGAACTTGCCGCTGGCCCGGTCGCGCGCGAGATCTTCGTCGGCGCGTTCGTCAGCAGGCCCGTAGCCTCCGGCGCCGGGCGTCTCGACGATCACCGCCTCGCCCTCGGTAACCTTGATGTCGTTCGGCTTGTTCGCCAGCTTGGTGAGCGTGCCGTCGGCGCTCTCATGATGGAACTGGCCCGAGCCGCCTGCGCCGCCGCCGAAGAGACCCCAGGGCTTGTGGCTGAAGCGCTCGCCGGCGCCGCTGAAGATGCAGTCGTGGCCGACCGGCCGGATCACCCGCCTAAGCCCGAGCCCGCCGCGGTGCCGCCCCGGCCCGCCTGAGTCTTTCACAAAGGAATAGGTATCGACGCGGAGCGGGTATTCGGTCTCTATCGCCTCGACGGGCAGGTTCGAGGTGTTGGTGATATGGACCTGGACGCCGTCCTTGCCGTCATGGGTGGCGCGGCCGCCGAAGCCGCCGCCCAGCGTCTCCAGATAAACGTAGTTGCGCCCGGTTCTGGGATCGGTGCCGGAAAAGACCGCTGTCGTATTGGCACCGTTCGCCGCCGCCACCGCCGCCTCGGGACAGGCCTGCGCCAGCGCGCCGATCACCACGTCGACGATGCGCTGGCTGGTATTGGCGCGCGCGGCCACGGGGGCGGGGAAGTTGGCATTGAGGAGCGTGCCCTCGGGGATGACCAGCTCGGGCACGTCGAGGACGCCCTGGTTGTTGGGCACGTCGGGGTCGAGCAATGCCTTTAACGAGTAACAGACCGCGGCCTCGGTGGCGTTCCGCGTCAGATTGATGTTGCCGCGCACTTGCTTTGCCGACCCGGTGAAGTCGAAGCGGATACGATCGCCCTTCACCGCGATCTCGACCTTGATCGGAATGTCGACGGCGCCGAGCCCGTCATCGTCCATCACGTCCTGGAAGCCGTAGACGCCGTCGGGCAGCGCCGCGACCGCTTTGCGCATACGCTCGGCCGTGCGCTCGATGATCTCGCCGAAGGCACTCGTCAGCATGGCGTTCCCATTGACGTCGATCAGCTCCCTCAAGCGCCGCTCGCCGAGCCGGCAGGCGGCGATCTGGGCGAAATAATCACCACGCCGCTCCTCGGGTACCCGGACGTTAAGCAGCATGAGCTCGAAAAGATCGTCCTGCAGCACGCCTTCGCGAAAGAGCTTCACCACCGGGATTCGCAAGCCTTCCTGGTAGATCTCCGACATGCCGCCGGCCATGCTGCCGGGCGCCATGCCGCCGATATCGGCGTGGTGGGCGATGTTGCACATGAAGGCGACGAGCGTGCCGCCGTCGAAGATCGGCATCGCCATGTTGACGTCCGGCAAATGCGTTCCGCCGGCGACGTGCGGGTCGTTGGCGACGAAAATGTCGCCCTCCTTTACGTCGTCGCCGAACTTGGCGAGCAGGCTGGCCATCAGCCCGGTCATTGAGGCGAGGTGGATCGGCAGGCTCATCTCGGCCTGTACGACCAGCCGTCCGGCCGGGTCCATGATCGCGGTCGAATGGTCGCGCCGTTCCTTGATGTTGGTCGAATAGGCGCTTTTCATCAGCGCGACGAAGGCCTCGTCGGCGACCGAGCGCAAACCGTTGGAAAGGATCTCCAGCGTGATCGGATCGAGCGCTTTCGGGTTGAGCTGGGTCATGCCGCCACCGTGATCAGGATGTTGAGCGCCGCATCGACGCGCGCGGTGTCGCCCGGATGGACGAGCGTGGTCGCGTCGAGCTGTTCGATGATCGCTGGTCCCTCTATCAGGGTACCTGCAGGCAACGTCCCCCGATCGTAGACCGCTGTCTCGACCGCCGTGTCGGACTCGAAATAGACTGGCCGCCGGGCGGTCGCCTCGGGCGTTCCGGTCCCGGTTGGCTTGGGTGCCGCGGCGGCGTGCTGCAGCGCCCCGGTTGCCGTCAGCCGCAAGTTGACCACTTCGATCGGATCGTGGGGATTGTGGAAGCCATAGTGCTGGGCGTGCACGGCAAAGAACCGCTGGCGCAACTCGTCCGGTGATGGGATGCCCGATCGTCCCGATCCATTGGCGCGATCGAGGATGACCGGCAGCTCGAAATTCTGGCCGATATAGCGCATGTCGAGCGCCAGCGTGACGGCGCGCGCGTCGGCGCCGATATCCTGGCTCTGGAACCAGATGTCGGCGCGTTGGTTCAGATCCTCGAATATTGGTGCGATCGCTGCCGCGAAGCCGTCGTTGACCGCGAAGCGACCGGAATGGACGAAGTCCTCCTTCAGATCGGAGACGATGAGCCCCTGCGCGCACAGAATGCCGGGCGCATATGGCACGATGATCTCGCCGATGCCCAGACTGCGCGCCACCTCGCCGGCATGCAGCGCGCCGGCGCCGCCGAATGCCATCAGCGCGTAGTCGCGCGGATCGTGGCCCTTCTCCACCGAGACGGTGCGGATCGCGCGCACGACGTTGGCGACCAGGATGCCGAGCGCCCCATGCGCCGTGCGCTCCACCGAAAAACCAAGCTGCTCGGCGATCGGCGTGAATGCCCCTCGCGCCAGTGCTGTGTCGAGCGGCATCTCGCCGCCGACCAGGCCGCCCGGCGACAAGCGGCCCAAAAGCAGATTTGCGTCGGTCACTGTCGGCTGGTCGCCGTCCTGGCCGTAGCAGGCCGGGCCCGGATCGGCGCCGGCGCTGATCGGGCCGACTTTCAGCAAGCCATCGCGGTCGAACCAGGCGATCGAGCCGCCGCCCGCGCCCACGGTATGAATGTCGACCATGGGCAGGCGCACCGGAAAGCCGGCGACCTCGCGGTCGAAGCTGACACCGGCGTCATGGTCGCGGATCAGCGAGACATCGGCGCTGGTTCCGCCGAGATCGAAGGTGATGATGTTGGGCCGCCTCGACTGCCGCGCCGAATGGATCGCGCCGACCACCCCGGCGGCCGGACCCGAAAGCGCCGAGCGCACCGGAAAGGCGCGGGCGGTCTCGAGCGACATCAGCCCGCCGCTCGACTGATAGAGGCCCACGTCAAGTCCGGGCAGGAGCTTGGCGATCTCGCTTTCCAGATAGCCGAGATACCGGTCCATCACCGGCTGGAGATACGCGTTGAGCACGGTGGTCGAGGCGCGCTCGAACTCGCGGAATTCCGGCTGCACCTCCGACGACAGCGAAACCGGGACCGCGTTGGTGGCGCGCCGCAGGGCCGCGCCCAGCTCGGCCTCATGCGCCGGATTGGCGAAGGCGAAGAGAAAACACACCGCGACCGCTTCCGCCCCCGTTGCCAGCGCCTGGTCGACCGCGGCGTCGATCGCCTCGTCTTCGAGCGGGGTCTCGACCGAGCCGTCGGCCAGCACCCGTTCGGCGATCTCAAAGCGGTTCTCGCGCGCGACCAGCGGCTCGGGATGGTCGATCTGCAGCGAGAACATGTGCGGCCGGGTTTGCCGGCCGATCTCGATCAGATCGCGAAAGCCCTTGGTGGTGATCAGCGCGACCTTGCCGCCGCGGCGCTGGATCAGCGCGTTGGTCGCCACCGTGGTGCCGTGGCTGAGCCGCGTGACCTCGCCGGCGGTGATCCCGAACCCCGCCATCATATCGCGCAGCCCGAGCACGATCGCCTCGGCCGGATTGGCCGGCGTCGAGGGCCGCTTGAACAGCTTTACATCGCCATCCACCGCGTTCAGCGCGTAGAAGTCGGTAAAGGTTCCGCCGACGTCGATGCCGATGAGCCAGGACAAGAATGTGCCTCGCGTTATCCAGTCAGAGATTTATACATCACGTATAATAATGGTCGGAAGTTGTGGAAATGGTCAAGACCAAAGCGATGGATTTGGCGGAAATTGGCGCATCACCGCCGCAATTGACCCTTGACCCGCCGGGTCGCGGCCGTATTAATATACTTTGTGTATACGAAAAAGACCGACCTGAACGCCGGTAGGCGCGGGTTGGCTGTCGTGGGTTTGGGGCAGGGTGTGATGGCCGGATCTAAGGAGAATACGGGCGGCGGAGCCGGCCGCGATATGCCCAAAGCAGAAGCCAAGGCGAAATATGTCGGCCAACGGGTGCTGCGGCGGGAGAACCTGCCGCTTCTAAAGGGCGAGGGCCGCTTCGTCGACGACCTGCCGCTCAATCCCAGAACGCTCCATGCGGCGATCCTGCGCTCACCCCACCCGCATGCCAACATCAAGAGCATCGATGTGTCCGCCGCGCTCGCCCAGCCGGGGGTGGCCGCGGTGATCACCGGCGCGGACGTGGCGGCGTTGTGCGATCCGCTGATCGTCGGCTTTGCCAATTCGCTCGATTACTATGGCATCGCCACCGAACGGGTGCGCTATGTCGGCGAGCCGGTCGCCGTGGTCTGCGCCAGCGACCGCTACAAGGCGGAAGACGCGCTCGACTTCATCAAGGTCGACTACGAGCCGCTTGATGCCGTGGTCGATCCGGTCGTGGCAGCCGGCGATGATGCGCCGGTGATCCACCCGCGCCAGGGCAGCAACGTCGTATCGCGCCGAACCTTCACCCACGGCGAGCCGGACGAAGCGCTTAAGGCCGCCCAGCGCCATGCGGAAATGACGATCCGCTATCCGCGTAACTCGATCACGCCAATGGAAACATACGCGATCATCGCGGAATACGTTTCCGACACCGGCGGCTACGACGTGACGTCCAATTTCCAGGGGCCGTTTTCGATCCATCCGGTAATGGCCAAATCGTTGCGCATTCCGGGCAGCAAGCTGCGTCATCGCAGCCCGTCGCATTCGGGCGGCTCGTTCGGCTCCAAGCTGGTGATCTTTCCCTACATCGTCGTGCTGTGCATCGCCGCGCGCAAGGCGGGGCGGCCGGTCAAATGGATCGAGGATCGCCTGGAGCATCTTTCGGCCTCGAGCGTCGCGCCCAACCGCGTGACCCGTATTGAAGCCGGTTACGACGATGACGGCATCGTCTCGGTATTCCGCATGGAGCACTGGGACGATCACGGCGCCTATCTGCGCGCGCCGATGCCGGCGCCGATCTACCGCATGCATGGGCTCTCGACCAACGGCTACGGGATCGGCCATTGCCAGGTGGTCAACAACATCATGATCACCAACAAATGCCCGACCGGCGCGGTGCGCGGCTTTGGCGGCCCTCAGCTCTACTTCGCGATCGAGCGCATGATGCACAAGATCGCGGTCGAGCTCGGCCTCGATCCGCTGGAGGTGATCCGGCGGAACCTGATCCGGGCCGATAGCTTCCCCTACCGGACGCCGGCGGGCGCACTGCTCGATTCCGGCGACTATCAGCGAACCATCGACGAAACGCTGGCCGATGGCGCGCTGGACGTCTTGAAGCGCCGCCGCGACGAAGCCCGCGCGCAAGGCCGCCTTTACGGCATCGGTTACGCGGCCGTGGTCGAGCCCAGCCAGTCGAACATGGGCTATATCTCCACGCTCAAGACGGGCGAGGAGCGCGAGCGCGCAGGGCCCAAGGACGGCGCCGTCGCCTCGGCCACGGTGAGCGTCGATCCGGTCGGCTCGATCAGCGTGGTCGGCGATTCGGTGCCGCAAGGCCAGGGCCACCAGACCGCGCTCGCCCAAATCGTCGCCGACCAGTTCGGCGTCGATATCGACGACGTCGTGGTCAATCTCGAGACCGACACCCAGAAGGACAACTGGTCGATCGCCTCGGGCAACTATTCCTGCCGCTTCGCGCCGGCCGCGACCAGCGCCGCCCATCTCGCCGCCGAGCGCGTCAAGGACAAGCTCGCGCGGATTGCCAGCCAGGGCCTCAACGTGCCGCCCGAAGAGCTCGAATTCGAAGGCGGCTATATCCGCGCCAAGGCCAATCCCGACAACAGTGTGCCGTTCTACCGGGTGGCGGGGCTGGCCCACTGGTCGCCGTCAAGCCTGCCCGACGGCATGGACCCGGCGGTCCGCGAAACTGCCTTTTGGAATGCGCCCGAGCTCACGCCGACAACCGCGAATGACGAGATCAACACCTCGCTCGCCTACGGTTTCGGCTTCGACTATTGCGGCATCGAGATCGACCGCGACACCGGCGAGGTGCGCATCGACAAATACGTCAGCGCGCATGATTGCGGCACCATTCTCAATCCGGGTCTCGCGGAGGGGCAGATCCACGGCTCCTTCGCCGCGGCGGTCGGGGCGACCTTGTTCGAGGAGTTCGCCTACGCCGAGGATGGCAGTTTCCTCTCCGGGACCTTCGCCGACTACCTCGTCATCACGGCGCCGGAGATGCCCAAGCTCGACCTCATCCATCCCACGGTGAACCCCTCGCCCTATACCCGCCTGGGCGCCAAGGGCATCGCCGAAGGCAACCAGTACAGTACCCCCGTCTGCGTCGCCAACGCGGTCGCCGACGCGCTCGGCCGCGACGATGTCTCGGTGCCGCTCACCCCGGCCAAGGTCTTCGAGTGGATCCACGGCGAGGAAACGCCGCCGCCGGCCGATACCATGGCCGCTACCAAACCGACGAAAAAGAAACGCGAGCGGGCGATCGAAGGCCAAGGGGAGGCCTTTGTGCCGGCGTCGCCCGAGGCGGTTTGGGCGACGCTGCTCGATCCGGGCAGCCTGGCCAAGGTGATCCCCGGTTGCCGCGAGCTCGAGCGCGTGGCCGAGAACGCCTACCGCGCCTCGGTCGATATGGGCGTGGGGCCGGTGCGCGGGCGCTTCGAGGCCAATGTCGCGTTGTCCGAATTGAAGCCGCCGCGATCGGCTATGCTGTCGGGCGATCTCGCTGGCCCGCTCGGCGCATCGAGCGGATCGGGCACGGTGGTGCTGGAAGCCGCCGAAGGCGGCACGCAGGTTCGCTACGACTATTCGGTTCGCCTGACCGGCAAGGTCGCGGCGGTCGGCGGGCGCATGCTCGACGGCGCGGCGCGCATCCTGATCGGCCAGTTCTTCAAGGCGCTGGTCAAGCAGGCCGGTAACGGGGGAGGCGCGTCGTGAAGCCCGCCGCCTTCGACTATCTGCGGCCGGCCGATCTCGACGAGGCGCTGGCGGCGCTTCACGAGCATGGCACCGACGCCAAGGTCATGGCCGGCGGGCAATCGCTGATGCCGATGCTCAACATGCGGCTGCTGGCCCCGGCCGTGATCGTCGATATCTCCGATCTGGAATCCCTCGATGGCATCGAGGCATCGAACGGGCATATCGAGATCGGCGCGGCGGCGACCCAGGCATCGCTTGGCGAGTGGCCGGAACTGGCGGCGACGGCACCGCTGCTGGCCAAGGCGCTGCCCAATATCGGCCATTTCCAGACGCGCAACCGCGGCACCGTTTGCGGTTCGCTGGCGCATAGCGATCCGAGCTCGGAGCTGCCGCTTTGCCTTGCCACGCTGGGCGGCGAGGTCGTGCTGCAGAGCCGCGAGGGCAACCGGCGCGTCGTCGCGGCCGACTTCCAGACCGCCATGCTGACCACCGATTGCGGCCCGCAGGAAATGGTGGTCGCGGCCAGGTTTCCGGTGGCGGTCGCGGGCGCCGGCTATGCCTTCGCCGAGATCGCGCGGCGGCACGGCGACTTCGCCATCGTCGCCCTTGCCGCGATGGTCACGGGCGACACCATCCGGCTCGGCGTCGGCGGAGTGGCCGACACGCCGCAGGTCCGCGAATGGCACGGGCTGGAAGGCGACGCGCTCACCGACGAACTTGATGATGCGCTCAACGCCTTCGCCTGGGAAATGGGCGGCAGCGACGATGTGCACGCGACCGCCCGCTACCGGCGCGAGATCGTGCGGCGGATCGGCCGCAAGGTAATCGCGGAGGCAGCCGATGCCGCTGATCGCTAGGGACGCCCACCACCGCATCGCGCTGACGCTCAATGGCGAGCGCGTCGAGGGCTATGCCGAGCCGCGCATGTTGCTGGTTGATTTCCTGCGTCACGAGTTGGGCGCCACCGGCACGCATACTGGTTGCGAGCACGGCGTCTGCGGCGCCTGCACGATTAGGGTTGAGGGCCGCGCCGCGCGGGCCTGCCTGATGCTGGCGGTCCAGGCCGATGGCAAGGCGTTGGATACGGTCGAGGGGCTGGCGACGCGGGATGGCACGCTCTCGCCGTTGCAACAGGCCTTTCACGAAAACTTCGCGCTGCAATGCGGCTTCTGCACCCCCGGCCTGTTGATGAGCCTGGGCGAGGTGCTGGAGCGCAATCCCGATCCGAGCGAGCAGGAGATCCGCATCGCCATCGGCGGCAATATCTGCCGCTGCACCGGCTATCAGGAGATCGTTGACGCAGCGCTGGCGGCGGCCGCGGTGCTTCGCGGGGAAAAGCCGAGGAACGGAAACAAGGACTAAGACAGCAATTGTTAGGAGTGGGAGCTGAGCCATGCGGGCAATCGTCATTCACGAGTTCGGGCCGATCGAGAAGCACAAGGTCGAGGACTGGCCGGATCCGGAGATCGGTCCGGACGATGTGCTGATCGAGACCCATGCGATCGGCGTCAACTACCCCGACGCGCTGATGCTGCGCGGGCTCTACCAGAAGCGCGCGCCGGTGCCGTTCGTGCCGGGCCGCGACCTTGCCGGCGTGGTGCGCGAGGTCGGCGCGGAGGTGACGCGCTGCAAGCCGGGCGACAGGGTGGTGGCGCAGGTCTTCACCGGCGCCTTCGGCGAGCTCACCGCCGCCCCGCAGAAGCGTTGCTTCGTCCTGCCCGACGGCATGGATTTCGAGGCGGCGGCGGCGATGATCACGCCGTTCAACACCGCCTGGATCGCCGTCGACGTGCGCGGGCAGGTCAAGGCCGGCGAGACGGTGATGGTTACGGGGGCCGCTGGCGGCGTCGGCCTTGCTGCGATCCAGCTATTGAAGGCGCGCGGCGCCAAGGTGCTGGCAGCGGTCTCCACGCCCGAGAAGGGCAAGCTCGCCATGGAGAACGGCGCGGACGCGCTGGTCGATACCAACGCGCCCGACCTTGCCGCGCTCAAGGACCACCTGAAGGCCCAGGTCGCCGAGGCCACCGGCGTCGCCGATGGGCGCGGCTGCGATGCCGTGCTGGAAACCGTGGGGGGCGATATTTTCGAGGCCTCGCTGCGGGTGCTCAATTTCGGTGGGCGGCTCGTCATCGTCGGCTTTGCCGGCGGCAGCATTCCCTCACCCAAAGCCAACTATCTGCTTTACAACAATATTTCGATTGTGGGCGCGCCGCTCGACATCCGTTTCGAGGAAGCCTACGACCAGATCGAAACCGCTGTGGCCGAAGCCGCCCGGCTCTATGTGGAGGGCAAGGTGAAGCCGAACATCACCGCGACGATGCCCATCGATGACTTCCAGCAAGCGTTCGACCAGATGATCGGCCGGCAGATGATGGGCAAGATCGTGCTTACCGTCGGGCGCTGACGGGCCGTTGGGTGCTGACAGGATTTGTCCACGCGGCCATCTCCGCTAAGCTAGGGCGTCGCCGCAGGGTCGCGGCGTGGCCGGGGGACGCGACTGGTGACCGTTATAAGAATTGAAGGCGAGGCGCCGGTCGTCGAGGTCGTCCTCGACCGGCCCGACCGCAAGAACGCGGTCACTCTGGATATGTGGCGCGAGATCCCGCGCGTCATCGCCAAACTGGGATCGCAAGCCGACATCCGCGCCATCATCTTGCGCGGCGCGGGCGGAAATTTCTGCGCCGGCGCCGACATCACGGAGTTCGGCCAGGTCCGCGACACGCCCGAGCAGGTCCACGACTACGACGAAGCCGTCGATGTTTGCTGCGATGCTATCACCGCCGCGCCCAAGCCAGTGATCGCCGCGATCGACGGGTTTTGCGTCGGCGGCGGCTGTGGCCTCGCGCTGGCGTGCGATTTCCGCATCGCCGCGCCCGGTGCGACGATCTTCATTCCCGCTTCACGGCTCGGCATCGTCTACGGATTGCGCGAGACCCAGAACCTGCTGGCGCTCGTCGGGCTGGCGAACGCCAAGCGCATGCTCTTTGCCGCCGAGCGTCTCGATGCCGAGACGGCGTGTTCTTATGGCTTCCTCGACGAGGTGGCCGCCGACCCGCTGGCAGCGGCGCGCGATTTCGCCGGCGTCATGGCCGCGCGCGCGCCGCTCTCGATTTCCGGGACCAAGGCGCTGCTCACCGGGCTGGTGCGCAGCGAATGGTTGCAGGATGAAGAGGGCGCGCTCACGCTCATCGAAGCGGCCAGCCAGAGCCAGGATTACAAAGAGGCGCGGGCGGCCTTCGCCGAGAAGCGCGAGCCGGTCTTCAAGGGTCAATAGGTGGTAATGCGATGAAACCTCCAGCATTCGAATATGTCGCCGCCGGCAGCGTGGAGGAGGCCGTCTCCCTGCTCGCCGAACACGACGGCGAGGCCAAGGTCATCGCCGGCGGGCAAAGCCTGGTGCCGATGCTCAACTTCCGCCTGCTCGCACCCGCGGTACTGGTCGATCTCAATCGCATCCCCGGCCTCGACGGCGTCAGTGAGCAGGGGGGCGGCCTGCGCATCGGCGCGCTGACCCGGCATCGCACCCTGGAAACCTCCGAGATCGTGAAAGCGCGCTTTCCGGTGCTGAACGCTGCCATGCAGTTCGTCGCCCATCTGGCAATCCGCAACCGCGGCACCATCGGCGGCAGCCTGTCCCATGCCGACCCGGCGGCCGAGCTGCCAACGATGGCGGTCCTGCTCGATGCCGAGATCGAGGTAGCGGGCCCCAAGGGCGAGCGCGTGATCGCGGCGCAGGACTTCTTTGAGAGCGCACTTTCGACGACGCTGGAGGAGGACGAGATCGTTACCGGGGTCCGCCTGCCGGCACTTGCCGCGCAGACCGGCTGGGCCTTCGAGGAATTTGCCCGGCGCTCGGGCGATTTCGGGATCGCCGGTGTCGGGGTCACGGTTTCGCTGACGGACGGCAAGGTCGCCCAGGCGCGGGTCGCGCTTCTAGGCGTGGGGCAAACCCCGATCCGCGCGAGCGCTGCAGAGGCGGTTCTGCTCGGCAAGGAACGCAATCTAGAGCTGATCGCCGCGGCGGCCGAAGCGGCACGCCAAGCCGCGGAACCCGAGGACGATCTGCACGGCTCTGCCGATTACAGGCGCCACCTCGTCGGCGTACTGACGCGGCGGGCCGTCGAGGCGGCATGGCGCCGCGCGCTAGGAGAGGTGTCTTGAGCGATACCTTGCGGATTGCGCTGACCGTCAACGGGGTGCGTTACGAGAAGGATGTCGAGCCGCGGATGCTGCTCGCCGATTTCCTACGCGAGACGTTGGGGCTCACCGGCACGCATATTGGCTGCGAGCACGGCGTCTGCGGTGCCTGCACGGTGCTCCTCAACGGCGATAGCGTGCGCTCGTGTCTTACCTTTGCGGTACAGCTCGACGGCGCTGATATCGAAACGGTGGAAAGCCTCGGCACCGTCGAGGATCTGAGCCCGCTGCAGCAGGCCTACCGCGAACACGGCGCGCTGCAGTGCGGTTTCTGTACGCCGGGCATGCTGATAACCTCGGTCGATCTCCTGAAGAAATACCCCCTCGCCAACGACGCGGAGATCCGCGAGGGGCTGTCGGGCAATCTCTGCCGCTGCACCGGCTACGAGCACATCGTCGATGCGGTGCGCGCCGTGGCCAAGGCCCAAGCCAAGACCGACGAGGGCGACAAGCCATGAGCGAGACCCGCCCCAAGATCATCGGCGCGCGCGTCCAACGGGTCGAGGACCCACGATTCCTGGCCGGGGTCGGCCGCTTCACCGACGATTTGAAACGCGCCGGAATGCTGCACGTCGCCTTCCGGCGCAGCGACGAGTCCCATGCCCGCATCGTCGACATCGACATCTCGGCGGCCGAGACGATGCCGGGCGTGGTCGCGGTGGTCACCGCCAAGGACATCGTCGACGCCGTCCGGCCGGTGCGGGCCGAATCGCGGATGAAGAACTATCACGCCACGACCAATCAGCCGCTCGCGGCCGAGAAGGTCCGCTATGTCGGCGAGGCGGTCGTCGCGGTGGTGGCCGAGAGCCGCTATCTCGCCGAGGACGCGGCCGAGCAGATCGTCATCGAGTTCGAACCGCTCGCCGAGCTGACCGATCCCGAGGTCGCCGCGGCCGACGGCGCGCCGCTGCTGCACGAGGAAGCCGGCACCAATATCATCGCGCTGCGCGAATTCGAGCGCGGCGAAGTCGATGACGCGTTCAGTGCGGCAGCGCTGACCGTTGGCGGGCGGTTCCGCTTTCGCCGCAAGTCGCCCTGCGCGATCGAGAACCGCAGCTATCTGGCCGAATACGACCAGGGCAAGCGCAGCCTCACCCTGCATGCGACGACGCAAGTTCCCGGCATCATCCGTGACGCGCTTGCCGAGGCGCTCGACATACCGGGCCACCGCGTTCGCGTCGTCGCGCCGGATGTCGGCGGCGGTTTCGGCGGCAAGGCCTCGCTTTATGCGGAGGACCTTATCGTTTGCCTGCTCGCCCGCAAGCTCGGCCGGCCGGTCAAATGGACGAGCGACCGTCTGGAAGACTTGATGACAACGACGCAAGGCTTCGATGAGATCGTCGAGGCCGAGTTGGCGCTCGATAGCGATGGCAAATTCCTGGCGCTGCGGGCCGACATCCTCGGCGATGTCGGCGCCTATTCGATCTATCCGTGGACTTGCACCGTCGAGCCGGTGCAAGTGGTGAGTTTCCTGCCGGGCCCTTACCGGTTGCCCTGCTATCGCGGAAAGGTGCGCGCGGTCTCGACCGCGAAGACGCCGCTGGGGCCCTATCGCGGGGTCGGCCGTCCGATCTCCACCTTCGTCATGGAGCGGCTGGTCGACATGGCAGCGCGGCGCCTGGCGATCGATCCGGCTGAGATCCGCGTGCGCAACCTCGTGGTCGAGGACGAGTTTCCCTACAAGGCCGGCTCGGGGCTGGTCTGGGACCGCTCGGGCTTCCAGGAATGTTTGGCGGCCGCGCGCGAGAAAATCGATTACGAAGCGCTGCGCCAAGAGCAGGCGAAGGCCCGCGCGGCAGGTCGCTGGTTCGGCATCGGCATCGCCTCCTACGCCGAGCTCACCGGCATCGGCTCGCGCATCGCCGCCGCGCCCGGCATGGCCCTCAACACCGGCACCGAGACCTCGACGGTGCGCGTTGATTCGACCGGCTCGGTCACCGCCACCTTCGGCATCGCCTCGCACGGCCAGGGCATGGAAACCTCGCTCGCCCAGGTCATCGCCGAGGAGCTCGGCGTGCGCGTCGAGGATGTCGAGGTCGTCCACGGCGACAGCGACGGCCAGGCCCACGGCACCGGAACCTATGCCAGCCGCAGCGCCGTCCTCGCTGGCGGCGCGGCGACCTTGAGCGCGCGGACGGTGCGCGAGAACGTGATCGAGATCGCCTCACATCTGTTGGAGGCGGCGCCCGCGGATATCGACGTCGCCGATGGCACGATCTCGGTCGTCGGCACCGATCGCCGCTTAAGCTTTCGCGAGCTCGCCCGCGCCTTTTATTCGGAGGTCGGCCGGTTGCCGCATGAGCTCCGCGAGACCATCGCGCTCGAGGCCACCAAGACCTACGATCCCTTCTTCGGCACCACCTCCTCGGCAACGCACATCGTGGCGCTTGAGATCGACCCGGAGACCTATGGGGTTGAGCTGCGCCGCTACGTGTCGGCAGAGGATTGCGGGCGCATCATCAATCCGCTGATCGTCGACGGCCAGGTGCATGGCGGCGTCGCTCAAGGCATCGGCGCGGCGCTGTTCGAGGAAGTGGTCCATGACGAGGCGGGCCAGGTGCTGACCGCGAGCTTCGTCGACTACCTGGTGCCCACGGCGGCGGAGATCCCCTCGATGGAGACCGTCCATGTCGAGACCGCGCGGCCCAACAATGTCGGCGGTTTCCGCGGCATGGGCGAGGGCGGCACGATCGGTGCGCCGGCGGCGATCGCCAATGCGGTGTCGGATGCTCTCGCTCCGTTGGACATCGAGATCGACGAGCTGCCGATCACGCCGGAACGCCTGTTCCGCCTGATCGAGCGGGCCAGGAAAAATCAGTAGTCAGAGAGAACCAAGGGAAATCTGCGATGGATCTGGGTCTGAAAGGCAAGGTGGCGTTGGTCACCGGCGGCGGCCGCGATGTCGGGCGGGAAGTCTCCCTGGCGTTGGCGGCCGAAGGCGCCAAGGTCGCGGTCAACTACAGCCGTTCGGCCGACGAAGCCGAGGCGGTGGTCAAGGAGATCGAGGCCGCCGGCGGTGAGGCGCGCACCTATCAGTGCGACGTCTCCGACTATCCCGGTGTCCGGGCGATGGTGGAAAACATCGTCAAGGATATGGGCAGCATCGACGTGTTGGTGAACAATGCCGGCTTCGTCATCCCGCGCCTCTTCACCGAGACCAGGCCCGACGACTGGAAGCGCCAGGTCGATGTCGGCCTCTACGGTGTGATCCATTGCTGCCATGCCGTGGCCCCGCACATGATCGCGCAGAAGAGCGGGCGCATCGTCAACGTGACCGGCGACAGCGCGCGGGTCGGCGAGAAGTTCCTTTCGGTCACCGCGGCCTCGCGCGGCGGCGTGCTGTCGCTGACCAAGTCGCTGGCGCGCGAGTTCGGGTCCTCGGGGATCACGGTCAACTGCGTTGCCTTCGGCCTCGTCGCGACCGACCACACCAACCAGGACTGGCTGAAGAAGAACTACGACAAGATCGTGCGCCAATATCCGCTCGGCCGCATCGGCAAGGCGGACGATATCGCGCCGGCGATCACCTTCATCGCCTCCGAAAGCGCGAGCTGGATCACCGGCCAGATCCTCTCCATCAATGGCGGCTACGCGATGGTGGGGTAAGGGAAGCTTCGCGAGATTTCGTCGGGATCGACTGATGCCCATGCTTCAGGCGCATGGTTGCCGGATCGAGTATGAGTGGATTGGTGCGCCCGTACCCGGCCGGCCGACCCTGGTTTTCCTGCATCAGGGGCTCGGCAGCATCGCCCAGTGGCGCGATTTCCCGGCCAAGCTGTCGCAAGCAACCGGCTGCCCCGCCTTCGTCTACAACCGTGAAGGTCATGGCGGATCAGACAGTTGCGCCTGGCCGCGGCCACCCGACTTCATGGAGATCGAGGCTCGCGACCGCCTGCCCGAAATCCTTGAGGTCGCCGGCATCGACGACTTCGTTCTGGTCGGGCATTCCGATGGCGGCACTATCTCGCTCGTCTATGCCGCCGAGGTGAAGACGGGGATGCGCGGCGTGATTGTCGAGGGGTTCCACGTCTTCGCCGAGGAGATAGTACGCGACGCCATCCGGCAGGCCCAGGAAGCTTACGTGAACGGCGATCTGCGCAGGAAGCTCGCACGCTATCAGGGGAGCAACGTCGATTGCGCCTTCCATGGCTGGGCGGAGACCTGGCTGCAGCCGGAAATGAGGGACTACACGATCGCGCCGCTGATCCCCAAGATCGAGGCGCCGATCCTGGCGATCCTGGGCACGCAGGACGCCGCCGGCACGATGGCGCAGATAGACTGCTTGCCCGATCTGGCGCGGGCGCCGCTCGAACTGTCGAAGCCTGATTGCGGCCACGCGCCGCATGAGGAGGTGGAGCCGGAGATGCTGGCGCTGATGGCCGGCTTCGTCGCACGGTTGCAAGAGCCGGCGCAATCGCCATGATGCGTCCCCCGCCGATCGCGCGGACGAACCGCGCGGCCGTGGGGCAATAACCGGGCGCAATGCTGGCCAACTGACCCCAACCGACCTATGCATGATTTCTGGATCACATCGGGATATCACCTGCTGACGCGCGACGCCGACGGTAATCTTGAAGTCGGCGACGAGCTGCTGCGCGCATACTTGATGCGGCCCGAGCTTGAGCCCGTCGAGGAGTCCTGCGAGGCCGAGCGCGAACTCCACGCGGCGCTGATGGACAACCCCCGCATGGCCGTTGACGAGGCGCGGCTGCGTGACCTCGCCGACCCCGACGTCGCCGGTAACTACCGCATCATGCTGCGCTTCCGCGACGACCTCGTGGGCGCGGGCACGATCGAGCGCGCTTATCTTGCGATCTTCGAGCGCGGCGCGATCGACACCCCGCCGCTCTTCCTGGAACAACTCACGCATATGATGCTGCGCGGCATTCTGGACGGCGTCGAGGATCCGATCCGCGCCCGTGCCGCCGAGCTTCTCTTTCGCGAGCAGCGCGTCACCATCCAGGGCGGCGCGGTGATGGTCGCCGATGCCGAGATCGTCGACCGCCACCAGCAACCCGACGACGAGCCGATCCGCCTGACCCGTCTGCTGGCCGAAGGCGACGCGGCGGTCACCCCGGTCGAGCTCGACGTTCTGTCGGCGGACAATGCCGAGGCGTACTGGTCGCGCTCCGATCATTTCGACACCGTGCTTGATCTCAGCTTCGCGGGCGCCGGGCTCGACGCGCTCTGCCGGGTGATGGAGGCCTGGGTCGCGCACATGCTTGGCGTCGACGTCGCCATCCAGCCGGTGCAGCAGATCACCGACGAGCGCTGGGTCTGGCATATCGGGCTCGACAGCGAAGCGACGGCGATATTGAACGAGCTCTACGAAGGCCGCGAGGTGGGCGAGGACCGGTTGGCGCGCCTCGTCGCGCTGTTTCGCCTCGAGGCCAAGGATCCCTCGCTGATGAGGGCTGACATTGCCGGACGGCCGATCTATCTGGGTTTGGCGATGACCCAGGACGGGCTCTTGCGTATGAAGCCGCAGAACCTGCTTCTCAACATGCCGCTTGCCGACAAAAGCTGACGCGGACCGGTGAACACCAATTTGGGAGAGCGACGATGGATGACGACGCCTTCAACATGAACATCCGAAAATTTCTGAAACAGGTCGGCGTGAACTCCCAGCGCCAGATCGAAGCCGCCGTTCACGATGCCCTCGCAAGCGGTAAGCTTTCCGGCGGCGAGACCCTGAGTGCCAAGGTCACGCTGGAGATCGCGGAACTCGGGCTGAGCGAGGTGATCGACGGCAAGATCGGGCTGGGCTGATCGGCCCAGTAACGCTGAACTTTCCTAGGCTTTGCCGTTGCCGCGGCCGGGTCCGGGCGTATCCGCCGCCTCGGCTTCCTCGCGAAGATAGTCGTCGGTGGTTTTGGTCCGTGGCCGCGGGCCGCCGCCGAAATCCGGGCCGCCCTTATCATTCGCCATGGCGATGATGCGGCAGTCAGGGCACATGCGGATACGGTCGAGCGCGGCCTCGTCCTTGAACATCGAGTGGCCGGCGAGCTTCTCGACCATGCGCTCGATCGACGATTTGACGCCGAAGGCGGTGCCGCAGCGCACGCAGTCGAAGGGCTCCTCCTCATTCTTCACCACCGAATCGCGCACCGAATCCTGGAAATTGTAACGCGGCTTCAGTGTGATCACCTTTTCCGGACAGGTCGCGCGGCAGAGCCCGCATTGCACGCAGGCCCGTTCGACGAAGCGCAGCGTCGGGCTGTCGGGATCGTCGCGGAAGGCACCCGTCGGGCAGGCGCTGACACACGACAGGCACATGGTGCAGCCCTCGGTCGCGACCTCGATGTCGCCGAAGGGCGCGCCCGTGGACAGGTCCAGCAGATCGACCGGCGTGGGTGCGTGCTGGTGCAGATGGTTGAGCGCCAGATCGGCCGCCGAACGTTTGCCGCCCAGCACCAGGAAGCTGCCGGCCTTGGGCGCGGCTGCTGGTTCGGCGGCGTACAGCCTCTCGGCCACGGCGTCGGGATCGAGCTCATCGATCAGCGCGATGCGTCCGGCGCCGTATCCGAGCCCCTCAAGAAACGTTTCGGCAAGCTCGATCTGAAAGGCGAGCCCGTCCAGATCGTCGCGCGACTTGGGGGCGACCAGAATGCCGATCCCGCTGGCGCCATAGGCAAAAGCGCTGGTTAAAAAATCGAGCCCGATCTGCGTCACTTCATTGACCGCGAAGGGGATCACATGCGCCGGCAGGCCGCGCCCGGTACGCGCCATCACCGCGATCAGCTCTTCGCCGTGATCGGTGTCGTGGACCAGCAGCACCGGTGTATTACCGCCATGCTTGGCGTAAGCGGCGAGCAGCGTGCGCAGCCGGCTGGCCAGAAACTCGCCCGTCGGCAAGGCATAGCTCGCAGCGCCGGTCGGGCAGACGCTGGCGCAGACACCGCAGCCGCCGCAGATATGCGGGTCGATCACGACCCGGTCGCCGTCGGAGGTGATGGCGCCAGCCGGGCAGCCGTCGAGGCAGCGCGAGCAGCCGGTGATGCGGTTGCGTGAATGGACGCAAATACTTTCGTCATAGGTGACGTAGCGCGGCTTCTCGAACTCGCCGACCAGATTGGTGATCTCGTAAAGCGCTTTTTGCACCGCGGCCGGATTGCCGGGATCGGGCTTGAAATAGCCGTCGCGATGCGTGTGCCCGGTTACCAAGGCTGCATCGCGCGTGAGATCGAGCACGATGTCGAAGCGGAGCAGCGCATCCTCTGTGCGCCCGGCGAAGGTGAGCGCGCCGCGCGCCGAGGGCGCCGAAGACGCCATGCCGTTCACCGTCACCTCGAAGGCGCCGAGATAACCGGACGCGCCGGCGATCTCGCCCTTGTAAATTGCGAACTCAGATGCCCGCGGCGGCAGAATGGCGTCGCCGCGCTTCAGCAGGCACGTTACATCCATCCGGTCGGCGAGCTGACTGGCGGCTTCGATCGCTTGTCCGTCCTCGCCATAGACCAGCACCGAGCCTTCGGAGTTCAACGTCACCACTGCATTCAGTGGCGCCTCGAGCTGCGCCTCGGCGATCAAGGCGAGGATCTTGGGCGTGGCGTTTTTCGCCGCTTCGGACCACCCGGCGCGCTCGCGGATATTTGTGTAGCGAATGCGCGCCGGCGCTTGCGTCTCCGCGGCGGTTTCCTCGAACAGCGGGGCTTCCTGGGTGCAGGCGACCAGCACGTCCTGCTCGCGCGCGATGGCGTCGCTGAAGCGTCCGATCTCGCTGCGGCAAAGATAAGTGCACTGGATCACCTCGCCCGCAAGGCCCGCCTTGGCGATCGCCTTGCCGTCGAGCGGCATGGTGCCTTCGCAGTCGCAGACGAAGACCGTTTGGCGCTTCGCTTCCGCTACAGGCCTTGTATCACTAGGTTTTTCCGCCATCGCTCCCGTCCGCCGTTCCGTCCTTCTGGCCGTTCCCCAAGCCTATCCCTTAACGGGAAGTGGCACTCATCCCGGCTCCAGGTCAAGGCCCGACGGCGGCATGGATCGAAGCCACGCATTCAGCCGGCGGGACTCGCCATTGGCCGCAACCGGCCTATTTGATAGCGTGCCCCGTGTTAGGGAGAGGTGTGGGAACCTCGTTTTTGGCGGACGGATGCGTTTGGCGATGATCAAGAGCACGTTGCCGGTCGGCGTGGTGATCGAGCGCCGGCCCGCCGAGTCGGAATGGATCGATCATACGTGGCATGTCGAGGCGGTGCTGCCTGGCGCGTCCGAAATCGACGAGTGGGTCGAGCTTGAGCGTGACGGCGACCGGGTCCGCTTCCACGCGGCCACGCTGCCGCTTGAGATCTACCGAGGCGAGACCGAGGGATATAAGTATAACCTCACGTTGGAACCGCCGATCGTCTACGTCGTGCTCGATCCCGAACCGGACGGCGAGACCCCCGTCGAGGTGACCCTGGCCACTGTCTGCCCTTACGAGGCGCAAGACTATCTCGATGGCAGCGAGGTGCAGGTTGAATCGGTGCCGATGCCGGCCGCGGTCGCTGCCTGGCTCGCCGATTTCGTCGAGAAGCACCATGTCGACGTGCCGTTCAAGAAGCGAAAACGCGTGCCGCACCCGGACAAAGCCGGGAGTTCGGGCACTGCCCCCAACGAGTTGATCCTGCCGCCGGCCCGGCCGGACCGAGGTGGCCGTGCCTGAGCGCGACAAGCCCACCAACAAGTACACCGACAAGCCCACCGACCAGCCCATGGGCAAGCCCACGGACAAGGCGATCGACGAGGCGGGCGCCGGAGCGTCTGCCAAGACCGCCGATGCGACGAGCGACGAGCCGTTCCTGAAACGTTGGTCGCGCCTCAAATCCGACGACGAGGCCGGCGAGCTTGCGGGCGCCGAGGCCGCGGGCGGCGGGGAGGTTGAGACCGCGCTCGCCGAGAGCGAATCCGAAGTGGCCGCGATCGATCCCGCCGATCTGCCCGATATAGAAAGCCTCGACAAGGATTCCGACTATTCGGTTTTCATGCAGGAAGGCGTGCCCGACGCGCTGCGCAGCCTTGCCCTGCGCAAGCTCTTCATGAGCAATCCGATTTTCTCGGTGCTCGACGGTCTCAACGATTATGACGAAGATTACAGCATGCTCGGCATCGTGGCCCAGAAAGTCGCCACCGCCTACAAGCCCGGCCGCGGATTTCTCGAGGACTCCGATCTGGTCCAGATCGACCAGCCTGAAAGCGGCGGCGACGCGGACGACGATGATGTCGGCGATGGCGATATCGAAGACGGCGATTTGGACGATGGTGACGCCGTAGCCCGGACAGCCGATGCAGGTCCCGATGGCAGCGTGCCGGAGCCGGAGCTGTTGGCCGCCAATGATACTGGCGGCAATCCGACCGTCATTCCATTGTCCGAAGACACGGGAAACCTTGAGCCGGCCAGATCGAAGGTTACCGAAACTGCGAGTTCCGTTCGCAAACCGGACAAGGACGGCAAGACGGACGCTTAGTCTGTCTCTCGGTCTTCGACTTTCCAGGCTTGTGCGGGTGCATCGCCGCCGGTTTCCACCGTACGGAAATTCTCCACGATTCCCTCTTCGGTGAAGTCGCGTTCGATCGTGATCACCGTGTTGACCGGATGATCGCAGAGGCTGGCGGCGAAACCGGCTTCCTCGCGCGCGGCGGCCAGTGCCGCATCGCGGTCGGGCGCACCGTATTTGTCCAGCAAGTGGTCGGCGAGGCGGGCGATCGTGGCCGTGTATTCATCCTCGCTGATCGGGACTACTGCTGTGAGCGTGGACCAGCCGAAACTTGTCGTGCCGAGAAAGCCGTTGCGGAAGGCCTGCTTGCGTTTGCCGCTCAACTGATCGGGCGAGTCGCCGGCGAAGGCGAAGGTCCCGGTGATCGCCCATTCGCCGGGCTCGGCCGCCCGCTCGAAGACGTGAGCATCGCTAGCATCCATGCGGATCGTTCGGGGAAATAGCATGTCGCGCCTAATACTTACTGGCGTGCTTGTTCTTACGTATGTGTCCTGGCGTATGTGTCCTGGCGTTTAGGCCGCGCCGCTTATTCGGCCACGCCGCCGAACGCTTGAACCAGATCGACCGGGCTGATCGCCTGGCTGCCC
>Ga0209633_10000416_pt1 | contig 50367 bp, 42 predicted proteins | sample Cruoilmetagenom1_FD_187290 | JGI IMG/M metagenome (GOLD analysis project Ga0209633, IMG submission 187290) | Oil polluted marine microbial communities from Coal Oil Point, Santa Barbara, California, USA - Sample 1 (SPAdes) (version 2) | ecosystem: Environmental > Aquatic > Marine > Oil seeps ... | reverse complement strand
ATCTTTACGATTCTTTTTTAAATGTTCTGTTAAATGATTAATTCGGTAAGTAAATAAGGCTATCTGTCCTTCAGAATTACCCGTGTCTTTTGCAGATTTTCCGTGTTTTTTGAAAATTTCTGCTTTTTTTTCAGCTGCTAAATACATGCTAACATTAAATTTTAATTAATAATTTTTATGTACTGATATTCTATCAGGCGGCAAATATAAAACTATTATTTTGATTGGCAACAAATTGGGTGAACTGTTTCATTATTGTTTAATTAATTTAGATGGTCATTAAACCTTTTTATATTTAACCAGTCAAAGAAACATAACTTTTAAAAATAATATAATGAAAAGACAAAAATTTAAACTGGGTATGATAGTTTTAGCATTATTTGGATTAATGTTAACTAGCTGTCAAGATGAAGGCATAGTAATTGATGAAACTGCTGTGACTGAAGAAATTGATTTAAAAGCTGCCGAAACTGAAGCTGAAATTGATAAAGTATCTGACGAATCTAGTGCTATCATTGAAGAAGCTTTTTTAACGGAAGAATTTCCTGGCACAAAAACAGCTGCAACTGATCGATACTTACCAGATTGTGTAACTATTACAGTAGTGATAGTACAGAACATGAAAACAGTTACAGTTGATTTTGGTGATGGATGTGAATTACGTAACGGGAATGTTGTTAGTGGGAAAATTATTATGAAATATGAGATAGATCCTGAAGCTGCATCTATTATGATTTCATATGCTTTTGAAGAATTTTATTTTAATCGTAAAAATGTTGCCGGTGGAGGATCTATTTTAAGAGAACGTTCTAATGACAATGGCAATCCTCAATCTACAAAAACATTTGATGTTACTGTAACATGGCCAGATGGCTTATTTGCAAGTAAAGTAGGAGTAAAAGTAAGAGAATGGATAGAAGGTGTAGGTACAGGTGCTTGGGGAGATAATGTCTTTTTAATTACTGGGAATTGGACATTTACAAAAAAAGATGGAACAGTACTTTCAGCTAAAGTTATTGAAGCATTAAGAAGAGAATTAGCTTGTAAGTTTTTAGTAAGCGGTATTATTGAGTTAAGTAGAAATGAAAATACAGCATTGTTAGATTATGGAGATGGTGAATGTGATGATTTAGCTACCATAAGTATTAATGGTGGAGAAGAAAGAGAAATTCATTTAAGCAATTTGTAAAATAAAAGGGTTTGGTTGAATTGAAAAATCCCTGAGATGAAAGTCTCGGGGATTTTTATATTATAATTTATCTTATTAGTTAAGATTTATTTTCTGTTCTAATTGGATTATTCTGAATTAGATCAATATATAAATTGATCTGTTCTTTAAGATTTTTTCGTTCAATGATTTTATCCAAAAAACCATGTTCGAGTAAAAATTCAGATCGTTGGAAACCTTCAGGTAATTCTTTACCTGTAGTATCTTTTACTACTCTTGGTCCGGCAAACGCAACTAGTGCATTTGGTTCAGCAATATTTATATCACCTAACATAGCATACGACGCGGTAGTACCACCAGTTGTTGGGTCTGTACACAATGAAATATATGGAATTTTTACTTCTGACAATTGAGCTAATTTTGCCGAGGTCTTAACTAATTGCATTAGTGACAATGACGACTCCATCATTCTTGCACCTCCAGATTTTGAGATCATTAAAAAAGGAATTTTCTTTTTAATTGAATGATCAATAGCTCTTGCAATTTTTTCACCAACTACACTTCCCATAGAACCCCCAATAAAAGCAAAATCCATGGCGGCAATCACTAGATCTTTACCTAATGATTTTCCTACAGCAGTTCTTACAGCATCTTTTAATTGGGTTTTTTCATATGCCTCTTTTAAACGATCAACATATTTTTTCTTATCTACAAAACTTAGTGGATCTTTTGATACTATATTTGGGTTGATCTCTAAATATTTATCATCAAATAAAATATCGAAGTATTCATGACTACCAATTCTTACATGATAACCGTCTTCCGGACTCACATAAAAATTTTCTTTTAACTCATCAGAATCAACTACTTTTCCACTAGGAGTTTTGTACCAAAGCCCTTTAGGAACATCCTTTTTATCCTCCGTAGGGGTTTGAATTCCTTTATCTGTTCGTTTAAACCAAGCTGGCATATGATATAATTTGGGTTGGCAAGTTAGTAAAAAAACAAAAACGCGCTTAAAAATGGCGCTTAAAAATAATTTACCCTTATTACAAATATAAAACTCGTAATAAGGGTAAAAGTTTAAAGTGTATCTATGTTGTTTAAATCTTCAAAGGCCTTTTTTAGTCTTTCTATAAATGAAATTTCACCTTTACGAAGCCAACCTCTAGGATCGTAATACTTTTTGTTTGGAAGTTCGTCTCCTTCAGGATTACCTATTTGGGATTTTAAATACCCTTCATTTTCTTTCATATAATCTCTTATGCCAGTCATAAAAGCATATTGCATATCAGTATCAATATTCATTTTTATAACGCCATAACCAATAGCTTCTCGAATCTCTTCAACTGTAGAACCAGATCCTCCGTGGAACACAAAATCAATGGTATTATGAGGCACATTATAGGTTTTCGAAATATATTCTTGTGAATTTTTTAAAATTTTAGGCGTTAATTTTACATTACCTGGTTTATAAACACCATGTACATTTCCAAATGCAGCAGCGATCGTAAATTTATCGCTTACTTTTTTTAATTCTTCATATGCGTATGCAACTTCTTCAGGTTGTGTATATAATTTAGAAACATCTACATCTGAATTGTCTACACCATCTTCTTCACCACCTGTAATACCAAGTTCAATTTCTAATGTCATTCCCATTTTACTCATCCGTTCTAAATATCCTTTACAGATCTCAATATTTTCTTCAATTGGTTCTTCAGAAAGATCAATCATATGAGAACTATATAATGGTTTCCCTGTCTCTTTATAATGTTGTTCACCTGCATCTAGTAAACCATCAATCCAAGGCAATAATTTTTTAGCGCAATGATCTGTATGTAAAATAACTGGAACCCCATAAGCTTCCGCCATTAAATGTACATGTTTTGCTCCTGCAACGCATCCAGCTATTGCTGCCTTTTGGCCATCATTACTCAAACCTTTGCCTGCATTAAATACGCCACCTCCGTTTGAAAATTGAATAATCACTGGAGCATTTAATGCTGCTGCCGTTTCCAAAACACCATTAATAGAACTTGAACCAATAACATTAACAGCAGGTAATGCAAAGCCTTTTTCTTTAGCTAGTTTAAAAATTTCTTGTACTTGATCACCGGTAGCAACACCAGATTTTATATTATGAGCCATAACTTTAGGTATAAAAATTTAAAAGTATAAAATTACTAAAATAAACGTTACTGATCGTTAAAAAGAACGAAATCGTTATAGTTAAATAAAGATAAAATAAATGTTCTAAAAAGGGTAATTGATTCCAATATTATAAACAGCATTGCCAAAATTATAATTTTGCATCCATTTGTTTGAAGAAGATAAATAAGGTTCATAGGTTTTAAAACCAATATCAAGTCGAAATACAAGAAAACTAAAATCATATCTGACTCCAAAGCCGGAACCTACAGCAATATCTTTAACCGAAGAAAACCCATTAAATTTTCCACCAGAATTTATCACAGTTGAATTGGTTATATCCCAAATATTACCGGCATCAATAAAAAATGCGCTATAAATACTATTTAAAACTTTAAATCGATATTCTAAATTAGTAGTAAATTTTAAACTTCCTGTATTGAATTCTAATGTACTTGATTCTGATCCCGGCCCAAGTTTAAAAGTTTTCCATGCTCTAATATCATTTGAACCTCCCGCTCTGTAACTTCTACTAAATGGAATGTCATCTGAATTTCCAAAAGGAATGGCTGCTCCGATAAAACCTCTATATACTAAAGAAGTATTTGAATTGACACTCCAATATTTTTTATATTCAATTTCAGTCTTTAAATATTGAGCGACTGGTAAACCAAAAAGTTCTTTTTTACCACTTTCAGCAGTTTTTTTAACAAATGCAGCTGTGACACTTCCAGAGGACACAACCCTTCCTGTAAAAGTTGAGAAATTATTGTCATTAAAATTTTCTCGATTATTAAAATTATAAGTATAAGATATTACAGGTACCAAAACATCTTCAATTAAAATATTTCTTCGCTCCCTTACGCTTTGAACAATTAAAAATTCATCCTCATTTGTGGTTTCAAAGTCATTATTAGGACTTAGAACACGATCGATATATACTAATGGTATTAAATTACCGTCATCATTTAATTCTTCGGGGAGTGGTGTAATATTATTGAAAGTAGAACCGAAGGCAATACTATCTAATTTACGAGATTCTGAATTAAAGATATTAAAGTAGTTTTCGGTCCTCTGATTGTTAATATATTGTACATTTAATAATTCTAACTTATGATTAGTTGTTTCAGAACTCCGCCAAGTATAATCAATACCACCGGTAATATTTTGCCTATCTAAACCTATATTCCGTTGAAGATTTACACTTACACCAATGTTGGTTTTAGGCGTCATTTTTTTTGGAATAATTTTGCTTGTATTAAAAGGGAATATAATTCTTGGAATTTCAAGAGAACTACTTACACCTATTTCCCAAGCGTTGAAAAATCTAGAATTAGTTGAACCATCTTTAGAAGTGTTTAAGAATGATCCTTGAAAAGACATTTCTAAGATTTCTGCACCTTTAAATATATTTCTATTCAACCATGAAACTTTACCTAGTATACCTAATGTTCTAATACTTGATGTGTTTACCTCGGTATCAAAACCAAAAGTGTGTTTTTTTAAAGGTGTTAAATAAATATTAGAAGTTAAAGTTTCGTCTTCATTTTCTTCATATTTAATATCAATAGAGGGTCGAAAATTTTGAAGTTCACGTAAATATTTTCTGGTTAGATCTCGCTCTTTATCTTTATAAATACTATCTTTTTGAATGAGAATAGCATTTGCTAAATACTTAGGATTATATTTTAATTTATCGTTTGCAAAAAAAGTATAGCCTTTATAAGTAATTGAATCTTGAGGTTTTTGATTTTTTGTATTAAATGAAAAATCTGTAAATACATTTACTTTTTTAATTTTATGAACCTTAAATGGTGCGCTATAAATACTGTCATTTTTATCAACAATTCTATCCGGTATTTTTAATAGGATATTTTTCTGGTGCGAGGTTGATAAAGAATCTATCCAGAAACCGGCAATATTTCCGCCGAAATGATAAATTCCTGAATTTCTAAATAATTCAATAAGTCTGTTTTCTTCTTTTTCAAAATTTTGATAGTCAATTTGATTTCCTTTGACTATAAATGATTTCTCTATAGTTGAATTATAAATTGAATCAAGTATAGGGGATTGAATAGAGGTAGCAACCGAATCTATAAAATAGGGTTCATTTGTAGTTATTAAATATTCAACGGTTGTTCTTTTATTTTCTTTTTTATACTCTTTAAAATTAACATTTACATCGAAAAATCCTTTGCTTAAATAATATTTATATAATGATTTAGCAGATTTTTTTATTTGAAGACTGTCAGATATTACCGGAGGGTTTCCATTTCTTAAAAACCAACTATTAACTCCTCTATATGATCTACCTAATGCCGTAACTTGTTTCTTTGAAAATATTTTAGTGAGCTTTTCTTCTTTTTTAGGATTTTCTTTTAAGATTTCTTCAAAACGAGTTTTATACTTCGGATTTGCCCAATTGTAGAGATGCAATGAAAAAGGGAAACCAATAACTTTTTGGTTGGGTTTTTGTCTTAAAAAACTAATAACTTCTGGCTTAGTTGTTTTTTTATCATTTACAATAACTTTGTTTTTTTCTAGTAAATATTTACCATCAGGAACCCTCTTTGTTGCATTACATGATGCCATGAGTATGATAAATAGAATAAATACTATTATTTTAGCAAAATAGTTTAGCAATACAGTATCAGTTTTTAAGTAAACGAAAATATTTAATATTAGTTGAATAATTTCAATTTATGAATTATTTTTCAATTTTTTATTCACTTTAAATGGCTTCAAAAATTTATTTTCAATAACATCATAGTAACCACCTTCAATGTTAAGCAAAAATCAATCCAAAATAATAACGAGTTTACAGCAAAAAAAGTACCGATTGCAACATCAGTTGTTCGTTGCAGAAGGAATAAAAGTTATTAATGAATTTCTTTCTTCAAATTATACACTTGAGGAGCTATTTTGTACTGAAGATTATTATGCTTCTTTTAGAACTTTTAATCCACAAATTATATCTGAAAAAGAGTTGTCTAAAATTAGTAATTTATCCACACCTAATAAAGTATTAGGGATATTTAAAATTCCTATAATTCTTAAACCAAAAGATGAGGGGCTGGTATTGGCATTAGACGGAATAAACGATCCTGGAAATTTAGGTACAATTATTAGATTGTGCGATTGGTTTGGTATTTCACAGATAATTTGCTCTAATAATACGGTTGACTGTTATAATCCAAAAGTAGTACAAGCCTCCATGGGCTCGTTAACAAGAATGTCTATTAATTATTTGGATCTCGAAGCATTTTTAAAAGAAACTCAAGTGCCTGTATATGGAGCCACTATGAATGGAGAAATTGTATATTCAAGTAGTTTAGAGCAAAATGCTGTTTTAGTTATGGGTAATGAGTCTAATGGGATATCTGAAAAAGTTTCTGCATTAATAACAAATAAAATTACTATACCAAGGTATAATAAAGCAATTGTTACAGAGAGCTTAAATGTTGCAACCGCAACCTCAATTTTATTAAATGAATTTAGAAGAATTAATTTTATTCAAAGGTAAAATTGATAAAAACTCCTCTTGTTCCAAAATAATCAATTGGTAATGTCCAAGGACTAGCACCATTATTATCAGGAACAATTTCATTGTTTATAGCGAAAACACCTCTTATTGAGGGTGAGAATTTAAAAAAATAAAGGTATAAGTCAACTCCTACACCAACTTCATACATAAAATTGTTTTTTTTCATTCTAAATTGCCCTTGAAAATTATCATCAACATTATCCTGATTACTAGAAAAATTAAAATCATAGGATACTCCACCAATTACAAAAGCTCGCATATTGTCTAATCTGTTGGTACTAAATTTTAGTAATAAGGGCATTCTTAAATAAGTTCCCGGGACTTCACGGATTCGATCTTTTTCAGTGTCTGGTATATTAGGACTATTAAAAGTTAATGTTTTCGTATTACTAGACAAGCCCGGTTCAAAACGCAAATTGAGATTATTATTCAATTTATAATCTACAACTAAACCAACATTAAAACCTAAAGACTCTTCAATTGACACCAAATCATCAGTACCAGAATTAAGAGCCAATGATGAGTCGTTTAAACCAATCTTAAAACTTTTCTTATTTAGACCTAAATAATAACCAAAATGTAATTGCTTTTTATCAAAATTAGGCAAGTATTCAACTCTTTCTTTTTGAGCTAATACAACGTTGCTACCTAATAATAATATGACTATACCTATAAGTACTTTTTTCATACGTTTATTTTGTTGCTGTATAAATGGAGGCTGCTCCAAAAGTTAAAGGATGGTTGGTTGCATTATTAAACCCATTTTTTTCTAAAATATTGTTGAATCTTTTACCATACGGAAAAATTGCTGCAGATTGAGGTAAATATGTATAGGCCCTTTTGTCTTTTGAGAAAAATTTTCCTAATGTCGGTATCATATATTTTGAGTAAAAATTGAATAATTGTTTAACAGGAAATTTTTCGGGCTGAGATGTTTCCAGCACAACAAAAATCCCATTAGGTTTTAATACACGATGAATTTCTTGGAGTCCTTTATCTAGATTTTCAAAATTACGAACACCAAAACCAACTGTTATAGCATCAAAACTATCATTTTCAAAAGGTATTTTTTCAGAATCAGCTAATACCATTTCAATCAATCCTTCAAGATTTTTTTCCTTTATTTTTTTTATACCCACATCAAGCATTCCTTTAGAGATATCTAAGCCAATAATTTTTTTTGGCTTGAGCTTAGAAAGCATAATGGCAAAATCTCCTGTACCTGTAGCAATATCAAGAATAATTTCTGGGTTTTTTTCTCTAACAATGGCAACTACTTTTTTTCTCCATTTTATATCTATCCCAAATGTCATAATTCTATTCAAAAAATCATAATTATTTGATACATTATCAAACATATGAGCAACTTGTTCTTTTTTGCTAAGATTAGAATCTTGATATGGAGTAACTTTTGTGGCCATTAAAAATGATTTTGGCAAAGATACATTTTCCGCTAATATTTTAATATGCTACCCATTTTTTATTCAATATAATAATTTAATTGCTTAAACACTTGACAAGCCCTATGTTGAAATTGTATATTTGCACACATTTTTAAAATTTAGACATATATGAGAATGAAATTATCACATTTCAAATTTGATTTACCACCAGATTTATTAGCAGAATATCCTTCAGAACAAAGAGATGAAGCAAGATTAATGGTACTAGATAGAAAAACTCAAACTATTGAGCATAAGCTGTTCAAAGATTTAGTTGACTATTTTGATGAAGGAGATGTAATGGTTTTTAACAATACAAAAGTATTTCCGGCAAGATTATATGGAAATAAAGAAAAGACCGGTGCTAGAATTGAAGTATTTTTATTGAGAGAACTTAATAAAGAAAGTCGTTTGTGGGATGTGTTAGTTGACCCTGCTCGTAAAATTAGAATTGGTAATAAATTGTTTTTTGGCGATAATGAAGATCTTGTTGCCGAAGTTATAGATAATACAACCTCAAGAGGTAGAACATTACGTTTTCTTTTCGATGGAAATTATGAGGATTTTAGAAAAAAATTGAAAGAATTAGGAGAAACGCCTCTACCTAAGTATATTAAAAGGGAGGCAGAGCCTTCAGATGCCGAAAGATATCAAACAATTTATGCCAAGCATGAAGGAGCAGTTGCTGCGCCAACCGCAGGTCTTCATTTTTCTAAGCATTTATTAAAAAAATTAGAGATAAACGGAATTAATTTAGCTGAAATCACTTTACATGTTGGTTTAGGAACATTTAATCCGGTTGAAGTAGAAGACTTATCTAAACATAAAATGGATTCTGAACAAATTGATATCCCTGAAAATGCGGTTAAAATTGTAAATACTGCATTAGATAATAAAAAAAGAATATGTGCAGTAGGCACTACTGTGATGAGAACGTTTGAAAGCTCGGTTTCTGCCAATCAACGCTTAAAACCATTTAGTGGTTGGACAAATAAATTTCTTTTCCCGCCGCATGATTTTAGTATTGCCAATGCAATGATTACTAATTTTCATACTCCAAAATCAACCCTTATGATGATGACTTCTGCTTTTGCAGGGCATGATTTTTTAAAGAAAGCATACGCTGAAGCAATAAAAGAAAAGTACAATTTTTATTCGTATGGTGATGCAATGTTGATTATATAAATTTATATTGTACTTCAATAAAAATTGTTGAATCTTAGAAAATAGAATAAAAGCCTTATATTTTTATAAGGCTTTTTTGATTCAAAAGTTTTTATACCTTTACGAACAAAAAGGACTATAAACTTCTTAAAAGCTTGATGATGAAAAAAATACTACTGTTTTTATTTTTATGTTATTCATTTTCTTTAGTGGCTCAGGTTACAAACGATGGCGAGCCGGTAAGTTGGGAATTAACTAACTCTATTAATATAAATGCAATCTCATTGCCTAAGGTTGATATTAAAAAACTTAGAATAGAAGATGACATAAATGTTAAAACACAAATTAAACCATTTAGAATAGGGGTACAACACGATGTTAATGTGGGTTTAAAAAATGCCGGAACTTGGACACAATTGCCCAATGGGGATAAAATTTGGCGGGTATTATTCAATTCTAAAGATGCCGTACATTTAAGTGTAGTTTTTGATAATTTTTATATTCCTAAAGGAGGAAAAGTTTATTTATATAATGATGATAAAACTGATCTAATAGGAGCGTATACAGAAGCATTAAATAATAAAGAAAAGGTGTTGGGAACATGGTTTGTGAAGGGAGATAAATTATGGATAGAATATTACGAACCAAAAGAAGTTGTAAATCAAGGAAAATTGAATTTATCAACTGTTATTCATGGTTATAGATTAGGCCACACTTATCAAAAAGGATATCTAAATGTCACTGAGGAAAAAGCCTTAAATGATTCAGGCGATTGTAATCAGGATGTTGATTGCCCTATTGGTTTAGATTTTGAATCTCATAAAAATGTATTAAAAAGATCGGTAGCCTTCTTAAATATGGGTAATGGATTCATCTGTTCAGGAGCACTAGTAAATAATACAGCTCAGGACAAAAAACCTTATTTTTTGACTGCCAATCATTGTTTTACTGATGATGAGGGGACAGCGTCAAACCCTGCATCATATTCTTTTCGCTTTAAATGGATAAGTCGAGATCCAGTTTGTGCAGCTATCACCAATAGTACTGATGGGCCAACAAATTTTACGATGAACGGATCTACCTTAAGAGCAAGAAATCCCAATACAGATTTTATGTTAGTTGAAATTAATAATGCAATACCTGCAGGTTGGGACCTTACTTATGCGGGTTGGGATAAAAGTGATACTAACCCTACATTTGAAGTTGGTATTCATCACCCAAGTGGCGACATAATGAAAGTTTGTAGAGATGACACAGGAGCAACAAAACAAGTAAACAACGGAGCAGTAACCTGGGAAGTTACTTCTGCAGGTGGTGGTTGGGAATTAGGTGTTACAGAAGGAGGTTCTTCAGGCTCTCCTTTGTTTGATCAAAATGGTAGACTTATCGGTCAACTTTTTGGTGGTGGTGCCGCTTGCTCAGGTACTATTGATAATGGTGCATTTGATTTTTATGGTAGATTTGGTATTTCTTGGGACGCTGGTGGATTTGCCTCTAATCAATTAAAAGATTGGTTAGATCCACAAAATTTGAATCAAAATACGTTAAATACTTTAGAAAATGTATTAGCTATTAATGATGAATTTTTAGAAAAAAACATTACGCTATTTCCTAATCCTACAACCGGAATTCTTCAAATTAATGCAACAGGATTAGTAGGCAATTTATCATTTGAAGTTTATAATATGTTAGGACAAAATATAAAATCTGGGAAATTACTAAATAATAAAACACTAAATCTTAATGAATTAACTAGCAGCATATATTTTATTAAGATTGTCGAAATTGATACTAATAGAAGCTTAGTAAAAAAAATAGTATTGAATAAATAGATTAAATGTTAATTTATCTATGAATTGACCTTTAAGCAAAAACTTAAAAAGTTTTTCAAGATAGTTTTTATATATTTACATCTATATTTTATCTCTTAATTTCATGAAAAAAACGCTACTATTCTTCCTGCTAACATGTTCGTTAACTTTAATTGCTCAAGTATCTAATGAGGGAAAACCGATAAGTTGGAAACTGAAATTACAAGAGTCTAAAATTGTAAACGCTATCAAATTACCTCCTTTTGATTTAAAAACTATTCAACAAGAAGATGAAATTAATGATAACCTTCAAGGGAAACCATGGCGATTTGGATATAAGCATACTGTAGATTATGGAATCGAAAATTCTGGGGAATGGTCTGATTTACCTAATGGAGACCGCGTTTGGAGAATTTTTTTTGAATCTAAAGGAGCGTTAAGCTTGAATTTTATTTTCGATAAATTTTTTATGCCTGAAGGCGGAAAAGTATATTTATACAATGACGATAGATCAGATTTATTGGGTGCTTATACTAATATCCAAAATCAAAAAAGTGGAATTTTAGGTACTTGGCTTGTCAAAGGTGATAAGGTATGGATTGAATATTTTGAACCTAAAGAAGTGAAAGGCCTTGGTGTCTTACACATAGCCAATGCTACTCATGGTTATAGAACTAGAGAAACATACGCAAAATTATTGGGCGATTCAGGAGATTGCAATCATGATGTTGAATGCCCGGTTGGATTAGATTGGGAACAACATAAAGATCATAACAAAAAATCTGTTGCGTTAATATTGAATAACGGATCTGATTGGTGTACCGGAGCTCTTATAAATAACACTAGTAATGATAATACACCATATTTATTAACTGCAAATCATTGTACTGACGGACAAAACCCTTCCAATTGGGCTTTCCGTTTTGGATGGATTAGCCCAAATCCTGTTTGTGCAACGACTAATGCAAGTACTGATGGTCCAATAAATATGTCAATAAGTGGCGCAACGTTAAGAGCAAATAATGCAAATTCTGATGTGGCTTTGCTAGAATTAAATAGTGCAATACCTACTGGCTGGGATAGAGTTTGGGCAGGTTGGGACAGAACAGATGTAGCCCCTTCATTTGTAGTGGGTATACACCATCCGTCAGGTGATATTATGAAAATAGCCAGAGATGACTCAGGTGTTATAAAAAATTTAAATAATGGAGCTCAAACCTGGGAAATTACTTCTGCAGGAAATGGTTGGGAATTGGGTGTAACAGAACCTGGTTCTTCAGGCTCTCCTTTATTCAATCATAATGGAAAAATTATTGGTCAACTTTTTGGAGGAGGCGCAGCTTGTTCAGGAACAGATGATAATAACTTATTAGATTATTATGGTCGATTTGGTGTTTCCTGGGATGCTGGAGGTTTAGCAAATAATCAATTAAAAAATTGGTTAGACCCAGCAGCAACTAATTTAAGTACATTGGAGAGTTTACCTGTTTTGCAAGTTTTTGCCTTGGATGGTGCTGCTTTTTCAAATATACCAAGTATAGCTTGCGGAACTTTTGATACAACCCCAACAATTGTAGTTTATAATGCTGGAACTACTACTTTAACTAGTTTAACCATTAATTGGGATATTGATAATGCTGCTTCAACCACAATAAATTGGACAGGATCATTGGCTCAGAATGAATCGGAAAATATAGTGCTGTCTCCAATCACTCTAACATCCGGAACTCACGCGTTTAATGTGGTTAGTTCGAATCCTAATGGCAGTACTGATGAGAATACTACAAATGATAGTAGCGTAAATAGTTTTTCTTTAACTGAAGAATTTAATACTGCCCAAGTGCATCTAGAATTATTAACGGATAACTGGTCGAATGAAACTACTTGGGAATTTAGAAATAGTAGCGGTACTGTACTCAATAGCGGAGGCCCTTATGATGGTACTACTCAAGATAATACTACTTTTCTAGAATCGTTTAACGTGTCTTTAGGAGAGTGTTATACATTTGTAATTTTTGATGCTGAAAGTGACGGAATCTGTTGTGGTTTTGGAAATGGATCGTACTCGCTTAAAACAGATGATAATACCATAATTTTTGAAGGAGGAAATTTTGGCTCGTCCGAAACAACACAACTACGTGTTGATACGGCATTGGCTATTAACGATGAATTTTTAGAAAGAAATATCACACTATTTCCAAATCCAACCTCCGGGGCTGTCCAAGTTAGGGTTAAAGAATGGAATAGTGATTTGACATATGAAATTTATAATACATTAGGACAAACTTTATTGTCAAATAAATTACAAAATAATGAAATTATCCATCTTAGTGGTTTATCAAGTGACATCTATTATATTAAGATAACAGAAGTAGATACAAATAGAAGTTTAGTAAAGAAAATAGTCTTAAATAAATAAAAGATAAATACTAAATTAATAACGTCCTGATCACGATAATTATTGAGGTCAGGACGTTTTTTATAACAATATGATTAAAAAACAAGATATACGAGCGTTGACAAAAGAACAACTTCGGGAGTTTTTTGTTGAGCATGATGATAAAGCTTTTCGAGGGAATCAAGTATATGAATGGTTATGGCATAAAGCAACCTATTCATTTGATGATATGACCAATTTATCAAAAGAAACCAGAGTTATGCTTGAGGAAAATTTTGTTATCAATCATATTGAAGTTGATCAAATGCAACGCTCAAATGATGGTACCATTAAAAATGCGATTAAATTGCATGACAGTTTAATTGTTGAATCGGTATTAATCCCTACTGAAACCAGAACAACAGCTTGTGTTTCTAGTCAGGTTGGTTGTAGTTTAGATTGTAATTTTTGTGCAACTGCCCGCTTAAAGCGAATGCGCAATTTGAATCCTGATGAAATATATGATCAAGTAGTTGCTATTGATAAACAGAGTCGTCTTTATCATAATCATAAATTGTCAAATATTGTTTTTATGGGAATGGGAGAACCATTATTGAACTATAAAAATGTATTAGCATCTATCGAAAAAATTACTTCAGAAGAAGGATTGGGAATGTCACCAAAACGAATCACACTCTCTACTGTTGGAATTCCAAAAATGATCAAAAAATTGGCAGATGATGCCGTCAAATTTAACTTGGCAGTGTCTCTACATTCTGCCATTGATGAAGTTCGTTCTAAAATGATGCCTATAAACGATAAAAGCAATTTAGCTGAATTATTAGAATCATTACAATATTGGTATGCCAAAACCCAACGAATCATCACTTTTGAATATGTTATTTGGAAAGGAATCAACGATACTCAAAAAGATGTTAATGCCTTGGTAAATTATTGTAAAAAGATCCAATCAAAAGTAAATTTAATAGAATATAATGCTATTGATGATGGCGAATATCAGCAAGCATCACTAGCAGCAACTGCCATGTATGTAAAAACATTGGAAGCCAATAATATTGTAGTCAACGTTCGTAGAAGCCGAGGTAAAGATATTGATGCTGCTTGCGGACAATTAGCAAATAAAACTTCTTAGAAATAACATTCCTAAAGTATCCTTAAGAGAACAACCAATTATTTTATTTTGTCATTCCTACGCAGGCAGGAATCTAGCATTTTCTATTTAGAAAATAAATAATTATGTATGGATTCCAATTTTCATGGGAATGACAAGAAAATTATTATTATTTACTCATTCAACAATTTATTAATTGCATCTAAATTAGGAGCAAGAATAATTTCAATACGTCTGTTTTTTGCTTTTCCTGATACTGATGAATTACTAGCTACAGGCATATATTTACTTCTACCGGCTGCAGTAATTTGCTCGGCATTTACATTATTATTAACTAAAATTCGCACAATTGCAGTTGCACGTTTTGTAGATAGATCCCAGTTATCGGCAACAGCTCCTTTTCCGCCATAAGGCACATTATCGGTATGGCCTTCAATTAATACGTCAATATCAGGATTTTGTCTTAGTACTCCTGCTAAATTAACTACAGCACTTTGTCCTTGACTACCAACCGACCAACTTCCCGAACCGAATAATAATTTGTTTTCCATAGAAACATATACTTTTCCATTTTTGCGTTCAACGGTCAAGCCTTTACCTTCAAAACCTTGTAAGGCTGCGGAAACCGCATCTTTTAAACGCTGCATAGCCGCTTCTTTGGCAGCAATAAGACCTTCCAGTTCATCAACACGTGCAGAGCGAGCACCTAACTCACTTTGTAATTTTTCTAACCGGGCACTTTCTGCTGTTAGTTTTGATTCCTTTTCCTGTAATTGAACAAGTAACTCTCTATTCTGCTTTTCTTTTTCTGAAAGTTGTTCAGCACTCAAATTAGAAAGATCATCATATTCTTGCTCTAGCTTTCTTTTCTTTTCTTCTAATTGATCAACGGAATTGGTAAGTTTCCCTTTTTCACTATCTAACTTATCAATTTCTGATTGAAGTTTTATTTTACTTTCTTCAAGTTCTTTCTTTTTTGTAATCAAGTCTTGGTTTTCATCAAATAATGATGAATTGTTGTCTCTAAGTTTGTTGTACTTTTCTTCTAATTCTGTATATACTTTTTTAGTAACACAAGAATTCATTAAACTTAAAGTGAGAAAGATTAAGGCTATTTTTTTCATTTTATTAATTATTAAAATTCAATCTCAAGGCCAATGGGGCAATGATCTGAATGTTTTGCTTCAGGTAAAATATAAGCTCTTTTTAATCGCTCTTTTAGCGGTTCAGATGCCATACAATAGTCGATACGCCAACCTTTATTATTGTTTCTGGCATTTGCTCTATAGCTCCACCAACTATAATTATGAGGCGCTGAATTAAAGTATCTAAAAGAATCTATAAAACCACTATCAATAAACTTGCCAATCCATTCTCGTTCTACAGGTAAAAAACCTGAAACTCCTTTCATTTTAGGATTATGGATATCGATTTCTTCATGGCAAATATTATAATCACCACAAATAATGAGATTCGGAATTTCCTTTTTCAAATTATTGACGTAGCCATGAAACTCCGCCATATAATTGAGTTTAAAATCTAAACGAGCATCGTTAGTGCCGGAAGGTAAATACAAACTCATTACTGATACAGTATCAAAATCTAAACGAAGGTTTCTACCTTCAAAATCCATTGATTGGATACCGGTACCATACTCAACATGGTTAGGTTTGAACTTAGATAAAATGGCAACACTACTATATCCTTTTTTCTCTGCAGAAAACCAATAGTGATACGGATACCCCGCTTGTTCAAAGATTTCTAGCTCTAATTGCTCTTTATGTGCTTTGGTTTCTTGAATACAGATCACATCAGGGTTTGCTGCTTGTAGCCAATCTAAAAACCCTTTTTTGAGCGCTGCTCTAATCCCATTTACGTTATAAGATATTATGTTCATTTTTGTTCGTATAAATCGCGTAATTTTCTACGCATTACTTTATTTGATGCTGTTCTTGGTAAGGTATCAATTTTTACTAAATCAGAAACTTTAAAAAGAGGATTTAATTTTTTTCTGATAATTTGATTGGCATTTACCAAGCGTTCATTATTTGATGAATCATCAGATTTTTCTACATAATAGATAACCAATAGACTAGGGCCTCCACCTTGTGGGGAAACTGCAATTGCTGCAGATTCTTTGACAAATTCTAAACCGTTAATTATAGCTTCTATTTGTACAGAACTTATTTTGATACCGCCTAAATTCATAGCATCATCAACACGCCCCTGAGCTTTATAATATCCGTTTTCTAATCGTTCAAGTTGATCACCATGACGACGTAATTTTTTACCATTGAAAGATGGTGTATCCTTAAAATAAACATCGTGATGGTTTTTGTTCAACAGTGTATTTGATAAGCCCATAATTGGTGGAATTAAAAAAAGTTCACCTTTATCAGATGGCTTATTATTTTCGTCTAATAGTATAAATTCACCACCTAAAGCTTGAGTAGAAAATATGCTGGCAATATTTGGTTGTACTACAGTACTGGAAACATATCCACCACCAATTTCTGTCCCACCGCAATATTCAATAACAGGCTTATTATTAGCAAGTTGCATTAAGTATTCCATTTCTTTTGGGTTAGAAACTTCTCCTGTAGAACTAAAACATTTAATAGAATTCCAATCTAGATTTTCGTTACATTTTGTTTTCATCCAATGCTTTACAATACTTGGCACAATACCCAACATTGTTACTTTTGCATTCTGAACAAACTCTCCAAATTCTGTTCCTAGGGGTGCGCCATAATACAAAGCAATAGTTGCTTTATTAATTAATGCTGCAAAAATAAGCCACGGGCCCATCATCCATCCTAAGTTGGTTGGCCAACATACAACATCATTTTTATGAATATCATGATGGTAGTAACCATCAGAAGCCCCTTTTATGGGCGTTGTATGTGTCCATGGAATTGCTTTAGGTTCCCCAGTTGTTCCCGAAGAAAATAGTATGGTAATTACATCATCAGGATTCTGAATTACACTTTCAAAAGTATTAGTATCGGATAAGAAATCATCCCAATACAAATCGTCAGACCTTAATTGAATAACAGAATTGGATGCTTTAATTACAATTGCCTTAGGAGCATCAGCTTCTATAATTTTTTGATATAACGGTAAGACTTTCCCGGCTCTAGGTAGCACATCTTGCGTAAATATAACTTTAGGCTTTGTAATTTTTAAACGAACAGCAATTTCATTTGGTGTAAAACTATCCGCAATGGTTGCAATTGGAGTACCTGCTTTTATGCCTGCTAAATAAATAGCCACGGCCTCTAAGGTCATAGGCATGTCTATAGCAATTGTATCTCCTGTATTCACACCTAAGTCACGCAAACTATTAGCAATACGATTAACTAATTTTTGTAGTGTTGCTTGAGATACTTCTTGTACTGTTCCTCCCTCTTTTTGATAGATAATTGATGTAGCATCATCATCATTTTGAAAACAACTATCAACTATATTTATTTTAGCGTCTTTAAGCCATTCCGGCTGCTCAACACCCTTAGAAATATCTATAATAGTTGTAAAAGGTTGTTGAAGATTTATGCCTAAATTATTGATTGTTTCTGCCCAAAATAATTCCTTATTTAGGACGGACCATTGCCAAAAATCGTCATAACTAACAAAACGATGTTGCTCCATCATTTTGTGTATATTGCTATGTTGAATTATTTTTTGGGTGGGAGTCCAAAAAGGTACCATTTCAATTAGTTTATTTAAAATTCTGAATCCTGATCAATAGTATCTTCATCTCCGTTTTCACCATTCTCTTTTTTATATTTTTCACAATCTAGTTCAATTTTTAAATTGGCGGGTTTATCAAAAGCCTTGTCACTTATTTCGAGAGATTTATCAGCGTAACACTTTTTCATGTATAAGGCCCAAACCGGCAATGCCATTGATGCTCCTTGGCCTCTTGCTAAATCATAAAAATGCGTTGCCCTATCTTCAGCGCCTACCCAAACACCTGTTGTTAAATTCGGAACCACGCCCATAAACCACCCATCTGATTGATTTTGTGTAGTACCTGTTTTACCCGCAATAGGGTTCTTAAATTTATATGGATAACCAGATACAATACTGTCAGGATAAACACCTGCAGAACTTCTTAAGCGTTGACCTGAACCGGCAGTAGTAACACCCTCCAATAAATTAAGAACAGTGTAAGCAGCTTCTTCATTTAATACTTCCTTGGTTTTAGGAGTAAAATCGGTAAGAACCGTCCCGTTCTTATCTTCAATTCGTAAGATCATCATTGGTTCTACATACATTCCCTTATTAGCAAAAGTACTGTAAGCACCAACCATTTCATATAGCGTAAGATCTACACTTCCTAAAGCGATAGAAGGAACTTCAGGAATTTCACCTTTGACTCCTAAATTTTGGGCCAATCTTACTACATTTTTTGGTGTTGCTTGGTCTATTAATTGGGCAGTAATTACATTTACGGAATTAGCCAATGCATTTTTTAACGTTTTCATACCACCGTATTTACCATTCGAATTATCAGGTGTCCAAGCTTCAGGTAAACCGTACTTTCCTTCAGGGATAGTATAAGGTGTATTAGGAAATTCTTCACAAGGCGATAACTGCAATTGATTGATAGCGGTAGCATAAACAAAAGGTTTAAATGTTGATCCTACTTGGCGTGAGCCTTGTTTAACATGGTCATATTGAAAATGTTTATAATTAATACCACCAACCCATGCTTTTACATGGCCTGTTTGGGGTTCAACTGAAAGGACACCGGAATGCATAAAGTGTTTGTAATATTTAATAGAATCTATCGGAGACATTATAGTGTCAATTTCACCTTTCCATGAAAATATTTTCATTTCAGTTTTCGTTTCAAAAGACACTCGGATATCTTTCTCTGAACTTCCTGATTTTTTCATACGTTTCCATCTGTTTGAACGTTTCATAGCTGCCTCAATATTTCCTTTTACTTGTTTTTTAGTGAGGTCATAAAAAGGGGCAGTTCTATTGAGCTTTTGCTGCTTAAAAAATACACTTTGTAGGTTAGACATATGTTCTTGCATAGCTTCTTCTGCATATTGCTGCATACGAGAATCTAAGGTTACATAAACTTTTAAACCATCTCTAAAGATATCATATTGAGAATCGTCAGGTTTAGGATTATCTTTTACCCATTTTCTTAAAAAACCTCGTAAATACTCTCTAAAATAAGTAGCCATACCAAAACTGGTATCTTCTTTATGAACATCTAAATTGAGTGGTAATTTCTGTAGAGAGTCTTTTGCTTTTTGTGAAATAAAATCATATTTACTCATTTGACTTAACACAACGTTACGCCGATTTAAAACTCGCTTTTCTCTCCGTAAAGGATTAAAAAGTGAGGAGTTTTTAAGCATTCCAATAAGCATAGCAGCTTGTTCTTGATTTAAATCTTTTGGTTCTACACCAAAGTAGATTCTTGAAGCTGAACGGATACCAACACCTTGGTTCAAGAAATCATATTTATTAAGATACATCGTCATGATCTCATGCTTCGTATAATGTCGTTCTAGGCGAATCGCTATTACCCATTCTTTTATTTTCTGGACTAATGCTTTAATTATGTTGTCTTTTTCTCTTTTTTCAAATAGTAATCTCGCAAGTTGCTGAGTTATAGTACTTGCACCTCCTTTTTTACCTAAATAAGCAAATGCTCTTGCAGTACCCCTAAAATCAATACCTGAATGTTCATAAAAACGGACATCTTCAGTTGCAATTAAAGCATCAATTAAATTTTGTGGTAGATCTTTATATTTTATCGGAAATCTATTCTCTTTAAAATAACTTCCAATTGTTTTATCATCACTAGAAATGACTTGTGTAGCAAGATTGTTTTCCGGATTTTCTAATTCTTCAAAGGTTGGTAAAGTTCCAAAAACTCCAAATGATGCTAGTAGAAATAAAAGGGTAATAAAGATAATTCCTCCAAAGAAAAGTCTCCAAATCCATTTGGTAATTTTTTTAAAAGCAATAATTTCTGATGTTTTATTCGTCATTTGTTGTTGTTATTTTTTCAATTTTCAATCCCACATCTGTCACACCATCAAGGAGTGTAACACCTTCTATATCTCCATTTTTACGCATTGCATGTTGTATAGAAATAGTATACGTACCTGTAGTCGGGAAAAGAACATTTGTTTTATATTCTAGCTTATTTTCTTTTAAATCGGTAAAGCCAGAACCTAAAAATTTACCATCGGCATCAGCCATTTCATATTCTAACGTATCTACTACCCGGTTATTATTAGGAAAATCAATACCCACTATTAAAAATAAATTACTGAATTGATAATGTTTATTATTTCTCAAATTAATGAATAAATTGTTTTTTGAAATAGTATCTATAGGATCAAAAGTGAAATTAATTATGGAATCTTTATGCCATTGTGCATTTGAAATTGGTTTATAAACCTCAAAAACACTTCTCTCATTACATGAAATAATGGTAAAAATAATAATTATAAGTATGGCTAATTTACGCATTTTTGCGATTATTTTTTTTTCGGTTATTACGTTTGTTTCTTCCTTTTCTTCGCTTATTTCTATCAAAACGAGTCAAACTATCTTGGCCAACAACATCAGTAAATGAAACATCATCTTCAGTATCAAAAGTTGCTTCAAACGCAAACATTTCTAAACTATCAACTTTTTTATTTTGTTTATTTAGTTCAATAATTTTATTTACTTGATCAACTTTTAATACAACCCAATGTACAGGATTGTCTTTGTACGCATACCAAAATAGCCCTTTAAAAATATCCATTTTTTGAAAGACTCCAGTACCTTTTGTTGTTTGTAACCAGGTATCTGTTTTTGGAAATCCTTTTATAGCATCAAGATAAGAGTCTAATTCATAATTTAAACAACATTTCAATTTACCACATTGCCCGGCTAACTTTTGAGGGTTTAATGATAATTGCTGATATCTGGCAGACGAGGTACTTACAGATCTAAAATCAGTAAGCCAAGTAGAACAACACAATTCTCTACCACAAGAACCAATACCTCCTAAACGCGCCGCTTCCTGCCGAAGTCCAACTTGTTTCATTTCAATACGTATTCTAAAAGTAGAGGCAAGCTCTTTAATTAATAATCTAAAGTCAACACGATCATCGGCTGTATAATAAAAAGTAGCTTTATTACCGTCACCTTGATATTCAACATCTGAGAGTTTCATCTGTAAGCCCAAACGATTGATAATGAGTCTTGATTTTTTTTGTAACTCTTGTTCTTTATCTCTGGAAGCAATCCAAATATCTATATCTCTTTGCGAGGCGTTTCTGTAAATTTGTTTTACCTCTTCACTGTCAAAACCAACCTCTTTTTTACGCATTTGAATTTTAACCAATTCACCGGTTAGAGATATAGTGCCAATATCATGGCCGGGTGAAGATTCAACGGCAATAACGTCGCCAATTGAAACGGGTAAGTTCTTCGTGTTTTTAAAAAAATGCTTTCTTCCGTTTTTAAAACGGACTTCTACAATATCAAATTTTGATTGTCCGTTAGGCAGCGCCATATTAGACAGCCAGTCGAAAACAGTTAGTTTATCACAGCTTCCTGTACCACAACTTCCGTTGCTTTTGCAACCTTTTGGAATGCCATTGGCTTCTGTAGAGCAATTATTACAGCTCATAGTATGTTGTATATTTTGAAATCGGGCAAATTAGTATTCCTACTAAAATTAAGCCGATTGTAAATTCATAAATAATTTATATAGTTTGTAAATATAATCATTATTGATAAAGAACTTATCTATGACTTTTTCTTTTTACATTTTACCTCTTAATTTTGGGCTTTAAATACAACATAGCACTGTTATATTACTCAAAAAAATTTCAATTTAGAACAAAAGCAAAAATTCTCGATGCTAACCTAAAAGTCAAGATGAGCTCTAAATAAATTCACTAAATATTTTTTTCGGAATTATGAACGATTAATTTGTCAAACAGGCATTATTTCTATCTTTGTTAAATGCTTTTCAAAGATATCATTGATCAGGAAAATGTAAAGAAACAGTTAATTCATTCAGTTGAAAATAACCGAATTCCGCATGCTCAATTATTTGTGGCTCCAAAAGGAGCAGGAGCGTTGCCATTGGCCATTGCTTATGCACAATATATTTTATGTAATAATTCTGACGGTGAAAATATAACCGGTGAACATTCTTGTAATTTAAAATTTAGTAAACTCTCCCATCCTGATTTACATTTTGCGTTTCCGGTTGCAACAACTAGTAGTGTTAGAAAAAATCCGGTGAGCGATTTATTCTTAGAAGAATGGCGTCATTTTATTACAACCAACCCTTACGGAGATATTTTAGACTGGTTTCAACAATTAGGCATTGAAAACAAACAAGGACAAATTGGCGTTGATGAGGCTGAAGCCATTGTAAAAAGATTGTCATTAAAGGCCTACGAGGGTAAGCACAAAATTCTCATTTTATGGATGGCAGAAAAATTGAATATTTCTGCCTCTAATAAATTGTTAAAGCTAATTGAAGAGCCCCCTGAAAAGACCATTTTATTATTGATTACTGAGAATGAAGATCAGATTATCAATACTATTTTGTCTCGATGTCAAGTAATTAAATTGTTTCCGTTAAGCGAAAATCACATAAAGGATGCTTTAGTTGAAAGGGAGCATATTACCGAAAACGAGGCTGTAAAAATTGCACATCAGGCAGATGGTAATTGGAACAAAGCGATACAAATTTTGCATCATTCAACAAATGATGAGCAATTTGAGCAATGGTTTATTACCTGGATACGAACAGCATTTAGAGCCAAAGGCAATGCGGCTATTATTCAGGAATTGGTAGGTTGGAGTGAAGCAATTGCAGGAACAGGCAGAGAGGTACAAAAAAGCTTTTTACACTATTGTCTTCAATTCTTCAGACAAGCGTTACTTAAAAATTATACCGCTGATAATTTAGTTTTCTTAGAGCCATCAACGGCAAATTTTGATCTAGATAAATTCGCTCCATTTATTCATAGTGGTAATATTTTGGATATCAATAAGGAATTGAATGAGGCAATCTATCATATAGAAAGAAATGGGAATGCTAAAATTATATTACTAGACCTATCTATAAAATTGACGAGGTTATTACATCAAAAGGAAGAGGTTTAATTCACCGCCTGAATCGCTGTGATAGAAATAAATTCACAACCAGATGTGCTTAATTCCCAATTTAGTTTTACTTTTAAAGGTAGATTTTCAGGCTCTAGGTTCAAATTATTTTCTGGCAAGAACTCTTCATTGAACCTGTAAATTTCATCTTCAATTTCAATAAAATATCCTCCACAACAAACACACAAAGTCCAATCAATTCCTGTAATTAATCCGTCTGACTTATATATGTTTTCATTATCATTCTGAGAGCACGATATAGAAAAAATTAAGATTAAAATTAAAACTACTTTTTTCATAATGACAACATTAAATCAAGGGATACGCTTCTTAGATGTATTTTCTTTAAATGAGTTGCTTCAAAATAACTAGTGTTTCAACACATAAAAATAGACAGCCATAAAGTGTGAAAAACTACCAAGTAAGACAAAAATATGGAATATGGCATGGTTGTATTTGATTTTTTTAATGCTGTATAAAACAGCACCAACCGTATAAGAAATTCCACCAGCCAGCAACCAATACAGTCCATTTATTGGTAAATTTTCTATTAATGGTTTGATGGCAATAATAATGATCCAGCCCATAGCTACGTAGGCAATAGTAGAAATTTTGTCATATCTGCCGGTATAGAACAATTTTAAAAAAACTCCTACCAATGCAATACCCCAAGTTATTCCGAAAATGGTCCAGCCTAATGCCCCTTTTAGAGTCACTAAAGTAAATGGCGTATAGGTCCCCGCAATTAAAACATAAATAGAGGCATGGTCTAAAACATTTAATTTATGCCTGAGACTTGGTTTTTGTGAATAATGATAAAGCGTTGACGCCGAATACAATAAAATCAAACTTGCACCAAAAATTGTAAAACTAACAATATGCCTAGCTGATCCGTTATAGCTGGCATGTACTATTAATACTACCAACGCTGCAATACTCAATAATAAACCAATGGCGTGCGTAATAATATTTATTTTTTCTTCAGTAGAATCGTAATATGTTATATTCTTATTTTCCATTTTTATTCATATCTGAAATCAACTCATTATAAATAATATCATATGCTTTTTGTTTAGTGTTTTCCATATCATCTAAAGTTAAGCCTTCTGTTTGTATAAAGTTATGAATTTTAACACGTAGTTTTCCAGGCCAACCACTAAAAAATGTCCAGGAAAACCTTTTTTTAACATCATAAAAGGTCATGGGTACAATCGGAATTTGATGCTCAATTGCCATTCTGAAAGCGCCATTTTTAAAATCACTCAGTATTACATCTTCATGCGGTACTAATCCTTCCGGGAATATTATAATACTTAATCCTTGATTTATTTTATTTTGAGCACTTATATACACTTCTTTTCTGCTTTCTGCATTACCTCTATCAACTAAAATACTCGTTTTCCTTGCTACATATCCAAAAACAGGTAATTTCCGCACCTCCTTTTTTCCAACAAATACGGCAGGGTTTTTAAGTACAGATAACATGAGCATAACATCTATTAAGGAAGCATGGTTTGCAATAAACAGATAACTTTTTGTTGGATCTATATCTTCTTCAGTTTCCAGTACAGGAGAAAAACCCATCACATATAAGATCGTTTTTCCCCAAGCTCTGGCAATTTTAAAAAAGCTTTTATAGAATCGATCGTATGATATTACAATAATTAATAAAGGAAGTGCAAATAAAATTGTAAAAAATACCCATCCATAAAACCAGGGACGCCATAAAATGCGAAAAATATTTTTTAAGAATTCCATTCGTCCCAAAAGTAATTATAAATACCATTAAAGCAAATTTCAAAAGGATTTATTGGATTTTGGAATTTGATATTTGACTTTTTTATAGTTTAATATGTATTTTTGCCGTCAAAGCAGGAGTTTTATCTCACTCGATCAAAAATAGAAAGTAGAAAACACAGAATAAATGGCAAGAATTTTAACGGGAGTACAAAGTACAGGAACACCACATTTAGGAAATTTATTAGGAGCAATTATACCCGCAATAGCAATGGCTAATGACCCTAAAAATGAATCGTTTTTGTTTATTGCCGATATGCATACATTGACGCAGATCAAAGATGGTGAGGTTATAAAATCTAATACCTATAGCACTGCTGCAACATGGTTGGCATTTGGATTAGATATTTCTAAAACCGTATTTTATCGTCAAAGTGATATTCCTGAAGTAACGGAATTATCTTGGTATTTGAGTTGTTTTTATCCATATCAACGATTAACCTTAGCACATAGTTTTAAGGATAAAGCTGATAGATTAGAAGACGTAAATGCAGGATTATTTTCATATCCTATGTTAATGGCGGCAGATATTTTATTGTATGATGCCGATATTGTGCCTGTTGGTAAAGATCAATTGCAACATTTAGAAATGAGTAGAGATGTTGCCAATCGTTTTAATCATAAAATGGGTGATACCTTAGTTCCGCCTGAAGCCAAAATTCAAGAGCATGTAATGTTGGTACCGGGCATAGATGGTGAAAAAATGAGTAAATCTCGTCAAAATGAGATCAATTTGTTTTTAGATGATAAAAAATTACGAAAACAGATCATGAAAATTCAAACGGATAGCACGCCATTAGAAGAACCGAAAAAGCCAGATACTTGTAACTTATTTGCCTTGTATAAATTAGTAGCTGACGAAATACAAATTGCCGAAATGAAAGCCAATTATTTAGGTGGTAATTATGGTTATGGACATGCAAAACAAGCCTTTTTCGAATTGTTGATTGAAAAATATGCCAAGGAGCGTGAATTATACAATCACTATATGAATAATCTTAATGAAATTGATGAAGCCTTAAATGTTGGCGCAAAAAAAGCAAAAAAAATAGCCCACGAAGTTCTAAATAGGGTAAGAACGAAGTTGGGGTATTAAATGATTCGGTACTTGGCCGGCCTCAATAAACAATTACTGTACATTGAAGTTTTAACCTTATTATGCTGCAGGGTTTGGCATCAACCCATGAACCGTATTAATTTCATCAATAATTTCCTGAGACAGCTCTATATTTATACTGTCAATATTTTCTTTTAGCTGGCTCATTTTTGTGGCACCAATAATATTACTGGTCACAAAAGGCAATTGGTTGACAAATGCCAATGACAATTGTGTTAAAGTTAATCCGTGTTTTTGAGCAATAAGCAAATATTTTTTTACAGCTTTTGTAGATTCCGCACTACTATATCTATTATAAGATGGAAATAGACTTACACGAGCATCCTTAGGCATACCATTTAAATATTTACCGGATAACACACCAAATCCTAATGGAGAATATGGCAACAAACCAATATTTTCTTTTAAAGCTATTTCAGAAAGTCCTGCTTCAAAGTTTCTATGTAATAAAGAATACGCATTTTGAATGGTTATCATTCTTGGCAATCCTTTAGACTTTGATTCTTCAAGGTAACGCATGGTTCCCCAAGCAGATTCATTCGAAAGACCAACATTTCTAATTTTTCCTGCTTTTATAAATCCATCTAAAAAATTTAGAGTTTCTGCAAAATTATCTTCCCATTTTGTTTCAACATGATATGGATAATCTCGAATACCAAAACAATTTACCGGTCTTTCGGGCCAATGCAACTGATAAAGATCTATATAATCGGTTTGTAAACGCTGTAAGCTATTATGTATGGCTTCTGTAATTCCTTCTTTAGAAAATCCTGTTTCTCTAATATGAGCTGTATAAGGTCCGGGACCGGCAATTTTACTTGCCAAGATAATTTTATCTCTATTTCCGGTTTTTTTAAACCATGAACCAATAATTTCTTCAGTGCTACCATAGGTTTCTCCTCTTGCTGGTACAGGATATAGCTCAGCCGTATCAAAAAAATTCACGCCTTGTTCTAAGGCATAATCCATTTGTTCATGTCCTTCATTTTCTGTATTCTGTTCACCCCAGGTCATGGTACCTAAACAGATCTTGCTCACTTTTATATTGGTATTCGGTAATGTAGTGTATTTCATTCTTTTGTTGAATTGTATTTCGTTGTATTGTGTATTTGTTAGAGATTATTACAGAAAAACAAATAAATCCTTCAACAGATTACCCTAAAATAGCTTCAATTCCCGGTAAGATTTTTCCTTCTAACATTTCTAACATGGCACCACCACCTGTAGATACATAACTTACTTTATCTGCAAATCCGAATTGTTTTACAGCGGCAACAGAATCACCACCACCAACAAGTGAGAATGCACCATCTTCTGTAGCATCAGCAATAGCATTTCCTAACTCTATTGTACCTTTGGCAAAAAGGGGCATTTCAAAAACACCTAAAGGGCCATTCCATAAAATAGTTTTTGATTCGGCTATAATAAACGAGAAGCCTACATTAGTTTTAGGACCGGCATCTAAACCCATCCAACCATCAGGGATATCATTTGAAGGGAAAACTTGCGTATTGGCATTTTCACTAAATGCATCAGCAGCTACAACATCTATAGGTAAATGAATTCTAGTATTTTTTTGTTTCGCCAAGTTTAAAATATCTTGGGCTAAGTCTAATTTATCATTTTCAACGAGTGAGTCTCCAATTTTACCACCTTTTACCTTGATAAAAGTAAATGCCATTCCGCCTCCTATAATAATATTATCAACCTTATCTAGAATATTTTTTATTACATCTATTTTTGATGAAACTTTTGCACCTCCAATAATAGCTGTAACCGGCTTTACACTTTCATCGAGTACTTTTTTAATACTTTGAATTTCTTGTGCTAATAAATAACCAAAACATTTTTGATTCGGGAAAAATTGTGCAATAATTGCAGTAGAGGCATGCGCTCTATGCGCTGTACCGAAGGCGTCATTTACATAAATGTCTCCTAACTTTGATAGTTGTTCAGCAAAAGTGAGATCTCCATTTTTTTCTTCTTCTTGAAAACGCAGATTTTCCAACAATAATATTTCACCGGTTTGCAGATCTGCTACAGCTTTTTCAGCAATTTCGCCAACACAGCTTGATGCGAATTTCACTTGTACACCAATTATTTCATTTACTTTTTCTACTATATGTTTTAGTGAAAACTGCTCATCAACACCTTTAGGTCTTCCTAAATGTGACATTAAAACCACACTTCCACCATCTTCCAGTATTTTAATAATAGTAGGTTTTGCAGCTTCTATTCTAGTTGCATCAGTAACTTGAAAATCATCATTTAAGGGCACATTAAAATCAACTCGGATCAATGCTTTTTTATCAGCAAAATTAAAATCATCAATTGTAATCATTGGTAGTTATTTATTAGAGCGCAAATATAAAGTTTCTAAGTTAATTTAAAGTTCAATAAGACGTATATAATTTATTGAGACACCTACTTTTCAACTAATGATAATTAATGGAATTATTTTTATCGAATTATCAATAAGTTCTAACAGATTAAGAATTTATAAAAGAGAACACCTATAATATTTTTTAAATATTATAGGTGTTTTTTCAGTAGACTAAAAGTTAAGTTGTTTCTTTAAAATTACTGCATCATTAGTAACAAACGGAGTAGGCATCATCGTTTTACTTCTTGGTTTGACACGGTAAAGAGGTTCAACATTAAAAAGAGAACTTTTTATGAGATCAAAAGAAATTTCGTACATCGTTAATGCTATTTTCTCATCTTTATCTACAGAAAATTTAAGTTCTAAACTTTCATCATCACCTATAAAATAATGACTTAAAACTTGATTTGTTTTTTTATTAGTATTAAACACAAAATCATAACCTTCTTTTTTTGGTACCTCAAGGCCTCCTACATTAAATGTTTTAAAGGTTATATTATTATTAGAGGATAATTCAATTTTGTTAATATTTCGTTGTGGCGCAATGGTAAAGTGAAGGATTCTATCATTATTAATTATAGTATCAGAAATTATATCAATAACCGGCTGAGGAATATTTTTAACTTTTGTTTTTGTATGGAGTTTTATTTTAGTGCCATATTTACTAGATTGTGTTAAACTATCAAAACCACCTTGAGTAGGGTCATCGCCCAAAAATTGATGTGTGAAATCATCTACCTCGTTATTGTAACTCGTCCAATAAGCTTCATTTTTATCTGCATCAAACAAATAATTGATACTATTTGGTTGTTTTTTATCCTCATTATAACCAGCTTTAAAAGATGCTGATATGAAGATAAAGATAGCGAGTGCCAAAAATAACTGACCTAATCTTTTAGCATTTTTGTAACCTGAGAAAACAGGCACTAACAATCCGAAAAGTAAAACAATAATAGTAGTGCTGAACATTAATGTTTTTAGCCCTAAAGCTACAGGAAGCATTTTTACCAACGGCGCAAAAAGCAGTAAAACAGGAATTGAAATTAACGACAATACTACCTGATGATTTTGGAAATGTTTTTTTGACAATAAAAGTATTGCTAACGAAGCGATTCCGTATAAAGCAGCAATTATAAAATAACCAGCACCTTTTAACAAGACTGCAATAACTATATTAATGAGTATCCATACAAATAGAGGAGCAATGACCAGATCTGCTGCGTTTATTTTTTTAAAATAACGATTATATATTAATAAAGATATTGCTAAGGCTAAACTTGAAAAAGCAGCTATATATAAATACCCGTTATACGTAAACCCCTGAAGTATGTCATTATATTGTGGATGAATTTTCATTAATAATTTCCATCCATAGAAAGCTAATAAACCTGAAATTATTAGCGATAAAAACAAAGGAATGGAAGCCAAAAAGAACTGTTTCGGATTAATTTTATGCTGAGAAATTCCATAAAGGAGTAATCCTATAAATAATAATATAGTGATAATAAGTAAAGGATAAATAAATGAAAAAGAATAATACACCATTCCAATAATTGGAAAATTGAAGTAGATATAATCAGTGTCAGATTTTAATTTTGTCAAATCGGCATCGGCAAAATAATTCAATAATGGCATTAAATAAGTACCTTGATGTTCTAAGGTGTTTTTATCTAGCCTTTTGTAAGAATCTTGAGCAGTATGATAATCAAAATGATCACCAATAAAAGCAAAATTGAAACCTTCTATATCACCATCTTCTCTAAAAACTGTTAGATCTGTATCATTGGGTAACATTTTATAGATGCTGTAAACTAAAGAGGTTGCTACCGGGTATTTTGGATTTGCTTTACTAAAATTTTGTACTAGGTTTTTATTGCCACCATTTGTTTCCATTAACATATAACTTGGTCCGCCACTTCCTCTTGCTTCAAAATTAAGCACCATTTCAACATCTTTTGCCCAACCATGATTATTTACAAATGCCTTAGCCCCTAATAACCCTAGTTCTTCTGCATCAGAAATTAAAATAATAATATCGTTCTTTGGTTGCTTATTGGTTGCTAAAAAGGCACGTATGCCTTCTAAAATAGTTACCACGCCACTTCCTGCATCACTGGCGCCCAATGAAGCGTTTGGAGATGAATCATAGTGTGAAAGTAATAACAAAGCTTTACCACTATCTGTACCCTTTATTCTTGCTAAAATATTTTGAGTTACTGTACTAACATGAAATTTTTTACTAACAGCAATTTGTTGTTGTATTTCTGTTTTTAAGCCTAATTGCTCTAATTGATTAACTATATAATTTTGTACATTTCGGTGTTCTATCGATCCTGTATAATGAGGTTTTTTGGTAATTTCTTTTAAATGAACCAAGGCTCTTTCTGTAGAAAATTCGGTTAAAGGAGTTTTGACATTACTTATTTTTGTTGGCATCAATGATGAATAACTAAAATAAATTGTAGCAATAATTATTAAAAAAGAGATTGCCGATGCATATTTTTTTGTAGACATAATGAGTGGTTCGTTGATGTTAATTTTGGCATCACTAAGGTAAGACTTTTCTTTTAAAAAATTTATTATTATATTTATCCAAACCAAAAAAGTAAAGTTATGGCAGTTAAAAGTTTTCAAGGTCGGAGAAATCCAGTAAAAAAGGAAGAGCTGAATCCAGCATTAGTTTCAGAATATATGACTACTAAACTTATTACTTTTAAACCCAATCAGCCAATTGCGGATGTCATGGAAATATTGATTAAAAACAAAATTTCCGGTGGACCGGTTGTTAATGATAGTAACGAGTTATTGGGGATAATTTCTGAAGGTGATTGTATCAAACATATCTCTGAAAGTAGATATTATAATATGCCTGTTGATAATGACAATGTTGATAAGCATATGGTGACAAATGTTGAAACTATTGAAGGTAGTTTAAACATTTTTGAAGCTGCAGAACAATTTTTACAATCTAAAAGAAGACGTTTTCCTATAGTTGAGAATGGTAAACTGGTAGGTCAGATAAGTCAAAAAGATATTTTAATTGCTGCGATGGAACAAAAAGCTAGCAATTGGAAGTAAAAAGCAAAAATCAATCTTTCTTTATCAATAAATAATACTCTTTTTCTAAAGGTAAATAACCTTGATCATATACATAGTAATAAGTATTTCCTGTTTTTGTAGTATAGATAGACGTAAAGAAATTAAAGTCGAACCCTTTATCAAATAATTTATTTCTTGTTACTTTGGTTTTACCCGATTGATTTAATTCTCCTAAAATTTTATAGTTCTTTTTGAGTCTATTATTTGTATTTCTAATAAGGTTTTTATTATCAATATTTAATTTATTATTGTAAGCATTTCTACAATAATCTGAACAGAACTTTTTATCGGTTCTACCGATAATTTTTTTACCACATTCCGGACAGGATTTTTCCATAAATTATTTTTTATAATTAAATTTTACTTCCTCTTGTTTACCATCTTTCTCTTCAATAACAACATAAACATTCATTTCATTATCATTTATTTTTTCAAAAGTCAAACCATCAAAAAAAGCTTTGTTGCCTTCAATTTTAACTAGTTTAAAATCTACTGTTTTGTCTTTTTCTTCCCAACCTTTAAAGTCGCCATGAAAATGTTTGAGTTGCATTATTAGTGTTTCATCAACTTGTCGGATACCGCCTACTTCATAAAATTGCACTTTATTATCTACAACTAATTTGAATACAAACATCATAGAATCACCAAGAGGTGGACTCCAAATTTCTTCGGTTATACCGCCAAAAGCTTCTCCTCTCCAATGCCCTTGAATCCATAAAACATCATCAAATGTAGCTTCCGGGGAAGTGGTATTTTCTGTAAAACTTAATGTATTTGAATTTTGTTCTTGTGAAAAAGCAGCTAAAGAAACGGCTAAAACGGCGATATATATTAATAATTTAAAATGTAGACGCATAATGATTTTTTTTATTGCAATATACAAATTATCCGTTTACAAACGACTACATTCGTTTACAAACGAAAGTAATTACTTAATAACCAACTCGTATTGCATTGCTGAAATATGTTTGCAGTGTTGAATTAATGCTGAACTCGTTTCAGTATCTGTTTAAAGAAGATTCAATACATATTAATAAGGATTCCGAAACGAGTTCGGGATTAATCTTAACTGTTTAAACAAAATTAAAAATTATGAACGCACTAAGAAACAAAGTACAGTTGATTGGAAATTTAGGTAATGACCCTGAAGTAATCACTTTAGATTCTGGCAAAAAATTAGCAAAATTTTCTATTGCTACTAATGAGACGTATAAAAACGCTCAAGGTGAGAAAGTAACAGATACTCAATGGCACAATGTAATCGCATGGAATAAGACCGCAGAAATTGTGGAAAAATATTTGGTAAAAGGCAATGAAATTGCTGTTGAAGGAAAGTTAACCTCAAGATCTTATGAAGATAAAGAAGGTGTAAAGAAATATATCACAGAAATTATCGTTAATGAATTACTAATGCTTGGAAATAAAAATAGCTAAGCAAAAGAGAAAGTGGAAAAGGGTATCTTTTGGTGCCCTTTTTTTATGCCTTTTAGTAACATTCATTACATTGAAAACCCCACTTATCACCTTAACTTTGCTTTTTAAAATCGTTTTAAGATTATGCAGAGCTCAAATTTTTGGTATTATTTTATAATGGTAGTTGTGATACTACATTTTGTTATAGGGTTTGGCTATTTGATCTATAAGCTATCCCCTAGGAAAAGTGATAAAAAGAAAAACGACCCTTCAGAAAAAGAGAATAAGAAAAAATAGATTGCCATTTCTCAAATTATAATCGGTATTTTTAAGGAAAAGTAATTTATCTTTCATTAAACTGGATAATTCATAAAAGTTGAAGTAAACTTCTTACTTTCATCTTAGCTTTAGTATTTTTAAGCCTAAATTGAATTAATAATTTATGTCTACACAGCCAAAATTAAAGAGATTTAATCTTAACGTATTGTCTAAATACCAAATTTACAATAGTATTTTTATGACATTACCTTTTGATACTATTTCTAAAACCGGTGTATTGCTGCCCTTGTTTCATGAGACTTGTAAAAAGGGATTCGCAAACGGAGATGATCCTACATTTATTGTAGACACTTTTTTTAAAAAATATCAAGCCAGACGATCAAAAAAAAGTCAGTTAAATTTATTATTTCGGTTTATCCAGTATATTGAAAGACAAGTAGTTTTGTTTGATGCCATAGAAGATGCAGCTTTCCCCGTAGTGAATAATATGGATGGAATTGGAACACTACGAAGTTTAAAAGAATTTGCTTCTTCAGAAAATAAATTAGACACTTTACAGCAGTATTTAGAAGAGTTTAAAGTGAGAATTGTATTAACAGCACATCCAACTCAATTTTATCCAGGAACTGTTTTGGGGATAATAACCGATCTAACGGAAGCTATTAGAACAAATAATCTATTAGCTATAAATGATCTATTGGCTCAACTAGGAAAGACGCCATTTTTTAAACACGAAAAACCAACACCATATGATGAAGCTGTAAGTTTAATATGGTATTTAGAAAATGTTTTTTATCAATCTTTCGGCAGTGTTTTTGATTATATTCAGCAAAACATTTTTGACAATCAACAAGTTGAAAATGACATTATAAATATTGGTTTTTGGCCCGGAGGCGATAGAGATGGCAATCCGTTTGTTACACCTGAAATCACATTGAAGGTAGCTAAAAGGCTTAAGCAAACTATTTTAAAGAATTATTATAGAGATATTAGGCATTTAAAAAGAAAATTGACGTTTGAAGGAGTAGAAGAACGTATAAATGAACTGGAGTTAAAACTCTATCAAAGTAGTATTGATAAAAATGCAAATCATACAATTGAGTTGGATGAATTCAAATCAAAACTTCAAGAGATCAAGGCTATAATTATTAAAAACCATCAATCATTATACGTTACAGAGGTAAATAGTTTGCTCAATAAAGTGCATCTTTTTGGGTTTCATTTTGCAAAATTAGATATCCGCCAAGATAGTAGAGCTCATGATGCTGTTTTTACAAATATGGTTGATGCATTAGTTCAATCTGGAAGTACTATTTTTCCTGAAAATTATAATTCGCTATCAGAAAAAGAACAGATAAATATATTATCGAAAGTTAATGGCCGTGTTGACCTTTCATTATTTTCAGATGAAGAGGTAGTTAAAACACTAGAAACTATTAAAGCAATTAAGATTATTCAAGAAACAAATGGTGAACTGGGCGCAAATAGATATATTATAAGTAATAATCAAACGGTACTCAATGTCATGCAACTTTTCGCTATGCTTAAATTAGTTGCATTTCAAGACAAGTTAACTGTTGATATTGGCCCGTTATTTGAAACCATAACCGATCTGGAAAATGCACATTTGGTAATGGAAGAATTATATACCAACCCTGCTTATAGCGAACATTTAAAACAAAGAGGAAACAAACAAACTATTATGCTTGGGTTCTCTGACGGCACCAAGGATGGAGGATATTTAATGGCGAATTGGGCAATTTTTAAAGCCAAGGAGCGTCTTACGGATATTTCTAGAAAGTATAATATTACGGCTATATTTTTTGATGGCCGTGGAGGTCCTCCTGCACGAGGAGGAGGAAAAACACATCAATTTTACGCTTCATTAGGACCAACAATCGAAGATAAAGAAGTGCAATTAACAATTCAGGGACAAACAATAAGTTCTAATTTTGGAACATTGGAGTCTTCACAATATAATTTGGAACAATTGATTAGCTCAGGAATTCATAATCGTTTTAATGAGGACAATTTAAGCATGTCTGATGAGCATACAATTATAATGGAAGATTTGGCAAAATTAAGCCATGAGGCATATGTAGATTTTAAAAATCATCCTATGTTTTTACCCTATTTAGAGCGAATAAGTACCTTAAAATACTATGCAAAAACTAATATTGGAAGCAGGCCTTCTAAAAGAGGTAAATCAAGTACTTTAGAGTTTAAAGATTTAAGAGCGATACCTTTTGTAGGTTCATGGAGTCAATTGAAACAGAATGTTCCAGGATTTTATGGAGTTGGAATTGCTTTAAAACATTACGAGGATAAGGGTGAATTTGATAGAATAAAACAATTGTATAAAAGTTCTAGTTTTTTCAAGATCTTAGTTGAAAACAGCATGATGTCTTTATCAAAATCGTTTTTCGATTTAACAAAATACATGTCTGAAGATACTGAATTTGGAGATTTTTGGAAGATCATCTATACTGAATATGAAACTACGAAACGCTTATTGTTAAAATTAACGGGTTATAAAGTTTTGATGGAAAATGAACCGTCAGGAAAAGCGTCTATAGATATTAGAGAATCAATAGTGTTGCCATTATTAACAATTCAACAATATGCACTTAAAAAGATTCAGGAATTAGGAAAAGCTGAAAAAATAGATATTGAAGAAGTTAAAGTGTATGAAAAAATTGTGACACGTTCTTTATTTGGAAATATCAATGCAAGTAGAAATTCGGCTTAATAGAAAGGAGCTCTAGAATAGGCTTCACAGCTTTAGTCTCTAAAAAATGAGTTATGAAAACATAGAACTTCTGGGTCTTCTATGCAATAGTCATTATAGTTTTACATTTTTTAATTGGCTTCTGTCATTTAATTTACAAAATCTCACCATAAAAAAATTGATAAAAAAGAAGGAGACTAAGGAAGAACCGATTCGAAAACAGACATCTATATTCGGTTTGTTTTAAAGAGAAGAGTACAAAATACGACCTTTTTATTATTTTTATCCAACGGCTTGATTTCTTTAGATTTACTACAGATTTCTGTACTATTTTTGTATCCGTAAAAAGAGAGACTGATCTTAAAAATTGATTTTCCTCCCGTAAAATTCGGCATTGGGCATCAAAATAGCATTTAAGATAGCCTCTTTTTTTATTTGCGCAATTTTAACTGTATACGCTTTCGCGGAACATCAACTTCTAATACTTTTACGATTATTTGCTGATGCAAACTCACATGCTCACTCACATCTTTAACAAAAGTGTCAGACAAATTTGAGACATGAATTAGGCCACTTTCTTTGATACCGATATCAACAAAACATCCAAAATTTGTAATATTATTTATTATTCCCGGTAATAATTGTCCTGCCTTTACGTCACTAATGGTTTTAATGTTTTGATCGAAAGTAAAAACTTTGGCTTTTTCTCGCGGATCAAGTCCGGGTTTTTCTAATTCCTTAACTATATCAGTTAAAGTTGGTAAACCAATACTATCTGAACAATATTTATGAAGATCAATTTTTTCAAGTACTTCTTTATTCCCTATTAAAGCCACAATGTCTTTTTTTAGGTCTTTCGAAATTTTGGCAACAAGCTTATAACTTTCTGGATGTACAGCTGAATCATCTAATGGGTTTTTGGCATTTTTTATTCTTAAAAACCCGGCACCTTGTTCAAATGCTTTACCACCTAAACGGGGAACTTTTTTAATAGCATTCCTTGAAGTAAATGCCCCATTTTCATTCCGATAATTCACTATGTTTTCAGCTAATTTCGGACCAATTCCCGACACATAGCTCAATAAAGATTCACTAGCTGTATTAATATTTACTCCTATGGTATTTACACAACTTTCAACAACAGTATCTAGTGACGTTTTTAATTTTGTCTGATCAACATCATGTTGATATTGGCCAACACCTATAGATTTTGCGTCAATTTTCACCAATTCAGCTAACGGATCTGCTAAACGTCTACCTATAGAAACCGCACCTCTAACAGTCACATCAAAATTAGGAAATTCATCTCGGGCAATTTTTGAAGCGGAATAAATAGAAGCACCAGCTTCACTTACCACAAAAACTTCTATTTCTTTATTGAATCTAATTTTTCGAATTAATTTTTCTGTTTCGCGTGATGCTGTACCATTACCAATTGCAATAGCCTCAATTTTATAGGCATCAACCAATGTGCTTATTTTTTTGATAGCGCCAATTGAATCGTTTTGTGGAGCATGCGGATATACAGTTTCATTATACTCCAATCCGCCTTGAGAATTTAAACATACGATCTTACAACCACTTCTAAATCCTGGGTCTATTGCTAATATGTTTTTTTCACCCAATGGGGCACCTAATAATAATTGTTTTAAGTTTTTCGCAAAAACAGTAATAGCTCCATCGTCAGCTTTTGCTTTTGCACTATTTAATATTTCATTTGACAATGCCGGAAACAATAAGCGTTTATAAGAATCTTGAATAGCAGTTTCTATTTGTTCTGAACAATCGTTATTTGAACGAATAATTCGATCTTCAATTTTTGTTAGTGCTCTATGCTCATCTATTTCAATTTTAACTCGGATAAAGCCTTCTTTTTCGGCTCTTAAAATTGCCAATAATCTATGAGATGGACACCTATTTAAAGATTCAGACCAATCAAAATAATCTCTGAATTTTTGTGCTTTCTCAAAACTTGTACTGAGCGCAGTCGAAGTATCAATTTTTGATTTAACTACTTTGGTACTTATCGTTGCATATTTTTCTAATTGCTGCCGAATGTTATTTCTAATATCTGTTCGCTCATTGATCCATTCGGCAATAATATATCTGGCTCCTTCTAATGCGTCTGCTACTTTTTCTATGTCATCATTTAGATATTTAGCCGCAATCGATTCTATGTCAGAAGCATTTTGACTCATGATGATCTTAGCCAATGGTTCTAATCCGTTTTTTCTTGCAGTTTCTGCCTTGGTTTTTCGCTTTTTCTTAAAGGGTAAATAAAGATCTTCTAGGATAGTCAAATTAGCTGCTAACTTAATTTTTTGTTTCAAATCATCTGTTAAAACACTTTGTTCTTCCAATGATTTCAAAATAGTTAATTTTCGTTTTTCTAACTCTTCAAATAAAGTTTTAAATTTTACAATAGCTCCTATTTGAACCTCATCTAAATTACCGGTGCGTTCTTTTCTATACCGTGAAATAAAAGGGATGGTGCAATCCTCATTGAGTAACTCAACGGTATTTTGTATGCCCTTTTGAGGTAGTGAAGTGTTAGATCTAATAAAATTAATAAGTTGCATATAGTACTATCGTATTTAATAAATGCAAAAGTACAATTAACTTATTTTTTTAGCATTCAAAAATTAATTTTTAAACTGCCTCAATCTATACTGATTTGTTTCTAGTATATAATTTCCTAAAATATAATAGTCTTTATATTTAAAAACTGTTTTAAGATCTTTGCTTTTTAATTTGTTTTCTTCAAAACTTTTGATCTTATCAAAAGCATTCCTTTGCATATCTACGTTGACATGTTCAAAATTACTATTGAACAATGATTTTATGTAAGTAGTTTTGGTATTACTGTATAAATTAAATGCATTGATTACCGGGTTAAAATGTTGAAGGCCTATAGTACCACCAGTTATTTGAACGCCTGTAGGAGTTCTGATCATTCCCATACCTCCGGAAGTAGCTTTGTATTCATGTTGACCTCCAAGAAATATTTGATAGTTATCACCCATTTTAAATAAAGAAATTCCAACATTTCCATAATTTATTTTTTGTAGGAATTTTTTTGTTTGTTCTAATTCACGATAGTTTTTATATACAGTACCCATCTGAACGATAGAAGAATTTTTAAACTTAATACTATCATTTTTTTCACCTGTAAAGGCATATTTATTTATTAAAACGCCGGTGGTCAAATCCTGACAAGCAAAAGTAAATTGATCTTTTGAGGCTACAATTGTAAATAAACGCTGATCGTTAATATAAGAATTTGACTTTTTTTGTTTGGATACTATATCATTAAACGGTTTAGAAAGTTTTCGGACTTGCTTCTCATATGTTTTTAGATCTATTAAGACGAGTTGTGTAGTATCTTTATTATGATCAAACGAAAAAATAAGCTCTTTATCATTTACATATAATTTTGAAAGCTCTGAACTTATATCGATCGAATTTAAATCGTTTTCTTTAATTTTTATTGTTTTTTCCAGCAATTCATTCAACGTTACTTCCTTACTTTTTTTATTATAAAATGTGATACCCGTAAAATTTATCTGATGTTTTTTAAAGTTTGCATCGTCATCAAAAACATAGATATTCAAAATGGGCTCTTTATCAGATAAAGTCAATAAATTAAATTTATTGTTGTAATTGATAGTTTCAATAAATTTTTCTTTTTTAAGTTCGAGTTCTAATTCTATTACAGTAGCAGTGTTCTTTTTATAAGAAAAATTTACCGAGCTGAATTTAGAATATTTCTCATTCGAAAAATACATACTATAATCATTAGTATCGGTAATACTATTACCAATAAGTTTTTCAAATTGCTTGCCTTTAAAATCTAAAGCTAATTGTTGTGTATTCTTAAAATTGTTATCAAATAAATAACCGTATATTTTTTTCGAATCTAAGAAGAAAATTGAGAGGTCATTATTTTTTTTATTGACTATAGGTATGACTTCTTTGATATCTGATGATGAAGTTTTCAAGTCGTTTTTAAACGTAATGATCTCTTCCTGAGCATAAGTATTTAATGCCAAAGAAAATATCAATGCAAACAGCAATTTTTTAAGCATGATTGATTTTTTGAGTTTACCAATATATAAAACTCAAAAAAGGAGAATAAAGTATATAGAATTAACTTATCTGCGAATCGATTAGAATCTCATCTGGATTATGGATTCTTTATTTACATAACAATATATTAAAGGAATAATGAAATTTTCAATTAAAATGATAAGATACTTTTTAAGCAACTATTTTAATCAAATCGAAGCAGGGACATTTTTTACAGCGCTTTTTTTCTGATTTTAAGAATTTATCACAGCATTCATCCTTAACTTCTCCTAATACTTCAGAACCATATTTTTTAATGGCAACGAGACGCTTCTCTCTACGTTTTTTGTTTTTCTTTTTGCCCATCGAGTATGAAAAAATCAATGAGGCAAAATTAGTTATTTAAATTGAATCTAAATAATATTTAAACTCCATTTTGAGGCGAAGCTGAACTTACAACCGTTAATTGCTGAATGTCCCTATCAAAAAGGTAGAGTCCGCTTTTGTCATCACCAATTAGATTAATTTTATCTAAAATAGTACGAGCCACAGCCTCTTCTTCAATTTGTTCAGAAACATACCATTGTAAAAAGTTATGTGTTGCGTAGTCTTTTTGCTCAAAGGTAATATGTACTAATTCGTTAATAGTAGAAGACACATAGACCTCATGTTCAAATAATTTTTCGAACATTTCTTTAAAAGATGAAAATTTAACGTTTGGTGCTGTCAGTTCTGAAACATGCGCATGGCCACCACGCTCGTTAACAAACTTGATAAGTTTTAACATGTGCTCACGCTCTTCATCAGATTGATCGTACATAAAGTTTGCTACTCCTTCAAGACCTTTTACTTCAGCCCAAATAGCCATAGCTAAATAAATTTGTGATGATTCTGCTTCGATTCTAATTTGTGAATTTAGACCGGATTCTATAGTTTTTGATAACATGAATATTTTTTTATAAAGTTACTGAATTTATCTTAAAAAAAGATATTTTTTACTTTTCTAAAAGCTGTCTGCCGGTCATTCTCCACGGTATAATTTTCAACCTCAACAAACGTTAATTTAAATTTCTAATATACTTCTCGACATTAATATATACATCGTCTTCACCTTGTTGGTCAAAAGGATTTTCTAAATGAGATTGAATATTATCTAACGCAACTAAAATAACGCTAAACAAAACAGGAACAGCAAATTGCAATCCATAACTAAAACTTGTTGCATTTTCAGCAAAATGAGGACCGTAGATTATTGGTAGCACTATTATAAAAATATCGCTATAGGTTCGTAGTGTTCTAGGGGTTCTGTATTGGTAAATATGTTTAATGGTTTCAAAAGAAATCATCATTTTACTTAAAAATTGATTAGAACGAGAAACTTCACCCGAAGGCAATCCATGGACTCTCATTTTTTTAATGAATTCTGATAAACCATGAAAATTATTATAAATATCTTTTTCCCGTATTTCTAATTCATTAATTGGGTGTGTAAACATTAATTTACTTGATTCTAATAAATTCTTTAGATGTTCTTTTAACTCTGTTTTTAAGCCTTCAGGCGGATTTTCTAACCAATGTAAAACTGCAAAATATAATGCTCTTCCATGTGCTTTTATGGAGCCATATTCGTTTAGCGCAACCTCTCTACGTTTATAAGCACCACCAATTGAAAATACAACCGGAAATACAATGGCTGTACCAATTAAGGTTAATGGAAAATTTGCTTTGATGTTGTAATGCAGACAAATAGAAGTTGATACTATAGATAAAAACGTAATGATTATTGTTTTTAAGTTTATAATTAGACCAATACGTTTGATATATTTCCACATAGTACTTGTAATATTTTATTGCCTAACTTATTTGTTGACCATTTGCGATTGTATCATTCTCAGGCTCAACAAAAGCTAATTTACCATCAGGAGTTTCTGTCATTAAGATCATACCTTGACTTTCTACACCACGTAATTTTCTCGGTGCTAAATTTACCAATACCGTTACTTTTTGTCCGATAATTTCTTCTACCGAAAAACTTTCTGCAATTCCACTTACTATGGTTCTAATATCAATACCAACATCTACTTTTAATTGCAAAAGCTTTTTTGTTTTAGGTACTTTTACAGCTTCTAAGATGGTGCCTACGCGAATATCTAGTTTGGTAAAATCGTCAAACTCAATTGTTTCCTTTTGAGGCTCAAGCACTTTATTTTCAGTTTCATTTGCTTTTTTAGAAGCTTCTAATTTATCTAACTGTAATTGAATTTCAGCGTCTTCAATCTTAGAAAATAATAATTCAGCTTTACCAATTTGATGATTGTAAGGAAGTAGTATATTTTTTTCTGAAACGTTATTCCAAGTTAGAGACCCTTCGACTCCGCTCAGGGTGACATTAAGGATAGATTTCAATTTCTTTGAGGTAAAAGGTAAAAACGGTTCTGATAAAATAGATAATCCTGTTGCAATTTGCAGTGCGACAAACATAATGGTTTCCACACGAGCTTCATCCTCTTTAATAACCTTCCAAGGTTCTTCATCTGCTAAATACTTATTACCCAATCTTGCCAAATTCATCAATTCCATCAATGCTTCTCTAAATCTGTAACGCTCTATAGATTTAGAAATAATTTGAGGATATTTTTTAAGCATTGCTATGGCATCTTCATCTTCATCAGATAATCGGCCCGGAGTTGGTACTTGCCCGTCATAATATTTATGAGTCAATACCAATACACGATTTATAAAATTCCCAAAAATGGCAACTAATTCATTGTTATTTCTGGCTTGAAAATCTTTCCAGGTAAAATTATTGTCTTTGGTTTCGGGCGCATTTGCTGTTAAAGCATAACGCAATACATCCTGCTTATCAGGAAAATCTTCTAAATATTCATGCAACCAAACAGCCCAATTTTTAGAGGTAGAAATTTTATTATCCTCTAAATTTAGAAATTCATTAGCAGGAACATTTTCAGGTAAAATATAACTACCTTCTGCCTTTAAAATACTTGGAAAAATGATGCAATGAAAAACAATATTATCCTTACCAATAAAGTGAACCAGTTTTGTATCTGCATCTTTCCAATACGGTTTCCAATCTTTACCTTCGCGAGCTGCCCATTCTTTGGTAGATGAGATATATCCGATAGGCGCATCAAACCAAACATACAATACTTTGCCTTCTGCTCCTTTTACCGGAACCGGAATTCCCCAGTCAAGATCACGTGTAACGGCTCTTGGACGTAAACCATCGTCTATCCATGATTTAACCTGGCCCAAAACATTAGGTTTCCAGTCTTTGGCATGACCTTCAACAATCCATTTTTTTAACCAATCTTGGTATTGATCTAGTGGTAAAAACCAATGTTTAGTTTCTTTTAATGAAGGGGAGTTACCGGTAATAGCGGATTTCGGATTTATCAAATCTGTTGCATTATGACTGGTACCACAATTTTCACATTGGTCGCCATAGCTTTCTTCATAACCGCATTTCGGACAAGTACCAACTACAAATCTATCTGCTAAAAACTGATCTGCATCTTCATCATATAATTGTTGATTGATTTCTTCAATAAACTTTCCGTCATTATACAATTTTGTAAAAATTTCAGAAGCAGTTTCATGGTGAATTTTTGCAGAGGTACGTGAATAATTATCAAAGGAAATTCCGAAATCTTCAAAAGATTTTTTAATAATACCGTGATATTTATCTACTACCTCTTGTGGTGTAATTCCTTCCTTTTTAGCTTTTATGGTAATAGGCACTCCATGTTCATCAGAACCGCAAATAAAAATCACGTCCTTTCCTTTTAATCGTAAGTATCTGGCATAGATGTCTGAAGGCACATAAACACCTGCTAAATGACCAATATGTACAGGTCCGTTTGTATAAGGTAATGCCGCAGTTAAGGTGTATCTTTTTGGAGTATTCATTTCAAATTTTTCTATCGGCAAAAGTAAGAAAACCTATTCTTAATTACTGATAAAAATGTATTTTTACAAAAAGTAGGATAATAATGAGAATAGGAATTGATACATTTTTACTGTTATTAGTTTTAATACTGGTACCTAGCTATACAATGGCATCTGTTGATCAACAACATCAAAAATTAATTCAACCTCCATATCTACAAAAAGGAGATACTGTTATGATCATTGCTCCGGCGGGGATTATGAAAGATACGGCCAAGGTAGAAAACGGAATTATTCTTCTTCAGGAATGGGGTTTGAACGTTAAGCTTGGGAAAAACTTATTTGAGCAAGATTATCATTTTGCCGGTACAGACGAACAACGGCTTGAAGATTTTCAAAATGCAATTGATGACCCTACAGTTAAGGGCATTTGGTGTGCCCGTGGTGGATATGGCTCTGTTAGAATTATAGACAATATAGATTTTACCAAATTCAAGTTAGACCCTAAATGGCTCATTGGCTTTTCTGACATTACCGCATTACATAATGAGATTCATAATTTAGGAATAGAAACCATCCATGCATTAATGCCCGTAACCTATAAACCAGAAAATGAGGAGCAAGCCAAAGCACTAAAATCATTAAAAAAAGCATTATTTGGTAAAAAACTCACCTATAGAATCTCTGATTCTGATTATAATAAATCAGGAGAAGGAAACGGTCAAGTAGTAGGTGGTAACTTATCACTACTTTATAGTTTGTTAGGTTCAAGATCAAGCATAGATGTTGATGGTAAAATCTTATTTATTGAAGATATCGGAGAATATATTTACCATATAGATCGGATGCTAATTAATTTAAAGAGAAACGGTTATTTTGAAAAATGCAATGGATTAATTGTGGGAGGCGTATCTGATGTTAGAGAAAATGATGTTGATTTTGGAAAGACCATAGAAGAGGTAGTATTGGATGTTGTAAAGGACTATGATTTTCCGGTGAGTTTTGATTTTCCGGCAGGTCATATTAGAGATAATCGTGCTTTAATTTTAGGAAGAACAATTAACTTAAATGTAAAAGAAAATAAAGCTGTTATTAAATTTTTACACGATGGCACAGCACAACGAGTTAGGTAAAAAAGGAGAAGAATTAGCGGTAAATTTTCTAGTAAAGAACGGCTATACTATCCGCGATAAAAATTGGCGTTATCTAAAAGCAGAAGTCGATATTATTGCCGAGAAAGATGGTATTTTGGCTGTTGTTGAAGTAAAAACACGTTCTAGTGTTGATTTCGGAAATCCGCAAGATTTTGTGAATCCTAAAAAAATAAAATTATTAGTGGCTGCTATTGACGAATATGTAGTTTCAAAAGATCTAGATATTGAAGTACGGTTTGATATTATAGCTATTGTCAACCATAATAATAAATTTGTTATTGAGCATTTAGAAGACGCTTTTTATCATTTCTAATGTTGAACTGATTTCAGGATCTTATCAAATAATATAAATATTTTTCCTTGTCTTATTATTTTTCAAAAAATTTCTTTAATTCAGCAACATCATCAGGTTTCAACAGTATTTTTTTCTTTGCGTCTAAAACATAAAAAGAAGGAGTAGCATTTACACCATATCCACGGGCAAATTTATTTTCCCATTTCTTTGCTCCAAATACATGAATCCAATTTTTATACTGTGAAATTTCATTTTGCCAACCTGCTTTGCTCCTTTCTTCTTCTAAACCAACGGCAATGACTTTTGTTTCTGTATTTCCTGTTAAATATTCATTAAGTAAAGGTAATTCTTGTAGACAATGTCCGCAAGTAGAGCTCCAAAAAACAACTATATAATTTTTAGAATTAGTCAAGCTATGTAAGTTTTTTTCAAGTCCGTTTTCTTGCCATGAAATATTTGGAGCTATCATACCAGTTGCGGTTTTTAATTGCCCTTTCATATCATTAATAAAAGCGACATCTTGAAGTCCGTTTGGCAATTGTAAGTAGTAGTTTAGCATATAATTTACCATAAATATATCTTCTTGTAGCGTAAATGCATATATCAAACCTTCTTCAATATCTTTTGCCAGACTATAATTAGTGCCAATTTTTTCCATAACAGTTGCAATGGCTTTTTTACGTAATTTTAAAAGCATTTTTTTATCGTCTGAAGTATCTAACTGAAAAATAAAATCATTTATTTTTTCATTAATAAAAATAGAATTTAATAATACTTTATTGTTAAAATCGATATTGTCAAAAAAATGATTTTTGACAGCAGCTAAATATTCAGCAGAATTTTTAATTGGCTCTTCTGCATTATATCTAGCACTTGCTTTTATAAAATTATTAACTAATTTTTTGTCAGATTCTTTTTCAAATTTTAGTTGAAGCTTGGTTAACTCCATGTAATTTTTTAGGTATGCTTTATGGATATTTTCATCTTCAATTTGACCACTTGAATTAAAATAAGCTACCTGCAGAGAATCTAATTTTCGTTGCCGTGTAGTGATAGCCACTAAATAATGCTGATAGATTTTATTGTTTTCAGATTCTGAAAATAGAACAGATTGATCCGGCTTTCTTGGATTAAAAGTCAATAAAACATTTTCGTTCTCATACAGAATATCAATATAAAGTCTGTTTTTAATATCATAAACCAATCTATAAATACCTGATGTTTGATTTGCCGGCATCGTAATTGAAAATTTGCCATTATTAATAGTGTCATGGGCAATATAATTTTGCTGAGAACCTTTCAATTGATACACGATCATATAAGGATGATTCCCTGTTGGTTGCATCTCTCCTTTAATTGTAAATTGTGCATGTACTGTAGCCGTGAATAAAAATAAAAGTGTACTAATTATTCTAAACATTATATATTGTTTTTTAAATATTTTACAAAAATCAAACCAAAACAAAAGTACAGTATTTTGAGAATAAAATTTTTGTAGTTTTGAAGGAAACCAAGATAGATGAATTTTAAAGACAAGGTAGTTTGGGTAACGGGTGCTTCTTCTGGAATTGGCAAAGCAACTGTTTTGGCATTTGCCGAACAAGGTGCTAAACTTATTATTTCTTCAAGAAATATTGAGAAGCTAGAAGAAGTTAAAATACTTTGTGCTTATCCTGATAAAGTAAAAGTTTTGCAAGTAGATTTAGATGATTATCTTCATTTAGATAAGTTGGTACAGGAAGCTATTTCCCTTTTTGGGGAAGTTGACATTCTCATAAACAATGGCGGAATAAGTCAGCGTTCATTAGCAATTGATACCGGAATAACCATTGATACCCAGATTTTTAAAACCAATTATTTTGGTACCGTTGCTTTGTCAAAGGCACTGTTACCTTATTTTGTTGCCAGAAAAAGCGGGCATTTTGTAGTTGTTACTAGCGTTGTTGGTAAAATAGGAACGCCATTACGTTCGTCATATTCCGCCTCTAAACATGCCTTGCATGGTTTTTTTGATAGTTTAAGAGCTGAAGTTCATGACCACAATATTTCAGTAACATTAATTTGCCCGGGTTTTGTAAATACAGATGTTTCAATAAATGCACTAACAGCAGACGGCACTCCACAAAATAAAATGGATAAGGGTACTGAGAACGGGCTTTCTCCCGAATATTTCGCAAAAAAAATGTTAAAAGCAATTGCCAGAAAAAAACAAGAGGCTATAATTGGAGGGAAATTAGAAATCCTAGCCGTCTATGTAAAAAGGTTTTTTCCTAGAGTTTTGGCTAATATGATTCGAAAGTTGGCGGTAACATGATTATTATATTGTCGAGCAGAGTCGAGACTTATTTATTAGATATTTTACGTCGATTATTAGAAATCCTTTTTCATTATATTTGTAACACTTTCACTTAAAAAATCAAAATTATGGATGTATTTTCATCAGAAAAGTTAGAACAAGTTCTAGCTGAGATTAAAATTATTTTAGAAGAACATGTATATCCTTTAGAGAATCTTTATATCAATCTACCATTCAGTGAAGTGGTTGATGAATTAGATAAGATCAGAGAGATTGTAAAAGAAAAAGGGTTGTGGAATCCACATTTGAGTGAAGGTCATGGTGGAATAGGTTTTAATTTGGTTGAATTCGGCCAAATAAGTGAACTTTTAGGAACTTCCCCTTATGGACATTTTTGTTTTAATTGTAATGCTCCGGATATTGGAAATCAAGAATTACTGTTAGGAAACGCTTCAGATTTTATTAAAGAAACGTATTTAGAACCGCTTATTAAAGGAGAAATACACAGTTGTTTTTCAATGACAGAACCGGAATTTGCCGGTTCAAACCCCGTAAATATGGCGACCACAGCAGTAAAGGATGGAGACCATTATATAATTAATGGGCATAAATGGTTCACTACTGCTGCAGATAGTGCCGCCTTTGCAATTGTAATGGCTAATACAAATCCTGATGCAGAAAGTCCTTACCAAAAAGCAAGTATGATCATAGTACCGACAGATACAGAAGGATTTCATTTAACAAGAAATATATCGGTTATGGGTGAAGAAAATGATGGCTATTTTAGTCATGCCGAAATTGAATACAAAGACTGTAAAGTGCCATTAAAAAACTTAGTAGGAAATGCCGGTGAAGGATTCAAACTGGCGCAACAACGATTAGGCCCGGGTAGAATTCATCATTGTATGCGTTGGATTGGTATTTGCGAGCGTGCATTTGACCTAATGTGTAAAAGAGCAGCTTCTAGATCCTTGGCAAAAGGTGTAAAATTAGGTCATAAACAAACCATTCAAAATTGGATTGCCGAAAGTAGAGCTGAAATAAATGCTTCAAGATATATGGTATTGCATACAGCAAGAAAAATTGATGAAGTTGGTGCGAAAGAAGCACGAATGGAAATTTCTACTATTAAATTTTATGTGGCAAATGTGTTGATGAATGTATTAGATAGAGCCGTTCAAATACATGGGGCGTTGGGTATCACCGATGATACAATTCTTTCATTTTGGTATAGGCATGAACGTGGAGCTAGAATTTATGATGGACCTGATGAAGTTCATAAGACGGCTTTAGCCGGAAAAATTCTAAAAGGGTACGGACTGGATATTAAAAAATCTTCATAGAACCAAAAGGATGTCATTTCGACAGAGATATATTTTGTCCTTTTAAAGACAAAATATATTGATGAGAAACGTGAGTTCAGCGAAGCTAAATCTAAAAAGAACGTTTAAATCAAATGAATAAACACATAGATAGCGCTGGTAGCATCCGTAAAGGAGAAGAGCTTAATAAACAAAAATTAAGCACGTTTTTAATAGAAAGCTTGCCTAATTTTTCAAGTGAAATTGAGATCAAACAATTTCCCGGAGGGTTTTCAAACCTCACTTATCTGATAACGGCTAATAATCAAGAATATATATTACGTAAACCACCTTTTGGAGTCAATATAAAATCTGCTCATGACATGAAAAGAGAGTTTAAAGTATTAAGCTGTCTTGAACCTGTATATACTAAAATTCCAAAACCCATTATTTTTTGTGAGGACGAAACGATTATTGGTTCTCCTTTTTATTTAATGGAACGTGTCAAAGGAGTTATTTTAAGGAATAAAATCCCTAAAGAATTGAATTTGACTCCAAATCATTTTAAAAAATTATCGATTCATACCATTGA
>Ga0209633_10000415_pt1 | contig 50434 bp, 45 predicted proteins | sample Cruoilmetagenom1_FD_187290 | JGI IMG/M metagenome (GOLD analysis project Ga0209633, IMG submission 187290) | Oil polluted marine microbial communities from Coal Oil Point, Santa Barbara, California, USA - Sample 1 (SPAdes) (version 2) | ecosystem: Environmental > Aquatic > Marine > Oil seeps ... | reverse complement strand
TAATTATCACATTTTCTTATCATTAGCCCATGATTGAGACAAAAATCGGCTAGTGTAGAATTTTCTAATCCATTTTTAATTTTGATAAAAAGATAATTGGCAGAGGCAGGATATAATTTAAGCTCGGAAAAAGAACTCAATTCAGTTTCCAGTTCCAGACGCAACTCCCGGCAGAATCTTCTTGAATTGACCTGATACTCCTCATCCTTTAAAGCTTCTACTCCAACAGCCTGAGCCAGACTGTTAACTGTCCATGGAGGTAAATTGTCTCGCACAAGTGAGGCCAGCTCCGGAGCAAGTATACCGTATCCAACTCGCAAACCAGGTATAGCATAGAACTTGGTCATTGAATTAATGGTTATAACATTTGACCTTTCACCGGCAAGAGAGGTCCCTTCACCAATAAAATCGAGAAAGGCTTCATCAAAGATAAATATTGTTTCAGGAAACTCGGCTGCTAGAGACAGCAGCTCCTCCCTGTTACAGATAGTTCCTGTAGGATTATTCGGGGTTCCTATAATAACCAGATCACTCGGTCGGATTTTACTCTTTATTCTATCAACCCTGAATGCAAAATCGTCACTTTCTCGAAGCTCAACTGTTGTAACCGGCAATCCCCCTAGTTTTGATGCCTTGATGTAATCAACGTAAGAAGGTACAGGGATCAGAGCTCTTTTCGCGGGAATTATACGGGTAAGTAGATAGAGAAGTTCTGTAGTACCATTGGCAGCAACGATACTCTCCTTACTCACTCCACTATACTCAGAAATTGCCTGAACAAATTCGTTATTCTCAGGATCAGGATAATGAATGATCTTTTCCAGGGTAGCGCTTACCAGGCTGCGAAACCACTCCGGAGGTCCAAGAGGATTTATATTTGCGCTAAAATCAAGGATATGACCACTGTCCAGATTGTTTTCACGACCCACTTTATGAATATTGCCACCATGCTCAAATTGTTTCATATGCTTTAAAATTTTTTTAGGAGTTACCTTTTTGAGAGTCATGTTCGCTCCCCTGACAAGGAGGGATTCGGAGGAGTGTTGACACAAAATTCCACAGCCTGCGAGGACGTTTGGCGACACTCCTCCGAATCCCGGTCACATTACTTTCATAACAGCGAAGCGGTGTCATCGTTGTGAAATTCATTTCATGGGTGTTAGAACAAATTTCGATGAATACCTTATTCAGATGAGGGTTACAAACGCTATAGCTGTAGCCGTTTCTGCTATCTCGCAGGCAGCCCCCAATGTATCACCCGTCGCCCCCCCCAGCTTTACCCTGCACCACCTGGTAAAAAGAAATAGTGTGCAAAACAAAATTATAGAGACAGCAGGAATGGCAGAGGGAGCAAAGACAGCGAGCAGAAACATCAAAATCAACAATGACAAAGCAGCAGCTTTTTTACTCTTTTCAGAATAGAAGAGTTGGCCCAGACCACCTTCTTTCCGTGCATAGTTCTGCATAGCCATCACAAATACAAGTGAACATCGACCAGCAAGAGGCATAAAAAAGATGGTCAGGCAAAATGTTTTAATATCCATTGAACTCAGCGCTGCATACTTGCCAAGCAGGAGAAAAACAATGGCAACAACGCCCATTGCACCGGTTCGGCTGTCCTTCATGATTTCTAATGCTCTTTCCCGTGGCCTGGAGCTGAGCAGCCCGTCAGCACTATCAGCGAGGCCGTCGAGATGTAAACAGCCAGAGATAAATGCGAGCAGGCCGAGCATGCATACGGCAACAACGTTGATCGGTAAAAAGATACATAGGAGAGCGGCAAGAACATAACCCAGAGATCCAATCAGAGCCCCTACCACAGGGAAAAAGTAAAGGCTTACGCTGAAACTGCTGCTGTCATCTCCGGCTCGCCAGGAGAGCGGCAGTATGGTAAGAAATCTGATTGCAGTACTTAATGGAACAAAAAAGGACTTCAACTGTTTACCCCGCTGCTCAGTTTTATCTTGAGTCAGAAGAAACTATTTATCTGCTCCTGCAACAGCAGCTTCCTCAAAGGTAGCAACCTCTGTCAGAATTGCCACCGCACCCTCGACAAGATTCATAGCCATTGCAGCTCCTGTACCTTCGCCAAGGCGAAAGTTAAGATCAAGCAGCGGTTTCCTGCACCCCAGGAGTTCCTGCATTGGTTTGTGCCCAGGCTCAACTGAGCGATGCGAAAAAACAAGATAATCGCGAATAAAAGGTTCAATTTTATACGCTATCAAGGCCCCCGCCGTGGAAATAAAACCATCTATCAATACAGGTTTACGATGTGCTGCGGCACCAAGTATCACCCCCGCAATACCGCCAATCTCAAAACCGCCAACCTTGGCAAGAATATCAAGACCATCATCCTTATCGATAGAGTTAACCTCCAACGCTTTTTTAATTACACCAACCTTATGAGCAAGCTGTTGATCATCCAGTCCGGTTCCTCTTCCCGTCAACTCATCAACGGTTTTCCCGGTACACACTGCAGCTATGGCCGTTGATGGAGTAGTATTACCGATACCCATATCCCCGGTACCGAACAGGTCAATCCTTGATGCCAGTTCATTGGCGATATCAATACCGGATTCAACAGCCCTTTTAGCCATTGCCTTACTCATTGCAGGACCAACAGCAATATTATCTGTTCCCATACCGACTTTTTTATTTAGTATCTTCCCGGCTGAAACCAGATCACCCAGGTCGGCAGCCACACCCATATCCACAATATGCACTTCAGCTCCGACCTGCCCGGCGAAGGCATTAATACCGGCACCGGAGTTAACAAAGTTATACACCATCTGTGGAGTGACCTCGCTTGGATATTTGGACACATTTTCTGCCACCACCCCGTGGTCGCCAGCCATTGTAATAATCGCTTTTCTCTTTATATCAGGGCTCATGTTCCCCGTGATTCCTGCAATATCAATTGCAAGATCCATTAGATCCCCAAGAGCCCAGTGTGGCATTGCGAGATTGTTGAGGCGGTTTTCAGCCGATTCTCTCACCTCTGATTTCGCCGGAGATATTTTTTCGACTGTTCTTTCCAGTAAGCTCACAATTAATTCCTTTGTTTAATGTTTGATGTTTTCGGCGTACAGGGTACGTCGTAATGATAAAAACTTTGCAGTAACGAAGCAGATGAAGCTTTTTATGACGCCATCATCCTTTGGTATTCAGACCTGTCAGAACACCGAGGTCACCGTAAAGTGCTACGGTGGAAAAACACCCCGGTTGTATATCGAATATCATTTTCTTCTCAGGAGAAAGCCCAAGAAAGGTGCAGAGTAAATGCCGAATTGTTCCGCCATGAGCGATGATAAGAATTCTTTCGTCTGTTGAGGCCGCAACTCGCCTGGAAAACAGCTCAACCCTCTTGTTAAAATCCTTGACACATTCCCCGTCAGGAAAACAGAAATTTTCACCACTTATCCGCCAACTCTCAATCAACTTTTGATCTGTAGTAGTGATTTCTTCAAAACTGTGCCCTTCCCATCTGCCAAAATCAATTTCTCTCAAATTGTCTATAATTTCCAGAGATGCATCAAGATAGAGAAGTTCCATTGTTTCTCTGCACCGTTTCATGGGACTGCAGAAAACTTGATCTATATGCATTGAAACAAGAGTTTTGCCAATTTGCAGGACTTGTTCTCTCCCCTCTTCGGCCAGAGAAACATCTGTAGAACCGACATACAAACCATTTAGAGGTGTGGCTCCATGACGTAAAAGATACAACTCTTTATTCATCAATCACACCTGTCCTTTAAATTTTCAATCCTCGGAAATAGTGCTCACAATAGCCTGTATGAGTTAACTTTGAGCCAAGGGAATTTACACTGAATGTTAGAAAAATTGCAACAAAGAAGCAGAAAGAGATCTATTTCAACACCGATAATGATGTTGAAACTAACAAAGCGTCAACTGAAAATATCCATTAAAGCCATAGATGATTGTCAGAAGGTGCAATATTGCTCCTCCAGTGACGAATATATGAAAAATCTCATGGAATCCGAAAAAACCGGGAAGAGGATCAGGTTTCTTAAATGCGTAAATCACCGCTCCGATAGTGTAAGAAATTCCACCAGCCACAAGAAGAGTGAGGGAGACCGGTTCCATTGTTCTGAACAGGGTCGCTATGGGAATAAGTACAATCCACCCCATAAGAAGGTAAATAAACGTTCCGATAAGTCGTGGTGCATTGATGAAAATAAGTTTGAATGCTGTCCCGCACAGCACAAGGGACCATTGAGCAATCAGTATCCCCCACTTCATACTCCCGTCAAGATATAGAAAACAGACAGGAGTATAGGTTCCTGCGATGAGAAAAAAAATGGCAGAGTGATCAAGTTTTCTCCAGACAGAGTTATCATTTTCTGTCTGCTTATTCGAATGGTACAAAAGACTGGCACTAAAAAGAAAGATTGCCGATAGACCGTAGACTAAAGAGACTATCTGAGCTGCAGTATTGCCGGATGAAATAACCAGTAATATGACAGTTCCGATTACCATTACCGGTACTGTTGCTGCGTGGCTGTAGGCGGATATTTTTTCTGAATCAGGAATATTCATCAGGCTGCAGTTAAATTATTCGCCCTTTTCCATAAGCTGATTCAACAGATCCCGTGCAAAATCGAGACTTGAATCGAGGGTTAAGGCTAAAGTCAGAAACTCTGCAGCCAGTTCATTCTCCCCTGTTTTATGATAATTGACTCCAAGATTGGCGTAGTCAATTCCTGAGGCCGGATTAAGATCGACAGCTCTTTTGAAATGGTTTATGGCGTTTTCATATTCCTGCTTTTTAAAATAACAGACACCCAATGTATTGTGCAAATCCGGTCTTTCTTCATCTTCCTGCAAGCCACGTATTAATGTTTCAATTGCCTCATCAACTCTTTCAAGATCCTTTAAACAGCTGCCCTTATAGGAATAGATATAGGGAAGGTCCTCCTGTTCTGGTTTAAGCACAAGTGCGTTATCGAAATGTTCAATAGCTGATTCAGGGAACCCCATATTAAAAAAATTACGGCCCCTGTAAAATTCAAGGTAGTATGCCTGGGGCAAGAGTTCTTCCATTTCCCGAAATTTCTTTTCAAGCAGTTCAGAATCCGTCACAAGATCCATCAGTAATTTTGCAGCAAAAAGACCGACATCATTAATCCTCGACCTCTCCCTGAAATGTGCTCCGGGAATAATCGTATAAAGTGCCGGGATTTTTAATCCGTCATGGGTGACATCTATCATAAATATTTCCATGCCGATCGTCTTTAACGCATCAATACAATTGTCAATTTCAACTCTCATGTTGTTATTCGAGAGATTATTTATATGCTGTATGGCAACACTGGCTTGTGTTTCGGTCAGATATTCCACCTCCTCCATTGACAGTGGTTTAGGCAGGCCCGATGCAACATAATTGGAGTCAGTATTAAAATCCCCGGCCAACTGTGCAACCTCGGTAACTGCCCTTATAAGAGCCTTTTCAGGATCCGGAGTTGTACCGGCAGTATAGACTATCTCACTTCTGCCGGGAAATGTTGATCGGTCAATTGCTAGTGCCCCTACGGTACAGAGTCCTGTATCAAGTGTGAAATCATTGAGGTAGAGTTCAATATTATTATCTTCAAACTTTTTTATTAACTTCTGCCCGATCTTATCTTTGATCGATTTTTTTTCAATTTTCGGGGTCTCAAGTTTTTGATTGTTGATAAGTGAACAGACATGCCTTTCAACTATTTCACATATTCCCTGCAGTGCTGCTTCTTCACGGGTGTTACCAGCGGATGGTCCGTTAAATTCATTTATTGCATAAAACCAGGAGAAAGGGATAAGAATATCTTCTTTCAAACTTATATTGGTGGCCCATGTCCACTGCATTGGAATATCTTCCAGCAGTTGCCGCAACAGTTCAATTTCCGTATTGACATCATGAACTGAGTCAAGAAGATACTGCATATCAAGGACAGGATATCCGGCCTTGATCATTGTTCTGTAATCTCCTGTGAGAAAATTCCCCACATTGCTTTTGAACGAAAAAAAAGAAAATCTTTCAGCAAGTTCCATACAGGCTGAGGCTTCGGCCTGTATAGGGGATGCACCTTTACCCATCTGTTTTTTTGTTCCTGTCAGTGATAATGCATCATCACCGCACACACTGAAATAAACGGGTATATCCAGGCGGCCACTATCAATTCGTTTCACCTCATTGAGAATTTTTAAATCGAGGCTTTTAACTTTTTTGTAAAAAGAGTCTAACGTCTCTTCCGGGGTAATTGCCTTATCCTGATCCGTAGTGTATGCCTTGAAACAATCTTCGAACTGAATTGATATTTTTTTCATTATCTTTAAGAATTACTTATTTTGGCTTAAATTTTAATATGTTTCATCCTCTGGATTTTTCCAGGGATGCTCAGGAAGTGTTTATCATCAATCAATGTAGTTATGGTTTGGATATTTTCAATAATGTGACCAGCATCTTTTCGTAACGTCCTGCCAGAGTATTATTTGAGGTAAAAAATCGCGCGATCCTTCCCTGATCTTTGTTCAGGCTGATAGCAATCGACACTCGATCCTGGGGAAGGATATCCTCAGCTCTTTCACTCCATTCAATCACTGTTAACCCATCAAGGTAAAAATACTCTTCAAAACCAAGGTCAATAATATCAGCAGAATCATTTAGTCGATAAAAATCCATATGATATAAGGGGATTACTCCTTTATACTCGTGCATAATTGCATAGGAAGGGCTTGTAACATAACAGCTGGAAGGCACGCCTAACCCACGTGCTATTGCCTGGGTCAGGGTCGTTTTTCCAGCGCCGAGACAACCATTGAGGCAGATCACATCTGCAGGCTGTGCAATATTGCCAATAGTAACCCCTAGCCTTTTGGTGTCGTCGATACTGTTAAGATTGAATAGGAAATTTTCTAACATAATAATCCTTGATGGCGTCGTAAAAAGTCCGATGCGGAGTCTCGCAGGCTCTCTTACCTGTATTTCAAACTTTTTTACTTAGCCATCTATATAACTGTGGTCGACCTTTTGAGGAGTTTATCATCCTTGACAAACTCGTAAAAAGGTCATTTGGAGTTCCAGATGGCTAAGTCAAAAAGTTCGATATACGAGGCGTAGCGTTTTTCTCAGGCCCTCAACAATACATATGGTATGTTGAGGTTCTGAGAAAAACCCACAACGAAGGAGATCGGACTTTTTACGACGCCATCATCCTTATAAATACGATTATTCCCACAACGTCATAAGAAGCTGAAAAGGACTATAGTAGAGAGGCAATTGATCAGGAAAATGAAATTTATTATAGTAACTCACTCTGTGGGTGTCCAGATACCAGTTAGGAATCAGATAGTAGCCATACCAAAGTACGCGATCAAGAGCTTTACATGCGGCAACTAACTGGTCTCTGTTTTCAGCATAAATAATCTTGTCTACCAGGCTATCCACGACAACAGATTGTATGCCGGCATAATTTTTTGACCCATTAATAGCAGCTGCTGTCGAATGCCAGAAGTTTCGCTGTTCATTCCCCGGCGAGAGTGATTGCCCATAGGTTGTAACAATCATATCAAAATCAAACGCCTTTAATCTTTCTGTATAAAGAGTGGGATCAATAGTTCTGTAACGGACTTTTATTCCCAGTTTTTTTAAATTTCTAACATAGGAAGCCATCACTCTTTCAAACGACGTGGATACAAGCAGAATATCAAACTCAAATTTTTTTCCCTGCTGATTGATCAAGACTCCTTCCCTGACTGACCAGCCGGATTCACGGAGAAGTTTTTTTGCCATTTTCAGATGAGTTCTGATTCCATGTTTGCCAATGGTTACCGGTGCTGAAAGAGGTTGAACAAAAACTTCTTCAGGTAACCTGCCGCGAAACTTGTTCAAATACTCAAGCTCGAGACCTTCGGGCAATCCGGTTGCAGCAAGATAGGAGTTGCTGAAGAAAGAATGCGTCCTGGTATATTGATCATGAAAGAGTGACTTATTGATCCACTCAAAATCAAGAGCCAGACCTAAAGCCCGTCGTACCTTCGGGTCTTTAAAGAGATCCCGTCTGGTATTCATCAAAAACCCCTGCATTCCCGCATTATTAAAATGGACAAGGTTCTTTTTTATGATTTTCCCGGAAGAAAACTTCGGCCCTTTCATATCCCTTGCCCACTGTTTTGCTATATTAATTGAGATAAAGTCGAACTCTCCGGCTTTAAAGGCCTCAAGGGCCACTATCTGGTCTTTATAGTATTTAATTACGATTTCATCGAAGTTGAACATACCTTTTCTGGTTGGAGAGTCCTGCGCCCAATACTGCTTGTTTCTTTTATATGTGATAGTTTTACCAGGGTTGACATAAGAGACTACATAAGGGCCGGAAGCTACAGGGTGGGCAAGACCACCATTCTTTTGAATTGTGCCGAAACCTGTTTTCTCATAGAATTTTTTTGATAAAACACGCATCTGGCTTGCTATAAGATGCAGCTCCCTGTTCTTCCTGGTAAAATTAAATTTGATTCTCCGTTCACCTACTTTTTCTGCCCCTGCAATATCTTTGTAATAATAGGGGTAGGCGGGATGCACTTTATCACTTTTTAACATATCAAGTGTATAGGCCACATCAGCCACTGTAACAGGGCTGCCATCGGAAAATTGTGCATTTTTATTTATTGTATAGGTAACCGACATTTTGTCGGCTGCAAGCTCGACATCTTCAGCTATCAACCCATAGGCGGCAAAAGGTTCATCTAAACTTGTCACCGCAAGGGGCTCAAAAACCAGCATTTCAAGACCTAAAGGCGCCTCACCTTTGCGGGTGAAAGGATTCATTTTATCAAAACTGCCGATATCGTGGAGAACGAGTCTGCCTCCCTTTACAGCTTCAGGGGAAGTGTAATCAAATTGAATGAAGTCAGGCGGATATTTCAGCGAATCGTCAATGGAAATCCCATGAGCAGCAAAAAGAAGCGTTGGTATACAGAGAATAATTAAAGCTGAGAAAACTGTCCGTTTTATTTTCATTTGTAACTAAGTCCTGTCTGGCTGATTAAAGATCTAACACCCATGAAATGAATTTCACAACGAAGCATGAAAGTGATGTGACCGGGATTAGGAGAAGTGTCGCCAAACGTCCTCGCAGGCTGTGGATTGTTGTGTCGACACTGCTCCAAATCCCTCCCTGCCAGGGGAGCGAACATGACTTTCATATAAAGTGGATGGTCTCAATTTCTAGACTGCTTGAGACAGTAATAAAATATGGTCATAATACAGGACATCCCAACTCCTTGTTGATTTATCATGATTTTGTGTTTCAAATCAGTGAGTACCCACAGTCCTTCCTTACAATATAAACATCCACCATCTGAGTAAACATCCACCATCTGAGCCTTTTGAAGACGGCTGTCAAGGGTCCAGAAGCTTGTCTGAAAGGAAGTTGTTAGAAGGATCCTGAAAGCATCCTCTTATTAATCTACTACCTCATCTTTTGTAGCCGGTTATGGCAAATATATGTTTAAGGCTGGGGTTTTCTTCGATGTAATATCGCCACTTATCTTTAATTATTTTGTGTGCATAATGTATCGAAAAATCTGCCAGCTTAATGAACTGGGGATTTCCAATACCGTCAATAAGCACAAGTTTTTTCTTATTTTTTGATGTGTAATGGACGAGTATATTGTGGGGAGCCGGGTCGCTGATGATAATATTGTGCTGGAGCAGATGTTCAAATAGGTCATTCAAAAGATAGACAATTTCCGCAGGTTGCAAGCAGGGCTCAACTTTGCAGGCCACATGGTCAGAAAGCATCACTGATTTCTTGCCGTCAAAATCTCGAATAAGGTCAAAAACCATTCCTTTTCCCTTTGTTGTCAAACAGTATCCATGGAATCGTGTCATTCGTTCGAAGGTTTTTTTTCTTAGATGGTAAAGCCGTAAACTGTTTATTTCTCTTTTAACCGAACGTATTTTCTTTTGGTTGAAAGTTATTTTTATGCACTTCAATGGATCATCCGGGTGCTGGTAGACTTCTCGCACACCACCTTTACCGATGAGTAACGTTTCGTCTAATCTCAAGATCTTATTTTTCATATATAACCACTGTATCAATAATGAATAGGTAATTACTTCCTTACTGGTTGTTTAGTTTTTGTGCTCAAAATCCGTAAGGTACTATGTCCCGGGAGTGAAAATGGTAAAAATGGGTGCACTTTGCATTAAATAAAAAGGTTTAAAAGAATGTTACACAAAACAAGCTCAGTTGACTTTATGGCCGATATAAAATGGGTGATGTCCTGGTCATAATACTATAGTAAAGTTACCTGTTATCTTGTATCGTGTACAGTCTATCTAACTTGAGAGCAAACTGATTTTTGATGGCGTTGTAAAAAGTTCCATATACGAGGCACGTAATTTTTATCATTACGGCAACGAAGCAGATGAAGAGTTCTGACAACACCATTTATATCTTTATACACCGGAGTTTATACAAATGGGAAAAACAATCGCTGAAAAAATCTTCGAAGCACACCTGCGAGATAAACCGTCCCCTGAAAATATGGTTCTTAATCTCGATGTCGTTATGTGTCATGAGATTACCACCCCGATAGCTATCATTGACCTGATGGAAAAAGGCATGGATCAGGTTTTCGATAAAACAAAAATAAAGGCTGTTATAGATCATGTCACTCCGGCAAAAGACTCCAAAACTGCCACCCAGGGAAAAATCATGCGGGAATGGGCAAAACGACACGATATCAAGGATTTTTTTGATATAGGTGCCAATGGTGTTTGCCATGCACTTTTCCCTGAAAAGGGTTTTGTACGTCCCGGTTATACCGTTATTATGGGGGATTCCCATACTTGTACTCATGGTGCCTTCGGCGCCTTTGCCGCTGGTGTCGGCACTACTGATCTTGAAGTGGGTATCTACAAAGGAGTCTGTTCCTTCAGGGCGCCCACGACTTTGAAAATCAATATCTCAGGAGATCTTCGTCTCGGCGTCGTTGCAAAGGATGTTATTCTTGCCATCATAAAAAGCATATCTGTCAATGGTGCTACGGACAAAGTGATTGAATTCACTGGAACTGTAGTCGATTCTTTTACTATGTCATCCCGTATGACACTCTGTAATATGGCCGTGGAAGCCGGTGCGACCTGTGGCATTTGCCTTCCTGATCGTGTGACTGCTGAATATCTCTGGCCTTTTATTCAATCGGACTATCCGACAATCGATGCAGCTGTCGAAGATTATAAAAAATACCATTCAGACCCGGATGCATCCTATAGCGATATTATCGAATTTGACATTAGCAGGCTGACACCCCAGGTAACATATGGTTATAAGCCTGACCTGGTCAAAGATGTTAAGGAAATGGAAGGCACCCCTGTCGACCAGGTATATATCGGTTCCTGCACAAATGGTCGAATAGAGGATCTGAGAGATGCAGCAACGATTCTTCAGGGCAGGAAATTAGCTGAAAATGTCAGGGGAGTAGTGACCCCGGCAACTCCGCTAATTTACACAATGGCCCTAGAAGAAGGGATTATCAAAACATTCATGGACGCCGGCTTCTGTGTTCTAAACCCGACTTGTGGCGCCTGCCTGGGTATGAGTGCGGGGGTATTAGCCGAGGGTGAAGTCTGTGCCTCGACCACAAACCGTAACTTTAATGGAAGAATGGGCAAAGGCGGTATGGTTCATCTGATGAGTCCTTTTTCTACCGCTGCAGCAGCGGTTACCGGAGTTATTACTGATCCGACAAAATTTCTCAGTTAAATGCAAATTCAAAGCACAAGGAAATAAAATGAAACAATTTGGCGGTCCGGCAATTTTTCTGGACAGAGACGATATTAACACCGATGAGATAATACCTGCAAAATATCTGACGGAGATTTCAAAAACAGCCCTGAAGCCTCATTTACTTGAAGATCTGCTGTTGGACGGCATTCCGTATGATCGTCAGTCTGAAAAATCACAAGAGGCACAGGTTGTTGTCACACGGGCAAATTTTGGCTGCGGATCATCCAGAGAGCATGCTGTATGGGCCTTTGAGGTAAACGATATTAACATTGTTATAGCAGAGAGTTTTGCCAGGATTTTCAGGCAAAACATGTTTAACTGCGGAATACTGGCTGTCGAATTTCGAAAAGATCAGCTTGATCAGCTATTTGGTATGGAGGGTGATATTTTTATCTCTGTGGATCTGGAAAAATGTGAGCTCACCGGTTTCTCAAATCTGGATAGCCAAGACTCTCTGGTCTTTCAGTTTCAACTAAATCAATTTGACCAGGAACTGGTTTCTGCCGGAGGCTGGTTGGCTTATGCCGACACAAACTATTAACGTCCCTGAAATACATTTCATTGGTGTTAAAGATCACATTCCTTCAACTGCTCAATAATTTTTCTCTGTGAATCGGTTAAGGTATCCGGGACTTTAACTCCCAGTTTGACATACAGATTCCCCCGATCCCCCATAGGGCCTGCAGGCAACCCGTACCCCTTAATTCTGAGACGCGAGTCATGTACTGTTCCGGGGGTAACTTTCACCATGAATTTTTTGCCTTCAAGGGTCTCAACTTCCACTTTGGTACCCAGACATGCCTCACTGAAAGATATCAATTTTTCGACCTTGAGATCATCTGAATCCCGGGAAAACCTAGCGTCCTGCTCAATCCCAACTTTCAGGTACAGATCTCCCGGCTGGCCGCCATTTGACGACTCCCCACCTTTTCCCTGAAGACGAAGTTTTTTTCCTTCCTCGATACCTCGTGGTATTTTTACCGAGACGTTTTGACTCTTGCCGTTTTTTCGCAGGCTGATGGTTCGTTCCGCTCCATTGAGAACTTCATCAAGTGTAACTGAAATCTGATAAGTCATATCCTGGCCTTTTGCCGACCCGGATTGACAACCACCGCCACCGCAACCGGCCGATTGCCCCTGATTGAAAAAAGAACCGAAAGGATGACCGCCACCATTCCCCCCCATTCCTGATCTAAAAGATGTGGATCCTTCCCGGGTACCAAAGCCGAATTGTTTGAAGATATCATTTAAATCAAAATTCCTGAATATATCTTCCTGGGAATACCGCTGACGAAACTGAGTCGAACCAAACTGATCATACTGCTGCTTTTTCTCGGCATCAGACAGAACTGCATATGCTTCACTGATTTCCTTAAATTTTGACTCAGACGCCTTATCCCCTTTATTTTTGTCGGGATGATATTTGAGCGCGAGTTTCCTGTACGTCTTTTTTATCTCTGTTGGAGTCGTATTTTTATCAACTCCTAATACTTTGTAGTAATCCATGATGAAAAACTATATATAGTCAATGATTTCTGCTCTGAAGCTGTGGAAAATAAACGGCTTTTTACTGACGTTTTTTATTTGTACCAACAATATGAACGCTTGCAGGCCACGTCAACTGCATTATGTAATGAAAATTGGATTAAAACAAAAAAAGAGCCGCCTCGCATCGAAGCGAGGCGGCTCTTTTTGGAACCTGCATAAGAACATTTTCTAAAAAGGGACATCCTCCCCTGTACTGTTGCCACCAAGCATGCCCCCCGATGGCTCATCGGGCATAGGGGGATTTTCAAACCCTCCACCTCCCAAGTCACTGCCCTTGGGAGTAAGATTTTGAATAGTTTGAGCTATAATTTCAGTGGTATAACGGTCGTTGCCACTCTGGTCCTGCCATTTACGAGTCTGGAGGCGACCTTCGACATAGACTTTCATCCCTTTTGAAAGATAATTGCCGCAATATTCCGCGGTCTGTGCCCAGACAATTACGCGATGCCATTCTGTTTCATCCTGCTGATTACCATCTCTGTCCTTCCACCTTCTGTTCGTTGCAACACTTAAAGTTGCCACTGCAGTGCCGCTTTGAGTATAACGAAGTTCAGGATCTGCACCTAAATTGCCGACAAGTATTACCTTATTAATCATCCGCCAATCTCCTAAGTAATTGAGTAATAGAGAAAACAGCCATTCTTCCCATGTATGTTGTAAATATACGTTAGATCAATTAAAGAACAAGCTATAAAATTCAGCTGTACCAAAAATCCTCATAGCTCCCTCTCGGAATTATCTGCTTAAAACAGTTCGATCAAGCATAAGTGGTATACCACCTTTTTCTTCAGGAATAAAGCCCATAACCTCCTGCCATATTTCATCACTCTCCATGCAAAAATAGATGCATGTCCCTTCGTAAGCCCTTTCTTTCAGACAGTTATAAATAAATCGATACATCTTTACTCTGGCCGGTCTGAAATACCGTGATTTATTGTCCAGTCCTTCAATAAACTCCTGATAGTAGATATTAGAGTGTGGGAATCTCTGTATCCCTATTTCCTTCAAACTTGGAATAAAACGTAATGCTCCCAGCGATATCCAGACGATTGATTCAGCAGGTACCTCTTCGTAGAGTCGTTGTATAGTCTCTGCATATCCCTCCATCCAACCGGAATGATCAATTATCGGGTCAAAATGGAAAGCCAGTTTATATCCCGAATCGGCACAACTTCTGGCTGCAGCAAGCCTTTCATTCAAAGATGCTGAGCGAATCTCCTCCTTTTTCATTATGATCGGACTATTCAAAGACCACGCAATTATTGTCCTGCCATGGTGTTCAAGCCCCTTCAGGTTCTCTATAACTCCACTCTTGGTTTTCAGTTCAAGAACCGCATTTTTCTGTTGAGCAAAATAGTTCACCAGCAGTCGGCTCAATCCTGTCAACCTGTCAATCGCAAGAGAATCAGTAAATTCACCGGTTCCTATACGAAAAAAACGGTCTGGATTATTCTGCAGAGCCTCATCAAGTTCCAGGAAAAGCTTTTCAGTATTGACATAGAATGTCAGCCAGGGCGCATTAAGATATGCCTGTAAAATGCAGTAGACACAATCTATAGGGCAATTCATTCCTGTATTTAATACCTGATAATCACAGCACTGATATTCGCGGGTGCCGGGACACGGTTTAAAAAAAATTCCCCGATTCTTACAGAGAAACAGTTGTCGTTTCCCGAGTGTAAGGTTGTCCACATAATTTTTATCAAGATCGTTGGGTTTCCCCCTGTCCGGAACAATGGTATAGGGCAATTGGGCTCTGTGGATAATTTCCTTTGCATATGGTAGTTCCAGGCAGGATTCTTCAACATAAATCTGTTCGATAAATGATGATGGATCTCTCCAGGAGTTTTCAGACACTGCTTTTCTCTCTCGTTTGAAAAAAATATAGCTTTATGTTCTTACAATTTTACCATTATTCAGATAATTGTTTGCAAGATTGAGATAGTATTCTCCGACTTCCACTTTGCCATGTTTGATACAGCCATTACCAAAAACAGAACATTTCCTGTCAAATTCGTCCAGTGCAAGAATGGTTTTCTTTTTATCGAGGATTCCAGAGTCGAGCATTTTTTTTATGCTATAAATACGCATCCGATCCATTCCCTGCCTATACATGTAAGATACCTGATCCTCACGACCACCCTCCTTGACGGTTAGTGGTCTATCAACCAGGTGAAAGGAAAACCTGCAACTTACGCGCAACCAGAGGTCGTAATCTTCACAGCAGCGAAGAGTTTCGTCAAACACCCCAACCTGTGAAAACAGGTCTTTTCTAACCATCACAGTTGACATTCCTACGGCACAAAGCTGCAAGCTGTGTTGAAAAATATCACCATGCTGCGGAATATGTTTTCTTTTCTGGTTGAGATGAACTCCTCGTCTCAACCATTTTTCCCTGGTATGACTTATCAAATATTCCGGGTTTTCTTTTAACGCCTTGAATTGGATCTCAATTTTTTTCTTATGCCAGTGATCGTCTGAATCGAGAAAGGCAATATATTCATGCACTGCAGCAACTATTCCACGATTACGTGCCGACGCGACTCCTTTATTAATTTGCTTCAATACCTTCAGGGGCACTTGCTCAGAGCGGGAAAATGTTTCAAGAATAGCGGGAGTACTATCGGTTGATCCGTCATCGACCACTATAATCTCAGAACATTTTAACGTCTGCCGCGTTATGGACAGAAGTGCCCGATCGAGAAATTCGGCTCTGTTATATGTTGGAATAATAACTGATACAGGACAGGAATCCATGACTCAATTTAACAGTTTTTAATCATATAAAATCATTATTATTATGGCATTTTAGTATGGCAATACTGTATAATACAACGTTCAAATAACATACTCCTTCCCGGTCGGGAAGTCTAAATATTAGATTTTTGCGGTTATACAATGTCCACAGGTATACTTATAAACTCAACAAGCTATGAGGTGCGTCTTGCGCTTGTAGAGGACGGAACCCTGAGTGAGTTTCACATGCAGAAACACTCTCAAAAAGGGCTCATGGGTAACATTTACAAGGGCAAGGTGGTTCGTGTTCTCCCCGGCATGCAGGCGGCATTTGTCGATATCGGCCTGGAACGTACCGGTTTTTTGTATGTCGCTGATGTTTTTGTTCCACCCAGTTCGCACCGTGAAAAATCCTGTATCGCAGATTGTAGCAACTCCCATGTACGGGCCCAGGCACTCCGAATTGAAAATCTCTTAACAGAAGGCCAAGATATAATTGTCCAGGTTAACAAAGACCCTATCGGCACTAAAGGCGCCAGGCTGACCTGCCACATAACACTTCCATGCCGCAATCTTGTCTTTATTCCCCTCACAGATCACATTGGAATTTCCAGAAAGATAGAAGATGAAGAGATCAGGGAAAAGCTAAAAGATCAGATTGAAAAAATTCGTCCCCAAGGTGCCGGTTTTATCGTCAGAACAGTTGCAGAGCATGCTACCCTTGAAGAACTTGAAGCAGATATGGAATTTCTTTTGTTGCTCTGGGATGATATCAGTGACAAGAAGGAGAACATGTCCGCACCCGCTCTTGTTTATGAAGACCTGGATATTATTTTTAGGTCTATCAGGGATTTTTTTTCAAGGGATGTGGACACCCTTATTATTGATGATCCTGTGGGCCACCAAAAACTCCTTGAATTTGTCAAAACATTTGCACCCCAGCTTCAGAAAAAAATCTCACTCTACTGCGAAAAAGAGTTACCTCTCTTTGAGGCACACAATATAGAGGCGGATATTGCCAGGGCAACTGAAAAAAAAGTCTGGTTAAGATCGGGCGGATATATCATCATTGAAAGTACCGAGGCGTTGTCGGTAATTGATGTAAATACAGGCCGTTTTGTTGGGAAAAATAATCTTAATGACACTATTTTCAAAACGAACATGGAAGCAGCTGTTGAAATTGCTTATCAACTGAGGCTTCGCAATATCGGTGGAATTATTATCATCGATTTTATTGACATGGAAAATGAAAATCACAGAGAGGAACTCTTCAATACCTTCAGTGATGCTGTAAAAAAAGATAAAAGCAGAAACAATATTCTTAAACTTTCTGAATTTGGGCTTGTACAGATGACCAGAAAGAGAAACTCCGAGAACCTGTACCAGCTCATGTGCGAACCGTGCCACTATTGTTCCGGGGAGGGCGTGATTAGGTCCAGGCGAACCATCTGTTATGATATTTTTCGAAAGATCAGCCGAAATGCGGGTAAGGCCAAAGGTTCCACAATTACTCTGAGAGTACACAACAGGATCGCTGACATGCTGAATATCGACGAAGAGTTTACCATGGGACTCCTGGAGAAAGATACGGGTAAGCGCATCATCATCTCTCCATCCAAAGATCTTCATATTGAAAAATATGAAATATTATGGCAGAGATGACATCTAATATTAACAATAAATACCGTACTTTAAAGAAATTATAGCGTTATGGCATCCATAAATAGAAATAGACCAACACGGTCGGGGCGATTTCTTTTAACTATTTTACTGATACTTATCCTCATCACTATCGCTGGAGGATATATACTCTTCTTCGAAAGTGAAAAACCTGATGCCGGTTTCGGATCTACAGGGGAATATGTTGGCCAGGACAGTATTGTTGAATATCTGGTATCTGATAAAAAAAGCGGCATCAGGTCGATCTCGCTCTATGCTGCCCAGGGAGAAACACAGAAGGTTTTACACACTGTTACTTTTCCCAGAAGTTCATATAAGGGGCAGGCAGGTCCTTTGGAAGACAATAAATCTCTTCCGTTCAATGGTCTCAAGCATGGGTTTAAGGATGGCTCATTGACTCTCACACTTGAGGTGACTGATTTCTCTTTTAACGGATGGCTTAAGGGAAATAAAACCGTTGTCGAAAAACATGTCACAATAGATACAAAGCCGCCTCGTATTCAAATTATACACGATGAAAAATACATCATACCCGGTGGATCTGGAGTCGCTATTTACCGTCTCTTTGAGAAAGATAGTCGCCATGGTGTAGCTGTCAATGGTCATTTTAATCCGGGTTTTCTTATCGGTGACGGTAGAGATGACACCTATATCTCTTTTTTCGCCCTCCCCTTTGACGCTGATAAAATTGATTCTCTGGCAATTACCGCCGTTGATAGAGCTGGAAACAGTGCCAACGTACCTTTCTCAACGGTTTACAAGGCGGATAAGAAAAAAAAGGATAGAATTAATGTCAGTAACAGCTTTCTTTCCAAGAAGATCCCCGAATTCCAACAATACTATCCGGCTATGTCCGGAAGCCCTCTCGATAAGTATCTCTACATAAACAACACTATTCGAAAACAGAATAACCAGGAAATCAGTGCTCTATGTAAGAATCCGTTAGATGAACGGCTATGGCGGGGAAAATTTCTGAGAATGGCGGGCAGTTCCCGGGCAGGGTTCGCCGATTATAGAACCTACTTCTATGATGGTAAAGCGGTTGATAATCAGGTTCATCTCGGAATGGATATTGCTTCAACACGCAGAGCGGAGGTAAAGGCTTCTAATCGTGGAATGGTTATCTTTGCCGATTATCTTGGGATTTATGGTAACATGGTTATGCTCGATCATGGGCAGGGCGTTTTCAGTCTCTACTCTCATCTCAGCAAAATCAATGTTACCCCTGGGGATAAAGTTGACCAGAAAGCAGTACTTGGGCTGACAGGTACTACCGGAATGGCCGGCGGTGATCATCTGCATTTCTCGATGCTGATAAACGGGATATTTGTTATGCCCAAAGAGTGGTGGGATCAACACTGGATAGATGTCACAATAGAGGAACCGATAACTGATTCCAAATTCTAACTCCGGGAAGCGGGGGAAGTGGTTTCATCTTCAGCACCACCTTCAATCTTCAAAATCGTAGTCAGGTCCCCCGCACAACGAGCAGCGCAGTGTCTGGTCTTCTTTGTCAAAAATCCATTCCCACTTCTTCTCTTCTATCATTGGTGATTCTTCAACTCCACAGGTAATGCATACCCATTTATCACCCTCTTCGGTTTCAAATAAATGCATTGTTATATTCTCCTTATACGAAAGCTGAATGATCATGTGCCATCCCGACACTACATTACTTTCATCACAGCGAAACAGAGCCATCGCGGTGAAACGTAGAAATTTATTCCAAAGATTCTATTTATTCCTTATCATCACTTATATAGACTTGATACTTGTTTCAAGAAAGTTTTTTCAGTATTGTTGTCAAATTATGCGTGTCTCAAACCGAATAATTTAGAACTTTTAAAAATGCTTGAATGAGTACCTCCTAAATATCAATTCTCATTAACACCACCTATGATAACAGCTTCCAGGGTTCCCCTGCTTTTATACAGTTATCTTGCAACTGAAATGCTCGCGCCTTTTTTTGCAAGTTTTATTATAATGAACTGTGTTTTTTTTCTGGTTAAACTTATTCCCTTTCTCAATTTCACTCTTGATTTGAGTATTGGCCTGGCCGATTTCGTACGCCTTTTTGCATTTCTTTTTCCCACCATTTTTCTTTATTCAATTCCCATGGCGGCGATGATGGGAATTACCATAGCTTTCGCACGCCTCTCAAGTGATTCGGAAATTCTTGCCCTTAAGGCCAGTGGAATAAGCATTTTTCAAATTCTGCCTCCGGTTATCATAGTGGCAGCCCTTGTTGCGCTGCTCAGCGGTTACTTTTCAGTTACGCTGATTCCTTTGAGTGAAATTTCGATGAAACGGCTAGTCTTTCAGTTACTGAATGAAAAAATCAATAAAGGTATCAAAGAACACACCTTCACAGAAGCTCTCGGGGATGTTGTTGTTTATGTAAATAAAATTGATAGAGCCACTGGTCAATGGAAAGATGTCTGGGTTTCCGATATGCGGGGGGTGGACAATCCTATTATTACTATGGCATCTGCGGGGGACATGAAAAGTAACATGGAGAACATGGTGGTATCCATAGAGTTACGAAACGGCAGCCTTCATCGCCCCAGTCTGAATAATGCCCAGATCGTTCAATTTGATAGATATCTGATCAACATCCCTTTACAACCCCAGAATAGAAAAGCAACTCGTTTGAAAAATAGTGCGCTTACAATGAGTCAACTCCTTGAGCAAGCCTCCCAAAAAAAGGGAAATACGGAATCCAGACGAAAACTGCTTATAGAGTACCACAAACGACTGGTGCTTCCCTTTGGCTGTTTATTGATAAGTTTTATTGGACTGCCGCTTGGGTTACAGGCCAGACCTGGAAAAAAAGCAATTGGTATACAGGCTGGTATTGCTATCTTTATTCTCTACTATATTCTCTTTACAGTTGGTAAAACTTTTGCTGAAGACGATGTACTGCCAATAGCACTTGCGATGTGGGCACCAAACGGATTTTTCTTCTTACTGGCTGTTTTCTGGATTTTCCGGATCGCAAATGAAAAACCCCTGCTCCCTGTGACTCTGACTTTGTTCTTTAAAGAAAAACTGGGCGGCATAAAACTGGGGTTTTCAAAACTGTATAACAGTGCAGTTTATAAGCTAGAAGGAAAAGAACCGACTGCTGAAGCCCCAGATGACGGCCTACATTTCCCGGCAGCTGCAACAGCTATTAGGGGCAATGTTATCAGCCGCGTGTTTCACTTACCGGAGTGTGAATATTATGACTGTAAAAACTGTACAATTGAATTTAAAAATGTTCAAATTGCATTTGATGTCGGGTTTGAACCATGCCATTTCTGTAAAAACCTCATTGCTAAATGAAGGGCACCACCTTTTTTCCGTTACTTACTGTTCTTCTATAGGATATCTACGCAAATGAAACTGCCTACTTCCCAGGAAATGCAAGGTCTTGATGCGTCGGCAATTAAAGACTTCTGTATCCCTGGCACCGTGTTGATGGAAAATGCCGGACTTGGTACGGTAAGAATGATTGAGCGCCAGTGCGGGCCCTGCAAAGAAACTTTCTCCCTTATTTTTGTTGGTCCCGGAAATAACGGCGGCGATGGACTAGTTATTGGAAGGCACCTTCACCAGCGTGACTGCCAACCGATTTTCTTCTTCCTTGTCAACCCTGATACACTTACAGGTGATGCCGCGATTAATTTCAGAATTGTACAGAAGATCAAGTTATCCTTTTATGTAATAGACACTCGGAATCGAGTCGAAACTATCCCAATCCTGTTAAAGGAATTAGAATCAAAAGGGCAGTCCTGTTATGCAGTTATTGATGCTATTTTTGGCATAGGTTTAAAACGAAAGGTGGAATCCCATTTTGCCGACACTATCAATCTAATCAACCGAAGGGATTTTGCTCACAACGCTCCTGTTATCTCGGTTGATGTCCCTTCAGGTATGGACTCTGATACTGGAAAAGTTCTTGGTGCCGGAGTCAGAGCAAATTTCACCGCTACATATTGCTGTGCAAAACCAGGCCATTTTATTCATACTGGTGATTCGTTAACCGGTAAACTTGAAATTATTGATATCGGAATTCCACCGGAAGTAATACAACGAGCTAACACTAAGACCGAACTGTCCACAGGGAATGGTTTTAGAGGTATTGCAGCCACGCTCAGCCGCCAAAAAACGTCTCATAAGGGAGACCATGGACATCTGCTTATTCTCGCCGGGTCTCCCGGCAAAACCGGCGCTGCCATTTTAGCTGCCAGGGGTGGGCTGAGAGCCGGTGCCGGACTTGTAAGTCTTCTAACTCCCCATAATCTCAATTCAATATATGAGATTTCCCTGATCGAGGCAATGACCCTTCCTCTTCCGGTGAGCAGTGATTTCTTTCAATATGATGATATTGATATAATTTTGCAAAATTTGTCCGGTAAAGATGCACTGGTGATCGGACCCGGGCTTGGTACGGAGGAAAGCACCAGACAGCTGGTGCTGCATTTATATCGTGAAGCAAACTGCCCACTTATTCTCGATGCCGATGCCTTAAATATACTTGCTTCATGCTCTGATCAGATAGGTGCACCTGCTGCCCCACGAGTTTTCACACCTCACCCGGGCGAACTCGGTAGACTTACAGGTAAATCTTCGGCTGCAATCCAAAATAATCGTTTGGAAGCTGCAAATGCAGCTTGTCAGCTTTTTAAAAATTCAGATCATGATATAATAGTAGTACTCAAAGGAGCAGGAACGTTGATTACCACTGGTGATGGATCCACCGTTATCAATACAACTGGTAATCCCGGGATGGCTACAGGAGGTATGGGAGATGTTCTCAGTGGCATTATCGGGGCACTAATCTGCCAGGGAATGTCAGTTCACAGTGCAGCGGTTGCAGGTGTTTACTTACATGGCCAGGCAGGAGACGATCTCTTTCAATCATATGGTACCGGGTATTCAGCAGGAGAACTCGCTGACAGGATACCAGTTTCCCTTAAAGAACTTTTAGCCGGGAGGTAAACTATGCTTAAAGGTTCAGATATTATGACACGATCTGTTATAACGGTTACAAAACAGACCTCGGTTAAAGATCTGGCTGCTATTTTAACCAGCCATAACATAAGCGGGGCAGTGGTATTAGACAGTAACAACAAGGTGATTGGTGTTGTCACCGGGAGTGATCTGATATTTCAGAACAAAAAACTGCACATTCCGTCCGTTGTTGCTATTCTTGACTCCTATTTCTTCCTTGAAAGTCCAGAGAAAATGGGGTTGGAGATGCAAAAAATGGCCGGTGCCACTGTTGGCGACATCTTTTCAAGAGATGCAATAACCGTCCAGGAAGATACAACAATTGCTGAAATAGCAACAATAATGTCAGAGAAGCATATCCACACCCTGCCGGTGTTAAAAGATGATACTCTGGTAGGAGTAATAGGTAAAAAGGACATCATCAAAACAATAGCAACAGAGCCCGGGAGCGGGTCTACCACCTGATTGGTTTCTGCCCGGTTTTTTCCAGGTAGTTATTACACTTAACAAATACACCGGATCCAAGAAACCCCCTGTGAGCGGAGAGTGGAGAGGGATGGCTTGTTGCCAGCACAAGATGTTTTCCCTGGTCAATAAGTGACTCTTTCTTTTGCGCAAAGGCTCCCCATAACATGAATACCACATGTTTTTTTTTCAAAGAGATAGTTTCAATTATGCTGTCAGTAAGCTTGTTCCAGCCAAGAGTTGCATGAGAATTCGGACGTTTGGCAATCACCGTTAAACTGGCGTTGATCATAAGTACACCCTGTACAGCCCATCGGGTGAGATCACTTTCTTCGCTGACATTCTCACCGCCGTAGAGAGACCTGTTTACTTCCTGCAGTATGTTTCTGAGTGATGGCGGTATTGGTATCCCCTTTCTAACTGAAAAACACAACCCATGGGCTTCAGGACCCTTCCCCGGATGTTCATTGAAATAAGGATCCTGTCCGATTATCACAACTTTGGTATTTTCAAGACTAGTCTGCCTCATTGAAGCAAAAACATTTTCCCGGGCAGGAAAAACCTTCGCGTTCCCGGGAACCAATTCATACGCTTTTCGTACAAGTTCCTTATGATACCCCTGCTGCATCGCCGGTACATTTTCTTCCCAGAGCTGTGTTCGTGTTTCTCTATCTTCCTGCACGCTGTCCCCGCTGTCCAGAACTTTCTGTGTGTAATTCCCTTAGGAGGCTGTCCGAGAATAGGAATTTTGTTCAAAGTCGAAGAATTATTGAAAAATAAGCACAGCCATATATGTGATATCGGAGTCTACGCTTACCTGCGAGCAATATTTTTTGGTAATTCTGAAGAATTTGGGCAAAAGGGCCTTCTCGGACAGCCTCCTGGTTTCTCTACAAATGGCTCGGTACCAATTGTGGAATGAAGACTACACTGTTTCATTATTCTCTGCCCCATGGTTTTACAAAAACAGGTTCTCTCATTTTAATTTTAAACAACCTTCCTCGATTTCTTGTTTTTTATTACAGAAATTCGGGGGTAAGGTACCAACGCGGGTCAAGCTCCACGACCCAAGGTTATTAGGCAGTTAGACTGTTAGGGGATGTGTAGTTTGTTTTGCCTGATAGCCTTCAGCCTAAAAGACTAACAGCCTGTTATTTGCTATTAAACCAAGACATTTCGCACTTTAATTTTCTTGTTTTTTATGACAGAGTTTCGGCAGTAAGGTACTAACCCGACTGGTCGGAAAAATTTCAGTCTCGCTGGATAAGTGCCTTGATGCTGGTATTAGCCAATTGAGTTAAATAGCACTTTAGTTTTCTTGTTTTTTATTTCAGCTTATATTGAGTAAGGCACTAAACGGCGTGAATGGCATAAAGATTATGTGTCTTTATATATTCAATCACTTTTCCCGGTATTGTTCCTGATGTTATTTGATTATCTCTTATAGTTTGTCTTATACTTGTTGAAGAGATATCTGCGGGAGTTTTCTTCAGAAAACAGATATCCCTGCTGCCCTTTGACCCAATCCAGACGGATCCATTTGTATTCTTATAGCCAAGACTATGTGCTAGATTGGCTAATTCTTTCTCATCAATTCCTTCTCTTTTTGAAACGATAAGGGAAACTAGTTGTACTATTTCTCTGTAGGATTTCCAGGTAGGAATATCAAGAAAGGCATCGACCCCTATTATGAAATAGAACGTATACTCTTTCCCCATACCAGACTGCAACGCCTTAAGAGTGTCTACAGTATAGGATGGTCTAGGAAGTTCACCTTCTATTGAACTGCATTCAAAGAAAACAGATGACTCACAGGCAATCTCGAGCATCCTGAGACGATGCTCAAATGAGGTTACTTTCGAACCTCTCTTGTGCGGGGGAACCGCTGCAGGAATAAAGAGTATTTTGGTCAGACCATACTCCTTTCGAGCTGCTTCAGCTAACTCAAGGTGGCTGGTATGCACAGGATCAAATGTTCCCCCCAATATGCCGACTTTCTGTTTCAATTCCGGACCTGACCCTGCCCGTAAACTACAAATTTTCGGGTGGTTAGTTCCTCCAAACCCATTGGCCCATAGGCGTGCAGTTTAGTGGTACTGATTCCTATCTCTGCTCCAAGCCCTAATTGACCTCCATCATTGAATCTTGTAGACGCATTGACCATCACAGCTGAAGCATCAATTTCAGCCACGAATCTTTGGGCTGTGGTGTAATTTTCAGTGAGAATAGACTCGGTATGTTGGGAGCTGTTTTGCTGGATATATGATTTTGCCCCCTCAAAATTATCAACTACTTTAACGCATAGAGCCAAATCTAGAAATTCGGTTCCCCAGTCACTTTCACTGGCCATCTTCACCAGAGAAGAAAGGGCAGCACTTTTTCTACAACCAAGTATTTCAACATTTCTTCTATTCAGTTCTTCCGTAATAACCGGTAAAAACTTTCCGGCAATATCCTTATGGACAAGGAGTCCCTCCAGGGCATTGCAGACACCGGGGCGATCAGTTTTTGAATTAATGATTACCGGCACTGCCTTTTCAAGATCTGCATCTTTATCTACATAAATATGGCAGACACCTTTATAATGCTTGAGTACGGGAATATTAGAATTTTTCGTTACAAACCGTATTAATCCCTCACCGCCTCGTGGAATAACCAGATCGATCTGATCTTCAAGGGTAAGGAGATGGTTTATTGCCTGACGATTCGTCACCGGTATAACCTGAACAACATTCGTATCAATTTGCTGGGTGTCCAGGGCTGTTTGTAAAATGGAGGCAAGTGCAATATTTGAATGTATCGCCTCAGAACCTCCCCGTAGAATAACTGCATTACCGGCTTTTAAACAGAGAGCTGCCGCGTCAATTGTGACATTAGGTCTGGATTCATAAATCATCGCAATAACACCCAGAGGTACAGACATCCGTCCAACCATTAAACCATTGGGCCGTCTGACAAGACTGGCTATTTTCCCGACCGGATCAGGCAAGGCAAAGATTTCCTTTAGACCGGACACCATTGAATCAATAACATCATCGGTGAGAGTCAATCTGTCGAGCATTGCTGCTGAGAGCCCGGCTTTTTTTCCGCAATCAATATCTTTTTTGTTTTCCTCCTGAATATACCCCTTTTTTTCAAGCAGCAGCCTCGCTACATCCAGTAACACATGATTTTTTTTCTCAGAGGAAACCGACATGAGGGAAAAAGAACCTCTTTTAGCCTTTACTGCCAGATCAGTTATCATGTCTTCGAGTGTCATTGCTCTCCTTTCTCACTTATTTTTTCATTCATCAATTAAAGCACAACCAGATTATCACGATGCAGCACTTCATCCACATCCTTGTACCCGAGAACCTGTTCTATTTTATCACTCCGCAACCCCTTTATCTTAAAAATTTCCCCGGAACTGAAGTTCGATAAGCCCACCGCTATCCGTTGCTGCTTTTTATTCATGCAGACCACAGAATCTCCCACCTCAAAATTTCCGTCCACCCCTATTATTCCAGAAGACAGAAGACTCTTACCATTCCTGCTGACAGCCCGGCATGCTCCTTCGTCTATAACAAGAGTTCCTTTAGGCTTAAGAACATATGCTATCCATCTTTTGCGGCTCTGCATTTTGTCTTTTCGAGGAAGAAAAAAGGTACCCACCATCTCTCCTGAAAAAAGATGTCGCAGAATATGTTCTCTTCTTCCAGGCCCGATAAAGGAACTGCCTCCCCCCGCGGCAACCATTTTGGCCGCGTTAATTTTACTCTGCATGCCCCCGGTGCCGAGAATACTTTTGCTATTAGAGGCCATATCCTCAATCTCTGCTGTCACCTCCGTCACAGTATATATGGGTTTTGCATATGGATCTGATTGAGGGTCACCGTCATACAGCCCGTCGACATCTGTCAGACAGATAAACATATCCGCTTCGATCAGATTTGTTACAAGAGCGCCTAGATTATCATTATCACTGAACTTTAATTCCTGGGTAGACACAGTATCATTTTCGTTGATAACAGGAATAACATTGAATTTGAATAAAGTGAGGATCGTGTTGCGGACATTGAGATATCGCAAACGATCGGAGAGATCTGAATGAGTAAGAAGTATCTGGCCAATTTTTTTGTCAAAGAAATCAAATGCAATATCATAGTGATTCATAAGACAGGCCTGGCCAATAGCTGCAAGAGCCTGTTTTTCTTTGATAGTTAAATTCTCCTGGGTTTTGTTAATTTTTCGTCTACCTGCTGCAACCGCCCCAGAAGTAACCAGGATAACTTCCCTGCCACTGTCATGTAAAAAAGCAATTTCTTTGGCCAGGTTTTGCACTACGGCGAGGTTCATCCCATCCTCTGCAGTAAGAATGGCGCTGCCAACTTTTATAACAACCCGCTTAGCTTTGTCGAAAAGGGTCTGTCTGTAATACAGTCCTTTCTCAATCTCTATTTGCTCATTCATAAGATTAAGCTACCCTTGTCTCTCAACCAGAATTTCCATTAGCCTCTCAGTCAAATGATCTATGCCATACCCGCTTTCAGCCGATATAATTATAACACTTTCATTAAATTGGGAAAAATACTTTTCCAATCTTACGCTTTCTGCTTTATCAACCAGATCATATTTATTCAAAACGATAACCTGGGTTCGTGTTACCAGTTCCTTTTTATAGTGTTCAAGTTCCCGGGCAATTGTGTCGTAGTTTTCTTCGACTTTTCCGTCAGACATATCAATAACATGAATGAGAATACGTGTTCGTTCGATATGTCTGAGGAACTTGTGACCAAGCCCGACACCTTTATGAGCACCCTCAACCAGACCTGGTATATCGGCAATAATACAAGGATCATGATATTTGAAGTGTAAAACCCCTAGTTGTGGTTCCAGGGTTGTAAACGGATAACTGGCAATTTTAGGGTTGGCGGCCGATAATCTTGACAGCAGTGTGGATTTACCTGCATTGGGAAGCCCAACCAACCCTACATCTGCAATAAGTTTTAATTCGATTTTCAGCCACGTTTCCTCTCCAACTTTTCCTTTTGTTGCAACCCTGGGAGTCCGATTGGCACCACTGGCAAAATGGGGGTTTCCAAACCCTCCCTTACCTCCTTTTGCAGCAATGAATTCATCACCATCAGTTGTAAGATCGATTACTACCTCACCAGTCTCACTCTCTTTTATAATAGAACCGACAGGAACATGCAGAAGACAGTCCTTCCCTTTCCGCCCATGCATATCTTTTCCCTTGCCATGCTGTCCTCTCTCCGCCTTGAAGTGCGACTTAAAACGGAAATCAATCAGAGAGGTCAGAGATTGACTTGCACAAATAATAACATTTCCTCCACGCCCACCATCACCACCATTTGGTCCACCTCTGGGTATAAATTTTTCACGACGAAAACTGACACAACCATTTCCTCCGTCACCACCTTTTACAAAAAACTTAGCCTCATCTATAAACCCCATGCCCTGACACCCTTTACTATTGATCAAAAAAAAACTCGGCCTTCAATGATACATTGAGGCCGAGTTGAATGAAGAAGTTGGATTGTTCATTACAATCCAACCGAAAATAATATCAGAGGTACTAATCAGGCAGCAGGATAGACGCTGACTCTCTTCCTGTTTTTACCAAAATCTTCAAAAGTGACAACACCGTCTACTTTTGCAAACAACGTATAATCACGACCACAACCAACATTTGTGCCGGGATGAATTTTAGTACCAAGCTGTCTTACGAGTATATTCCCCGCCTTTACTACCTGTCCGCCATAGCGTTTTACACCTCGTCTCTGACCGTTACTATCGCGGCCATTCCTCGAACTCCCACCCGCTTTCTTATGAGCCATTTTCTACTCCTTATGGACAATGCCGATCCTTATCCGACCATGTTATTTATTCAATGTTATTAAAATTATGCGCTTATCTGTTCAATTTTTAGAGCAGTATATGATTGTCTATGACCTTTTTTAAGACGATACCCTTTGCGCCTTTTCTTTTTAAAGACAATAACTTTTTTCCCTTTCCCCTGTTCGGCGATGGTTGCTGTTACCTTAGCATCTCCCAAAACTGGTTGTCCGATCTTAACCTCTTCTCCATCAACGACCATAAGCACATCATTTAAATCGACACTGTCTCCAACATTTCCTTCAAGTTTTTCAACACGAACCCGGTCACCATTGGCAACCTGATACTGTTTTCCACCTGTGCGTACTATTGCATACATTATATAAACCTCTTAGAGTAATTTCTTCAAAAGCAAAAATAAGAAAATCAATACAGGAACACACCAATCGAATCTTTTTCTAAACAATTGTCAATATAAATCGAACAACATCCTTGTGGCAGCCTATATAACTAGTGTCCATCGAGAAACATTCTTTTTTTCGCATGCCTTGATCTCGAACAAAAAACCTTAAACGGCACTCCTTTATTGAAAATCAGATAGACAAACCAGCAAAAAAGGATAGATATTAACCGGGGTACTCAAGCCGTGCTTTTTCTTTTTCCTGACGAATGGCGCAGGCGCGTATAAATGCGGGCTTTTTCCCATGCTTTGCAATAGAAACCGATGTTTTACCCTGTTTTCCCTGATGAGTGACCCAACTCACCTCATATCTATTGAGTTTTTCATTTAGCCGCACTCCTACCACCCCGGTTCCGGAATTACTTACGGTAACCATATGTTTATTAGTACGCACCTTCCCCAGTTTCTTCTCAACCTTATCACGCCAGGAAATAGCAGATAACAGACTGGAATAACGCCCACCGCATTTTTTATCTGAAAAAAATTTAGAGTGCGTTTTCCCAAGAAATCTAACCCTTACATACCAGCCATGGGTTCTCTTTGACTCCTGGTCGATTCTTGCTATATCTTTGTGCTTTTCCAGAAGAAGTTTTTGTTTCTTTTCGTCTTCCATAACTAATCCTCAATTATGCTTTGATTTTTATACCTTTTCAGAAGTAAGGTACTAGGAGGCTGTCCGAGAATGCAATTCTCCCCAACTCTTTGTTATTTCCATAAAAATAATGTTCGTAATATCACTTATATGACTGTACTTATTTTTTTGAAAAACCTCGATTTGAGAATACATGCCTATTCTCGGACAGCCTCCTGGATATCTAATTTTTATATCAAATTGCTGGAAACTACTGCCAAGGTAATTACCCAACGTGTTTTCCTTTTTTAAGGGGGTGTATGCCTGATAAGGAATATAATAACCCGATGTCTTTGATTTCACCTTTCGAATTAACAACCGGGAGCAAAGAAGCGTTAGGGTAAATAACTCAAATGCTAACCCCGTACCGATACTGGTAAGCACTTTCAATGGAAAGACAAAACCTGACAACAGTTTCCAGCAGGACTTTGTAGTTATTCAATAATACAAAGTCAACTGTTTTTCAATGCAATGAATAAAAAAGTTGTTTAGTTTTCAGTCTCCCCAGACAGCTTCTTATCAATTCTAGTTATTTATTTAATCTCTATCAAATTCTCAAATGACCCAGAATAACTCAAACATACTCGACCTGATTGCAACTATTCAAACATTACGTTCCGAAAAAGGGTGCCCCTGGGACAAAAGACAGACAACAGAATCGTTGCTGAAATACTTCCATGAAGAATTCGCCGAACTGATGGATGCAATCAAAAATCAAGACTATCCGAATATCTGCGAAGAGTCGGGGGATCTTCTTTATCTTCTTGTTATGATTTCCGAGATCAGCAGAGAAAGTGGTCAATTTCAATTTTCAGATGTGATACATTATGTGAATCAAAAACTGATCCGTCGTCACCCTCATGTCTTTGGAGGACAATCCTGGGAAAGTGAAGAGCAACTTGCCAAACAGTGGCAGCAAATAAAAGCGGATGAGAAGAAAAAAAATCTGTTTGACACAGACCGTTCATAATTGTATTATGAACAGTTTTTCATAACCGAGTGATATTTATTTCACTCTCTGTCCGAATTTTGTATTGGACATACAGTAAAGCAGGGTAAAAGTTCTATCCCTTCTTGCTCTTGGAAATTGACTATGTTTACAAGGGCCGAGAACTGCGGAAGCGCTCCGCATTAAAATGAGTCCATAAGGAGGAACACATGCGCAGATACGAAACTATCTATATTCTTCGCCCCACTCTTGGCGAAGATGAGATTACCAGGGTGGTTGAAAGCACCAACCAGATCATCCTTGATGAGAAAGGTACCATTATTGAGCTAAATAAATTGGGCATGAAAAAACTTGCCTATCTTATCAAAAAAGAGAGCCAGGGGTATTACGTTTATTGTGAATATGCAGGGAGTCCTGCAGCAGTCGCTGAAATTGAACGCAAGTTCAGAATAGATGACTCTGTTTTGAGATACCTGACCATCAAAACAGCGGTATCAATTTCAGAAGAGCAGATCCAGCAGGCTGTCGGTGAAGTAACAGCACGTGAAACAGCGGCACAAGAGCAAGAGGCAACCGATAAAGATGAAGCTGTAGCTGAACAAACTCCAGTTGAACAACAAACCTCGACTGAAGAATCTCCAGTTGAGGCAAAAAATGAAGAAGTGGCAGAAGTAGAAAATGAAAGTGAAGCAGAAAAATAATTCGGTTCCTCTATAGCAAACATCCCGGGAGGGTTAAATAATGGCTCCAAGACCACAAAAAAAATTATTCTCACGCAGAAAAGCCTGTCGTTTTTGTGCAGATAAAGAACTCGAAATTAATTACAAAGACGTAAAAACTCTTCGGAATTTTGTCTCTGAGAGGGGGAAGATCATCCCCAGACGAATCGTTGGGACATGTGCGACCCATCAACGGCAGTTGTGTGAAGCGGTTAAACAAGCAAGACAGATTGCTTTTCTGCCATATTCAGGCTCAACACAGGGTTAAAAATCCAGGAACAGACAGTGACAGACAGCGAAGTTCACAAACCGGAGATGAGTAGTATTATCAGCATAATACTACTCGTATTTTTGACACTTGTACTTCCTGGATTCCAATGGAGTCTCTTTGGCTGGCTGCATATATTACTGCCCCTGCTCTCATTTTACCTGCTGAGCAGGTACGGTCTTCACACGGGTAACAGGTTGTTACTCACTGCTGTAGGGCTGGCTTTTGTACTGTTTTTGCTGTTGCAAAGAATTGATTTCTTCTTTTTGGCTCTCTCTTTGTTGCCTGTAGGTTATGTGCTGGTTCATGCCGCAAATAATCATGAATCACCTGCCTTGAGCGGCATGAAGGCCGCTCTGACATTAACTGGATGCAGCTTTGTAGTCTTTGCAGGACTTTCTATAGGATCTGAGGTTTCATTCTACTCCCAGTTGCTAACCTCACTTGATGAAGGAATCAGTGAAGCTTTGGAGTACTACAGGGCGAGCGGCTCCATAACTGGAGATACTCTTGTGCTCCTGGAGAATACGCTTCTGCAGATGAGGGTTATCGTGCCGATAATAATGCCGGCCATCCTTGGAAGTTTTGTCCTGCTTATCACCTGGTTCACTATGGTCATTGGCAACAGACTTATTTTTAAGATATCCGGCCTGGCCCCATGGGAACAATACCGCTACTGGCAACTTCCGGAAAAGCTCATCTGGATAGTTATTTCAATGGGGGCTTTTACACTCATCCCCCTCCATCCGGTCAGGGAGATAGGTATAAATGGTCTGATTTTATTGAGCTTAGTGTACTGTTTTCAAGGAATGGCAATTGCTGTTTTTTTCATGGATAAATGGAATATCCCCATTCTTTTCAGGGCATTTTTTTATGTGATGATCATTTTCCAGTCCTTTGGTACAGTACTTCTCCTGTTTTTGGGTATTGCAGATATATGGTTCGATTTTCGCAAACTTCGTTTAGTAGCTGAAGACACGATTGATTAATAATTGATAAACTCGTAAAAAGGTTTTCAAAGTTACAGATGGCTAAGTCAAAAAGTTCGATATACAAGGCGTAGTGTTTTAAGCAGGTTCTCGGCTATACATGAGGTATGTCGAGGTCCTGCCAAAAACCTACAACGCAGAAGATAGGACTTTTTACGACGCCATCAATAATTTACGAATTAAGCAAATGGTACTAACCCCGGTGAGGGAGGTATGTACCTTGTTAAAAGATTTCTAAAAGTTCCGATCTATTCGGGTTAGAGGTATAAAAAATGAAACTTGTTTTAAAAGAAACAATGAGTTCTCTCGGACGAGAAGGTGATGTTGTAACAGTTAAAGACGGCTATGGGCGTAATTACCTGCTTCCCCAGGGCAAAGCTCTCCTGGCCAACGCAGAGAATCTTGCAGTCGTTGAAAAGAACAGAGCTGCCATTGCTGCAAAATTAGAAAAAGAGCAGAAAATTGGGGAAAAAATTGCTAAAAAGATTTCCGGACTGGATATTGTAATTGAACAGCTCGCCGGGGAAGACGATCGTCTTTTTGGTTCTGTTACTAATGCTGATATATGCGACAAACTTGCAGAACTCAATTTTACATTAGACAAAAAACAGATAGTTCTTCCTGATCCTATTAAAACCCTTGGCGAAACCAAAGTTGTAGTCAAAGTTGGTTTTCAGGTCACAACAGAGATTACAGTGACGGTCAAACCACTTGAAACAAAAAATTGAAACCTCCAGATCCTTCCCTGTCTAAGGATCGAAGATGACTTTCATCTAACACCCATGAAATACATTTCACAACGAAGCAGGAAAGTGATGTAGTCGGGATTCGGAGGAGTATTGCCAAACGCCCTCGCCAGCTGTGGATTGTTTTGCAACACCCCTCCGAATCCCTCTCCTTCCAAATTACACATGACTTTCATATAAAAGCTTTAAATATTAGTTCCTGAGCTTGTTCGAAAACAAAACACACCAAAAGGTTCTGCCTTCATGGTGTGTTTTTGTTTCTTCAATTTGCTATTCAGGGTACTATCTAATGCTCTTCAGATAATTGTGACTATTCACCTCTATCAACATATACTATGAATGAATTTCCCCATAAAAAAGAGGCGGCGGTATCTGTCGTCGCAGGTAAAGCTCCTCCACAGAATATTGAAGCGGAGCAGGCAGTTCTTGGTTCAATTCTTCTAAAAGATGACATATTCGGATCTGTGTTGGAAGTATTGAAATCACAAGATTTTTACAGGGACAGTCATAAGCTGATCTTTGAAACAATGGTTGATCTGTTTGAACGCAACGAGCCTCAGGATGTCCTGACTGTATCAAATCTTTTGCGTGATACAAACAGGTTGGATGAGTCCGGAGGACCAATTTATCTCGCCACATTAACTTCTATTGTTCCGGTAACCGCCAATATCGTCAGTTATGCAAAAATTATCCGTGAAAAATCAGTCCTTCGTCAACTAATCCATATTAACACGGATATCGCAGCCAGATGCTACGAAGAGCAAAATGATATCGATATACTGGTTGATCAGGCTGAGCAGGCAATTTTTAATATTGCAGGGAAAAAAGGTGGTCAAAATTTCACTCCAATCAAATCCATTGTCCCGGATGCATTTAAAACAGTCGAACAACTCTATAAAAGGAAAGAACTCATTACCGGTGTACCCACAGGATATCCCGGAATAGACAGAAAGACAGCAGGGTTGCAGCCTTCTGATCTAATTATAATTGCCGCCCGTCCCTCAATGGGGAAAACTTCTCTGGCAATGAACATAGCTCAGCATGCATCTCTTATCGAAAAAACCGGTGTTGCAGTATTCAGCCTGGAGATGTCAAAGGAACAACTGGTAATGAGACTTTTGAGCTCAGCCGGCAGGATTGACTCACAGCGAATACGAACCGGTAAACTACACAACGAAGATTGGCCCAAACTCACAAGGGCTGTCGGCATGCTTTCAGAAGCACCGATTTATTTAGACGACAGCCCAGCTATATCTGTACTTGAAATGAGAGCCAAGGTGCGCAGACTCGCTTCGCAATATGACATAGGTCTTATCATCGTTGACTACCTTCAGCTTATGAGAGGGAGAGGTCGTATTGAAAACAGAACCCAGGAGATCAGTGAGATCTCCCGATCTTTAAAAGCCCTGGCAAAAGAACATAATGTCCCGGTAATTGCCCTGTCTCAATTGAATCGAGGTTTGGAAAGTCGAACCGATAAGCGTCCTATGATGTCTGACCTCCGAGAATCTGGTGCTATTGAACAGGATGCAGATGTAATCTGTTTCATTTATCGCGACGAGGTCTACAATAAATCTGAGGATAATCCCGAGAGAGGGTCGGCAGAAATCATTATCGCAAAACAGAGAAATGGCCCCACAGGTAGTGTGAAATTAACCTTTATCAAAGAATTTACCATGTTTGAAAATATGAGCAGTTATGAGGAACACGCAGGATACACATAATTATCTTTCACCTTCCAAATTACTCTCAACTCCCTTCTACAGATTTTTTGAGGCCCTAAAATGACAAGCAGTCACATCAATAGCAGTAAATACGATTTCAAGACCATCGAGAAAAAATGGCAAAGTTCCTGGGAAAACAAAAAAATCTATAAAGTTGATGAGGATGAGTCTAAGGAAAAATACTATGTGCTTGAAATGTTCCCCTATCCTTCCGGCCGAATTCACATGGGTCATGTGCGGAACTATTCTATCGGTGATGTTATCGCCCGCTACAAACGTCTTCGAGGGTTTAATGTACTTCACCCCATGGGTTGGGATGCATTTGGTTTGCCTGCAGAAAATGCTGCCCGGAAAAATAACAGTCATCCTGCCGAATGGACATACTCCAACATAGACTATATGCGAAACCAACTTCGTCAGCTGGGACTCTCATACGACTGGGATCGTGAGATTGCAACCTGCAATCCTGGATACTATAAGTGGGAACAGTTCCTTTTTATCGAAATGTACAAAAAAGGGATAGTTTATCAAAAAACAACCAGTGTCAACTGGTGTGAGTCATGTGAAACGGTGCTGGCCAATGAGCAGGTCATTGAGGGTACATGCTGGCGCTGTGATGAACTGGTTCACCCCCGTGAAATGAACGGCTGGTTTTTTAAGATAACCGATTATGCCGAAGAATTACTTGAGGATCTGGACAAGCTACCGGGATGGCCGGACAAAGTTATCACAATGCAGCGCAACTGGATTGGTAAATCTACCGGCCTTACCTGTGATTTTCAAGTTGATGAACTGGATGTTACGATCCCTATCTTTACAACTCGCCCAGATACGATATTCGGTGTAACCTTTATGTCTATTGCTCCTGAACATCCGCTCCTGGCGCCCCTTATTGAGGGGAGTGACAAAAGAGATCAAGTTCTCAGTTTTGTGGCTGAGATTATTTCTGAAAAGCAGAGACAGAGCCCCGAAGACGAACCTGAAAAACGAGGGATTTTTACCGGCCGCTATTGTGTGAACCCTTTCAATGGATATAAGATACCAATTTTTGTTGCCAACTTTGTTCTCATGGAATACGGCACTGGCGCTGTTATGGCTGTTCCTGCACATGATGAGAGAGATTTCGAATTTGCCCGGAAATACGATCTGACTATATCACCTGTTGTTATTCCTGAAGGTGTTGATCTCGATCCTGAATTAATGGAGCAGGCATCTACCCTCCCCGGCAATCTTGTCAATTCAGGACAGTTCACTAATATGGATTCCACTGATGCCCAGGGAGCAATTATTCGGTATGCTGAAGAAAATAATTTTGGCGGGCCGCATGTAACCTATAGACTGCGAGACTGGGGCATTTCAAGGCAGCGCTACTGGGGAGCCCCTATCCCCATGATCCACTGTGAAAAATGTGGTACCCGGCCTGTAAAGATATCCGACCTGCCGGTCGTTCTGCCCGAAGATAAACAGGCAGAAGCCAAATGCAGGCCACTTCATCAACGTCCATCCTTTATAAACACCAGCTGCCCTAACTGTGGCGGATCTGCGAGCAGAGAGACGGATACCATGGATACCTTTATGGAATCTTCATGGTATTTTGCCAGATATACCAGCCCCCGTTTTACAGACTCACCACTTGATAAAAAGAAGGCAGCCTACTGGCTTGCTGTTGATCAGTATATAGGGGGGGTAGAACATGCCATTTTGCATCTTCTCTATTCCCGTTTTTTCACAAAGGTACTCAGGGATCTTGGATATCTTGATATCGGAGAGCCTTTTGTCAACCTGCTCACCCAGGGTATGGTCATTAAAGATGGATCGAAGATGTCCAAATCAAAAGGTAATGTAGTTGACCCCCATGACCTGATTGAAGAATATGGTGCCGACACGGTTCGTCTCTTCAGTCTTTTTGCGGCCCCTCCAGAACGCGATCTTGAATGGAATGCACAGGGAGTTGAAGGTGCTTCAAGGTTTTTGAACCGTGTATACAGATTTATAACGGCCAATACAGATATTCTTAGCGAAAAATGCGATAAAGAAGAAAAACTCAGTGATCAGGGCCGGGATCTCAATCGTAAAACCCATCAAACCATAAAGAGAGTTACAGAGAACATTGAGCATAACTTCCACTTCAATACTGCCATAAGTGCAATGATGGAGCTCTTTAATGTACTTTCCTCAATGGTCGGGGAAAAAACCAAAGTGAAAGCAGAGTCTGCTGTTATCCAGGAAGCTGTTACCAACCTCCTGGTTTTGCTCTCCCCCATGGTCCCACATTTCACTGCTGAAATGTGGGAGATTTCCGGTAATACCGGTTCTGTAGAAGAGCAATCATGGCCTGAATATGACCTGGAAGCGGCAAAAGAAGAAATGCTTACGATCGTGATCCAGGTAATGGGTAAAGTGCGGTCGAGATTACAGGTAGCGGCAGACACCAGTGATGAAATCCTTGTAAAACTGGCTCTGGATGATGAAAACACTATTAAATTTATAGCAGGGAAGCCTGTTAAAAAGACTATTGTTGTGAAGAAGAAACTTGTTAATATTGTTATTTGATACTACTATCCTGCAAAATTTACTTTTAAAAAACACCAATAGTGATGGACTCATAAAATATCCTCTGTTTTGTCATTCCGTCCTGCGCGGGAGATAGCGTAGACTCCGATGCCGAGGTGGCAAAGCATTATGGTTTTTACAACACCATCAAGAGTTGTTCGAAATTAGGAGAAAACAGGTGAAACTGAGCTATCGCTTTATTCCAATACTGGTTCTAACCATCGTCCTTGCGTCCTGTGGATATCATAATCCCAATGTCTATTTCGGACCTGCAAAATCGATATATATTGCTGAATGGAAAAACAGGACCAGTGAATTATCTCTCGGTTCAAAAATCTACCGGACACTTATGAGATGGTACCAGAAATCCAGTGCCATCTCAGTTGTCAGACAGAAGGATGGTGCAGACCTGATACTTGCCGGAGAAATTGTATCTATAGACCTGCCCAGTTTATCGTATGGAATTGACAATACTGCTACCGAAGTGAAAGCCAGGCTCAGGGTACGATATATACTCAAAGAAATTTCTACGAATACAATTATCCTCGAAGTACCGGACGAAACCTGGACGGAAGCATACCTTATCGGTGCCAGCTCCACTGATGCAATTGATAATGAAGAGGAGGCGCTGAATAGAATCATAGAGAACCTCTCCCAGAAAATCTATCAAACCACCGTCTCCGGGATCCCAAAATTGTGATTGAATCGTAAAAACTCGTCATCTACTTCTTTGCTATAATTTCCCTGTCATTTTGATGTGCTTCAGTAGGCCGAAATGACAGGGGAAATACCCCATTCATTGTTTTATTCCACCAGCCGCTTTTGATGCTTAACATAGCAGATCTCACCTTTGCCTCGCCCTTTTCTCTTGCTCCGTTAGCAGGTTACAGTGATCTCCCGTTTCGGTTGCTCTGTAAACGCTATGGCGCAGGATTTTGTGTTTCCGAAATGATCAGTTGTCATGGTTTGAGATATCAGCAGAAAAAGACTTTGCAAATGCTGAACTCAACAGTTGAAGAACAACCTGTTTCATTCCAGTTGTTTGGCGCTGACCCTGATATCATGGGCGCTGCTGCTGAAATTCTCTCAACTTTTTCCCCTGGAATAATCGATATCAATATGGGTTGTCCTGTAAAAAAAGTAACAAGGAATGGGGCAGGTGCAGCTTTGATGTCAACTCCTGAACTTGCAGAAAAAATACTTGTCAAAGTTATTTCAAAAACGTCCATTCCTGTCACGGTTAAAATCAGATCAGGGCCAGGTTCAAAAAATATCAACGCTGTCCCTTTCGCCCAAATGGCTGAAAATACCGGTGTGTCAGCTATTACTGTTCACGGCCGTACATGGTCCCAGGGCTTTTCAGGGTTGTGTGATAGGAACGTCATAGCTGAAGTTAAACAGTCAGTCTCTATCCCTGTCATTGGAAACGGGGACATTCTAAGCTACGGTGATGGATTGAACATGATGGCCAAAACTGGATGCGACGGTGTAATGATTGGCCGCGGCGCTCTTGGAAACCCCTGGATTTTCAGTAAATCAGACAGACCTGATGACCCGGCAGCAATTTTAGAGGGCGCCAGGCAGCATATGGAACTGATGGAGCAGTTTCTTCACGTCGAAAAAATTTTGGGGTATGTAAAAAACCATATCAGCAGGTACTTTAAAACACTCCCAGGCAGTTCTAAGATGCGACAAAAAATCTTTGAATGTCAAACAGTGACAGAATTGAAAAACAGCATCCTGGAAAGAAGCCAATAGTACCTCTTATGAAAGTGATGTGCCATCAGGTAAGAAAGGGGTTCGGAAGAGTGTTATAAATTATTTCCTGAGTCTTTTTATCTTTTCCAGAAGTTCTTTACTCTCTGCCTGAATTGATGCAGGCGTATCAGAATTCCGCAGTGCCGTTTTAAAGCCCACTTCCGCCGATTTCAATTTCCCTTCATATAAATAATATTTCCCGAGATAATAGGAGGATAAGCCATTCTGTTTTTTATCGGATGCTATCTGTCCCAATTGGAAATATATTTGTGAATATTCAGGGAGATGGTAGGTCACTGTCCGTAAATATGATTCAGCTTCTGTTAATCGCCCCATCCGATACAGTAGTTTAGCAAGAGTGAAAGTACCGTACATATCGGTGCTGTCCCTGCGCAAAGCATCTTCGAGACTGCTTTTAGCCTCCTTGAATCGTCCTCCTTCAAACTCAATCACGCCCTTATCAACAAGGAGAATATTCTTCTGGGGAAAATAATCGGCGACCTTCTGCAAATGCTCCAGGCTAAGATCGTAGTCATTTTCATTCATGGATATTTGGGAAAGACCATAGTATGCCATTATTTTGGCTAATTCCGATGCTTTGTCACTGGCTATAACGCGGTCAAGAGATATTTTAAAGAGGGATTTATCTTTAACCTGAGAGAGGATTCTGTACTTAAATCTAAGGAAATCAAAATCATCCGCTACTGAGGATATCTCATTATTATCTTTAAATTCAATATCAATGAGTGATTCAATATATTGTAATCTCGCCTCCGGGTTTGGATGAGTCAAAAGGTATTGTGGTAACTTGTCACTTCTATATCGAGCTATTCTCCTCATGGATTTAAGCATTGTTACCTGTCCTCCCGGATCTCGACCCAGTTCTTTCATCCACCCATAGGCAAGCAGATCCGCTTCCTCCTCATGGAGACGGCTATAGTGCAGATTAATGGATTGACCAGTAGCAAGAGCACCAGTCAGTAGAGCCGGGGCAGCTGCCCCACCAAAAGCTAGCGCAGCAATGGCCAGCCCTACGGAGGCTATAGTGCTGTATTTTCCTGTCTCCATCCTGGAAGCCAGATGTCTTTTAACAATATGGCCAATTTCATGGGCGATGACGGAAACAAGCTCATCCTCTGATTTCATTGTTGCAATTAGGCCGGAGTAAAAGAATATAAGACCGGAAGGTGCAGCAAAGGCATTGAACTGCCTGTCGTCAATTACAAAAAAATGGTAATCAAAATACTGGACCCCCGCCACCTCAAGGACTCTTTGGCCAATCCTGTTGATATATTGAATAATATCAGGATCATCAACAAGTTCAAAGGTTGAGCGGACAGTAAAAAGCAGTTTTTCACCAAGTTCTCTTTCTTCACCTATTGTAAAAGCCACGACTGGTGTGGTTGTAGAGAAAAGGCAAATACCAATAATTACAAGTCCCGCAATAAATTTACATCCCGCTTTTTTCATATTGTTTCACCCATTGTACCATACGTTCCATTCCCTCTTCCGTTGATACGATTGGATGGTAACCAAAATCATTTTGAGCATTCTCATGTAAAAAATAGTGTGATTTCGAGAGCTGTTGAGCAAGAAATCGTGTCATCGGAGGCTCTTTTTCTACTTTAAAGAGCCGATAAAACAACTCAAGCAGGGCACCGACTCTATACGCTGTCGGGAATGAAACCGAACGGGTCACCTCAGAAATACCCACTCTTGAAAAAAAAGAATTGATCCAGTCCCACAGTACAACCGGCTCCTCCTGCCCGATAAAAAATGGTTTTCCTGCGGCAGTTTTGATTGAAGATAAGTTACTGACAGCAAGAATATGTGCATAGGCAACATTGTCAACATAGGATATGTCAACCTTATTGTCACCTGAGCCAACTCTTTTCAGCTTTTTCTCTCTTCCACCTTCAATCAGTCTTGGAATAAGATGCGGATCACCCGGCCCCCATATCAAATGTGGTCGTATTGCACAGGTAAGCAGGGCTTCACAGTTGGCTGATAAAACCAGCTTTTCAGCCATCATCTTACTTTTTGCATAATTGCAGAGAAAGTGAGTCGCGTATGGAAGAGATTCATCCCCCCCCCTGATGTCTCTTTGATCGAATACTACAGAGGGGGTGGAGGTATAAACAAGCCGTGGAATCCTGTTGATCCGACAGCCACGTATCACATTTTCCGTTCCAAGCACATTTGTTGTGTAATACTTATTCCATGATCCCCAAATGCCTGCCAGAGCAGCCACATGAAAAACCGTATCTACACCTTTTGTGGCAGTAATCATGGTCTCAGGGTCAGAGATATCTCCCATCAGACATTCCCCACCCATTGCTTCAATTTCAGGGTAATGATTTCTGCCTACAACCCTGCAGGCGACCCCCCTGTCAATCAGCATACGCACAAGAGACTTACCGACAAATCCGCCACCGCCTGTAACGAGAGCTTTTTTTAAACCTGAGATAACAGTTCCTTTTGGGCCCATAGTGCAAGTTTTTCACGAAAAATTTTAGCATTATGCCGAATATCTACAGGAAAGCTCTCATGGATCAGAAAAAAGCTAACCTCGCTGGTCAGTTCACTCGACGCAGCGATTTTTTTCAACTCCCTTATCAGTTTACCCCTGTCTAATTTCTTTTTTTTATGGGGTTCAACTATGATCACGGGTGTTTGATATTCATCATTATTCCAGGAACATCCTACCAGTGCAGTACGATAGACGTCAGGGTGTTCATTGATAATAGACTCACAGGGGATAGTATAGAGAGTCCTGTTTATCATCTGAACCCGATGGGATTTTCTGCCACAAAACCACAATCTGCACTGGTCATCAAGGTAGCCGACATCACCCATCCGATGCCAAAACTCTTCACCATCCTTTATCTTTGCAAGCAGAGTTTCGGAACGATTGTTCTCGTAACTCCTGGTTACAACATCACCCTTTACCACGATCTCTCCAATGTGGTACGGTGCCAGTTCCGTCTCTTTTTTGTAATCCGGTACAGGATCGTCACTAATTTCCAAGATCTTGATTTCAAGCCCCGGCAAAGCCTTCCCTACACATGTACCTTTACCTGTTTTACTCTCAGTCCATGTTTCAGATAATACCTCATTGCCGCTGATCGAGGCAATCGGCAGACTCTCAGTCGCCCCATAGGGAGTAAAAATTGAAGCATCTGCCGGTAAAATCGCTTTGACCCGTTCTAACAGGTCATAGGGAACCGGTGCGCCGGCCATGAGCACTCTTTTCATACTTTGCAAAACAAGATTTTTTTCAATACAATATTTACTGACAACATTCCATATGGCAGGAGATCCAAATGAATATGTGACCTTGTGTTTTTGTATGGAGGCTACGAACTTTTCAGGATCAACTCGGGACGGCCGGGTTGGATCCATATCTGGAATGATTGAACATGCCCCGAGAGCCGTTGAAAAAAGTGCAAAGAGAGGGAAAGCCGGTTGATCGATATCATCGGCACCAATTTCAAAATAGTCACGTATCAGGCGTAGTTGGGCAGCAAAAACAGCATGTTCGTAACGAACACCTTTGGGTGGTCCTGTTGATCCAGTTGTAAATATAATTGCCGCAAGATCCTCATCTGCTGGTTTAAACAGAGGGAAAGGCTGAGTCGTCGGAGAAATGCATTTGCGCAGATCGGGTCCTAAAAGACCAAAAGATTTGCCGCAGCAGAATGTTTTGCTGACCGTCTGAAATGGCTGAGGGAATAATTTTTTAAACAGTATTGCCTTGGGCATACCAATAAGGATTTTGGGACGAACACGTTCAATACAGTTCAATAGATTTTTGTACCCCATACCGGGATCTATCAAAATAACAGGTGTACCGAGTTTGAAAAGAGCGAAAGTCAGACAGATGAACTCTGCAGATGGAGCTACCATAAGAATAACAGTATCACCGGCATATATCCCTTCATCTTTTAAATAAGCCGCATATCCGTCAGATCGCGAGTCAAGTTCACCAAAGGTGACACTCCTTCCGTTTTTTGCCTCTATCAATCCAACCTGATCGATTTTTCCCTTTGCGGCTTTTTTTAAGGTTTCAGCAATATTCACCACCACATCTTTCCTCTTCAACCCTTTTTCTCAACCTCAAAAAATTTACTGATGACTGGTCCAATTTCAGCAAACATATCTTCAAGAATATAATGCCCCCCCTCTTGAAAATAGTGCTTTTCCGCTCCGGGAAATCGGCGTATCCATTCATTATAAAAAGAATCGTTGAAGCAGAAATCCCGACCTCCCCAGAGCAAAAGAAAAGGAATTTTTGATTCATTCAAAAGCACAAGGTTTTTTTCAATTTCTACAAGCTGTTCATAACTTGGATGCTTTGCATTCATCGGAATATCTTTTACAAATCTGTATACGGCAATCCGGTTTGCCCAGTTATCATATGGATAAAGATATGCAGCGGACACATCTTTATCCAGTTTTTTTTCAACTGCCATAAAGCAGGCAGGCCAGGCAAAACCATTAAACAGTCGAACACATATTTCACCAAACAACGGAATTCGGCAAATACTGATACGAAATGGCATACGTGAAGAACGAAAGGCACCACTATTCATTACAACAATTTTCTCTATTGCATCAGGTCTTCTAACTCCACATCCAAGTCCAATGGCACCTCCCCAATCGTGCACAACGAGTGAAAAGCGATCTACTGTCAAATAGTTTAACAGAAGTTCAAGATTATCTATATGCTGTTTAAGAGTATAGGAGTATTCCTGCGGTTTATCAGAAAGCCCACAACCCATATGATCAATGGCAACTACACGATAGTTGACAGAAAGAAGCGAAATAAGTTTTCTATAGTAATAGGACCAGGTGGGATTACCGTGAACCATCACAATTACAGGCCCTTCTCCTTCATCTATATAATGCAGCCGGCCACCTTTTAAAGATAAATAATTCGATTTAAATGGGTAGTCGGGATATTTGTATTTCACAATGATAATAACCTCGTAAAAAGTCTATTCGAAGTTCCAGAATGGCTATGGAAAAAGTTCAATATACAGGTAAGGTAAGCGTAGACTCCGAGGCGTAGTGTTCTAAATGGAGACCCGACTATACATATGGTATGTTGGGTTTTCATTTAAAATCTACAACGCAGGAAATCGGACTTTTTACGACGCCATCAATGATCTAATTTCTTAAAAATTAATAATTCACAATATTTTCATAGAGAGGCAACTATTCTTATACTTTACGTCTCTGGAGTGTCAACAGTTTATCATATTTAAAGAACCAATCCTTTCAGGAAAGACTATAAGCAGTTGGTGGCTGTCATATAAACAATTAAGAATCTAACGCGGGGCAAGCCCCGCAAACCCAATGCTGTTAGGCTATTAAGGGGAATGAAGAGTTTGATATCCTATAAACTTTCAGCCTAAAAGACTAACAGCCTGTTATTCGATGTTAAATCAACACCTTCATCACTTTGATTTTCCTGTTTTTTATGACAGAAGTTCAGGAGTAAAGTACTAACCCGAATAAATCGGAATTTTAGGATGCTTGGATAAGTGCCATGGAAGTATATTCAACAATAAATTTTTAAACGACTTCCTGAATTTCTTGTTTTTTCTTACAGAAGTTCTGGAGTAAGGCACTAAATTTCTAAGGTACAAATCCAACCAATTAATCACGTTCCTATCTATTAGTGTTAGTGTAATAATTGGTTGCATTTCTATTTTTGCTGTGCTAAACGTTTACTATTGTTGTGCTCTGGCTCATTTTAATAATATGATCCGGTGGATGCACATACTCTAAGCATTGTGTGTTTTTAGCTTGTAAGTGCAACAAAAGAAGTCTGACCAGGTTGTGGTCGGAAATTTATTAACAGTTCGAAAATGAACTGAGCAAAAGAGGAGTAGTAAAATGGCGGAAGGAACAGTTAAGTGGTTTAATGATGCAAAAGGTTTTGGTTTTATTGAACAAGATGGAGGACAGGATGTTTTTGTACATTATTCCGCTATCGTAACTGAAGGTTTTAAATCTCTGGAAGAAGGTTCACGGGTCAGCTTCGAAATTACAGACGGCCCCAAAGGTCCTGCTGCCGAAAATGTTCAGAAATTATAATATCCTGTCATAGAGGATATGTAGAAGCCCATACTCTAAGCAATAGAGTATGGGCTTTTTTTGTGACAAGCTCCTGGGAATTGATAAAAGGTTTATCGCGTTTTTCACCTCACCAACTACATTGGTACAAGAGGCAAATACCCTGGATTCCATCGTATTTTATCTATCAGCTTTGCCATTCTCCATTCATCATCATTATGTTGGAAGTCAGAATATACACAGGGTCGACTAACATTATTTTTTACAGCGGACATTGCAACAGCCAGCGCTACCTTTTCTCCAACCTTTCGAATATCCCTGACCTGGGGCATTAATTGGCCCTGATCAAGTTCTGCCTGGCTAAGCATACCGGAAATTGCATGGGCAGCTGCAGTAAAAAACTCCGGCAGAACCTCCCTTGCTCCTGAAGTCAGCACTCCCAACCCCACACCAGGGGAAACAAAAGCATTATTACACTGACTCATCTGTAAAGACTCAGACATGGCATCCATGGAGGCACATGGCCCGCTTGTTGCGACCAGTGCGCCTTCATCCATCCATTGTCGCATATTATGGCAAAAGGTGTCAGGGGTGGAAATATGGTGGAACAAAGGCAGCAATAAAGGCTTTGATGTATTCTTTTTAATTGCTTCAATAACTTCTTTTCTAAAACAGTAATCCTGTCCGGATGTGCCAATAAGAGCTGTTGTACCACTCTTTTGTATGATAGTAAGGTTATCTTCCTTATCGATATTCTTTATCCAGGGAAACTGTTCAGGGTCTTTAGCAAACTTCTTTTTATAAAATTCGAACCTGCGTTCATTTGTTATCAATCCTTCAGAATCAATAATAAATATTCGACCGCTGGCCTCTTCATCTGACAAACCATTTTCCAGCAGACAATTAAAAATCTGCTCAGCTATTCCAATCCCCCCAACACCAGCGCCATGAATCAAAAATACCTGTTGAGATAACTTTTCTTCTTTAATCTTCATGGCTGAAAGAATTGCAGCCATGGTCGCGGTACCCGTACCTTGAATATCATCATTAAAAGAAATAATTTCATCTGCAAATGCATCATTAATACTAAAAGCATTGTGCTGAAAGAAATCCTCCCACTGACACAAGGCGTTGGGAAATACATTCCTGAATGCTCTTACAAATCTACCGACAAAGGAGAGATACTCCTCCCCCTCAATTCTCTCATTACGCCATCCAAGGTATTGCTTATCAGCAAGGAGGCCTTTATTATTAGTGCCAACATCAAGAGAAATGGGTAGACAATGCCATGGTGCAATCCCCGCTCCCTGTGTATAGAGCATCAGTTTGCCAAGGCAAACAGCTATTCCACCGGCCCCCTGGTCTCCGATCCCCAGAATCCCCTGATTATCGGTAACGACAGCTACTCTTATATCTCTATGGGAAAATCTTCTTAGAATGTCCTCAGCCCTGTCGATGTTTCCAGGATAAAAATGCAGCCCGTTTGCCTGCCGGAACATAGATGAATATTTCTGTACAGCCATACTGACTGTCGGTGTATAAATTAATTTTATGTAATGCTCTATGTCGCTTTTAATCAGGGCATGGGCAAGTGTCACATTCCGGTCGAATAATGATCTGACGAAAATATATTTTTCTATATCATCAACTTTTTCATTTACTTTTATTTTTGAACTTTCCACCTGAGCTTCAATACCCCTCAACCCCGGAGGTAAAGCTCCCTGGAGATCGAACTGTACTCTCTCTTCTCTGGTAAAAGCTGTCCCTTTATTTATGTAGCTGCAAGAACTAGCGGAATCTCCACTTGCATAGCTTATAATCTCTCGTGAATTACCGTATTCATCGTACTTAAATCTATATAAATTTGCTGACATACTGTGGCCCCCTTCGTAAGCCCTATCAAATATGAAGGCGTGGTAAAAATCTCTTCATCCGGAGTCGTGCAGGTTTGCTTTCCTATCTGGTTACTGCAAATGAAGGTTTTACTCAGCCATTTGAAATTCAAAGTCTCTACGAGATTGTCTGATATGCAATTGACAATTATTTTCACTACTCTATACTATCCAGCCATAAAAAACCGGCAGGCATTATTGTAAAATAGCATGGTAACGCTTGAAGATCTTCAAGATCACATGGGATGTGATACTACCGCATTAATAGAGGTAATAGCAAACTTTCCTATGGGTATTAAACCATATTTTTATCCTTTTCTTGCGTCCTTTACCTTTTTAGCGTTATAATTACTTGTTTTCATTCAACGATGTGATGAAGCTGGTGGCCATTTTTCAAAATGTTCTGACCAGATGGCGACCAGCTTTTAATTTGAACCTCACAAAAAATTCTAGTCATAGACTATCAGGTTGCTATGGATATCGACGAATTATTGCAAAAAACTCTAAACTCTGATGAACTGCCAACTCTTCCAACTGTTGCCTCGAAATTAATTACTCTCACCTCCGAAGAAGAGACAACTTTGGATGATATAGCACAACTTGTATCCCAGGATATTGCCCTCTCAGCAAAAATTCTCAAGGTTTCCAATTCAGAGTTTTACAGTTTTCCCCAGCAGATAAGTTCAATTAATCAGGCCGTTTCAATTCTCGGAACAAATGCAGTACGGAGCCTGGTTTTGTCATTTTCATTCCTTTCCCTGAAAAACCGCGAAGATGAGTCACGGTTCGACTTTAAAAAATTCTGGGAAAAATCCCTTGCATCTGCGGTGGGTGCAAAATTGATACTGGAAAAAATAAAAGATGCAGACACTGAAGAAATATTTATTGCAGGGCTTCTGCAAAACCTTGGGGAGCTGATACTGGCAAGAACCTTTCCGGAAAAATATGGCACTCAATTGCCGATCATCGAAGGTAGACAGAAAGACAGTAAAGGAGGAGATGAATGGCTTTTAATGGCAAACCATTCCATCATTGGAGCTGAAGTAGCCAAAAGCTGGGGCTTTCCGGAAGTACTCATCCTGCCCATTCAATATCACCATGACCCGGGAAAATGTTCGAGCAGTAATGTTAAAATACAATCTACTGTAAATGCTGTCTATCTCTCAGATCTCCTGGTTAATATCTTCTATTCAGATAAACCGGAAACCTATCACAGACAATTCAGTGAAGAGGCCAAAAAACTTCTCGGTCTCAACAGTGACCATATCGAATCAATACTTGAACAGATGCATTCAAAGGTACAGGAAGCCGGGTCCTATTTCAACCTGGAGATAAAAAGCAGCAAATCTGTCCAGGAAATATTACAGGAAGCCAATATCCGGCTAAGCCTGCTTAATCTCGATTATGATCAAATTAACAAACAACTCGTCCAGGCCAAAATCCATCTTGAAGAAATGACAAAAGAACTGGAGGAAAAAAATAGAATACTAAATAATCTTGCAAATATTGATGGCCTTACTGGAGTATACAATCATCGATATTTCCAGAATGCTCTTGACCAGGAAATCAGTCGTGCCATCAGACAGAAATCATATTTATCACTGCTGCTTATAGACATTGACCACTTCAAATCATTCAACGATACTTATGGACACCAGGTTGGTGATTTTATTCTCATCGAATTCTCTAAGACTCTTAAAAAACATATCAGAAGATATGATGTTCTGGCTCGATATGGTGGTGAAGAGTTCGCAATTATTTTGCCGGAGACATCCACTGAAGACGCCCTGGTCGTAAGTGAAAAACTGAGAATCGCTATAGAAGGATATGCGTTCAGAGAAAAAGCAGCAGAATACCAGGTAACGGCAAGCTTTGGCCAGGTATGCAGCAAACCTGCATCAGAGAGTAATTTTAACAAAAACACATTTATAAGTCAGGCTGACCAGGCTCTTTATGCAGCCAAGGATAAGGGACGAAACTGTGTTGTCTCTTATGTTCCCTGATCTGAAGAGATTACTACCTTACTCGATAAAAACTGTTTAGATGAAAGTCATGTTCGCTCCCAGGCAGGGAGGGATTTGGAGGAGTGTCGACACAACAATCCACAGCCTGCGAGGACGTTTGGCGACACTCCTCCAAATCCCGATTACATTACTTTCATGTTTTGTTGTGAAATTCATTTCATGGGTGTTAGAAAAAACAAGAGTTAATCGTAGACTTCCAGAGCTTAAACTACAGAGAGCACAGAGAAAAGGCTATCTCCCCTGTGGTGAGACAGGCACACATTCCCCTCCTTGCAACTCACATCATATTTTCCGGATCAACGTCTATTATCACCTTGCTTTGATGATGAACGAGGTCATTTTTTTCTGCATTAAGAGATATGCATAAATTACGTAACTCATCAACAGCATTTCCTTTTAGCAGCAGCTGCCAGCGATAGTTATCTTTTATTTTATCCAGTGGTGACGGTGCCGGGCCAAGAACAGTAATCGCAGATTTGTGTTTTGCAACGTATTGCCTGAAAAACCGACCAACATTTACAGCACTTTTTTGAACATCCAGCTCAACCCTGCCCTGGATACGAATCGCAGTTAACCTTACATAAGGGGG
>Ga0209633_10000414_pt1 | contig 50443 bp, 42 predicted proteins | sample Cruoilmetagenom1_FD_187290 | JGI IMG/M metagenome (GOLD analysis project Ga0209633, IMG submission 187290) | Oil polluted marine microbial communities from Coal Oil Point, Santa Barbara, California, USA - Sample 1 (SPAdes) (version 2) | ecosystem: Environmental > Aquatic > Marine > Oil seeps ... | reverse complement strand
AGTATAGTTCGGTTAGGTTGTCCATGTAAGAAGTCCTTGTTGTGAAGTTTGTCTTGGTAAACTCACTTTAACAACTTCGGACTTCTTTTTTTATCTTTTTTTTGAGCCCTTATCCCGAACTGGGGTTTTAATAATAAATACAGTTCTATCGAATCCTTTAGCGAAGGCGCAGCACCTGTGATGTCAAAAGCAGGTAAATGGGGTTTTATCGATAAAGAGGGTAAAGAAATTATTGCTCCGCAGTATGATGGCATAGATGGTAACTTTGGGGGTGCATATGGTTTCTCTGAAGGACTGGCCGGTATGGAGAAAGGTGGGAAATGGGGCTATATCACTAAGACAGGTAAAGTCGCTATAACCTTTGTTTATGATGAAATACGTCCATTTAAAGAAGGCGTCGCTGGCGTCCTAAAAGGTAATAAATGGGGCTTCATCAATGGCACGAATAAAACCATCATTCCTTTTAAATATGCTGATAGTAATGTCGAACGTTATAGTTCTAACTTTATGGCTGCCAATTATTTTATATTTTGGGATGGTGTAGCAGAAGTTGCAACTATCAATCAGCAAACGGTTTGTATTAATAAATCAGATAAAAAAGTCGCATGTCCACAATAAGTGTGTTTTTCTATTCATGAATAGTTATTAATTATTTTTACACTTTATTAAACACGTAAAGGTGCTTTGCGAGAAGTATGCGATTGGCGCACAGGTACTATTCGAGACAATCGGTGAGTTTTTTGCTTATTTAGATGATGTGCGATGCGAGTACTGTGGTTATGTGTGCCCTTTACAGATACCAGCAGACATCCCTTATATGCGAGCAAAAGACAGTTGGTGCTGTGAGGTATGTGAGCATGCTGTATGGCGGGAACATAATCATAGATAAGTCGTTCAAATTTTAAAGCCAGGCAGCTTGGGTTGCCTGGCTTTTTCGTATGCAATATATTTTCTCTTAAATTCAGTCTAACTTTAGTGTGCCTCTACATATGCTCTTTGAGTTAGTATAACCCCTTATAAGCTATCCAATTTTATTATACCACTACACATTAGACCCTGTATCAGCATGAAAAATGTCCATTACACCAATGAAGTAGAGAAATTTTTTAATTATTTGTCATAGTATATATCAAGATAATTAAAACAGTCATGTGAATAATTTGGATTGGAACAAAAGCAAGTGCGTATTGAAAACCACCCGTAATTGCCGCATTAATTGATTTAGAAATTGCATGTGTCGCTAAACCTAATAATAAGGCGAGCAATAAAATAGGGTTAGTTGGGTTCCCTTGCATGACTACGGCAGCCATTGCTGCATGCACCTCAAACATAGAACTCAGTACGGTTCCTGCAATAAGACCGGCGTCACCCAGCCATAAACTTAAACCATAAACCAGTACTTGAATAATAGTAAGTGTGACTACAATGATACCTGCCTCTTTCAAACTAAACATGGGTGTATCCGTTAACTTAGCTTTCTCTTCGGATCGAGTTTTTCTCATCAACCATATTCCAGGAACAATTAACATTATAATGGCAATAATAGAGGGGAATAATAAGATTTTAAGCCAACTAAAACTTACACCTGCAACAATAATAAGAAGTTGTACCACTGTTGCGACACAGGATATAAGGGCAGCTCCAGCATTTTCTTTTGCATCTGCACGACCCTGACGAACTTCTATTCCAAGGCTTGCAATCGTGGCTGTACTGGATACAAATCCTGATGCTAAAGCAGATAAAAACATGGCGTGGCGTGACGGTAGAAGCCTCTTTGCCATATGTGCTAGTGCTTGAATGGCTAAAATCAATGTCAACAATTTTAAAATAATATAAGGATTTAGTACTGAACCCCAAAGATCCCTATTGGGGGTTAAAGGAAGTGCAATTAAAAGTAAAGCCAGTAAAAAGATACCATCTTTGAATTCACGCTCAGTAATCCATTTAACCGCTACTCCATGCATTGAATGCTTTGTCATTAGAAGGAAGGTAAGGACGACGGTAAGTGCCGCTGCATAAGGAATATGCCATAAACATAGTCCGCCTATAAAATAGGTGAGTATAAAAGCAAGTTCAGTGGTTACACCTGGATCTTCAATTTGTTTATGAGTAGAGATGATACTGATACCACCTACTATCAATGCCCCTATGAGTCCCATAAGAGAACCGAAAGAGAAACAAATTACCCCTAATAGAGCGCAAATTGCAAAAGATCTAATACCTGCAAAGCTGTGTTGATTTTCACGTTGTTTGCTACGCTCTCTTTCTAGACCAATGAGTAGTCCACAACCTAGTGCTGCGGTAGATGCAGTAATTAAGTTTTGGACAGGTTCAATCGTAAATGTATTAACAATCATGAAATTCATCCCACTCTCTATGACCCCTGCTGTCAAATCCGTATAACTAAACTTGGGAGATTTTGATTACGCAGCATGACGATAAAAATCAAGCCACACCTGTCTTGGCGATCTATAGCCCAAGGGAACCGCCTAAAAAGCCTCTTAAACCTATTAACAGACCACTTAAAACAGACTTCCATAATGGAACCACTTATAACTGAACCGCACCAGTACCGTCGAAAACTCGATATGTCTAGCTACCTTGCAGTCAGTGAACCATTGCTGTTTTTACCTTCTATTTATTTAACAGCTTTAGCTTTGAAAACTGTACTATAGACTCTGGTTTTCTTAGTCATGATAAACTCCTCATAGAGTCGTTAGTTTACCAAGTTATTCTCCAAGATTCCTTCAGCATAGCTCAATATCACTTTTGACAAATAATAAGCCGCTTGCTATCATAAAAAAACATCGTGGGTTTACCGCTACTTCCAGCGCGATGAAAAACAAAGACTGGTAAAACGCACACCTCCTTTTCGCTCTGTAAGGTGACTGTGTCGTTTCAATTTGACACAGACAGAGCAACAGGAAATTTCTTTATGACTACCTCTAGTCAATTACATCCAAACTTTAAACCTCTCAATCATTTTCCTCATATTCAGCGACTGAGTCTTATGAGCGCTTTCTGCTATTCCGCTTTTTTAAGCAACCCCTCCAAACAGCGTCATAAAACGTTATCAGTCTCAGTCACTGGTAGTCTAAGCTTTGTTAAAAATATGGCTTACCTTGGTTTTATTACTGTGCCTAACGACTCTTGACGTTTGACACATCGCAATAAAACCCACTAAAAACTTGAATGCACTCACCTCATTTAACCATCATTATTTAACAGGTAACCTTATGACAGCATATAGCGATAAAACCAACCAAGATGACAACACTAATAGCAAGCAAGATACGGGCGTTGAAGGCTGGATGACAGAGATATGGGACTGGATGGATAACCATAATATAGCAGGCAGTTCTGACAGCACTATCCCTCGTGAATCTGACGCATTACGTCAGTTAGAGCGACTGGATTTGGGATATGGAAAATCAACGAGTTATAGTTATATTGATAATAAGTCAGTATTACAAAGCGAAAGTGAGTCTACTGAGCCATTACCTAGCGCTATCGGCCATTTAAAAAATCTAAAGTACCTTAGGCTAAGAGGTTTTAATGAACTACCAGAAGAGATTGCTCAATTAGATAGCTTAGAGACACTGGTTTATATGAACTGCGCTTTCACTGAATTCCCAAAAGCACTGTGTCAACTAAAGAATCTTAAAGCGCTTAATATTTTTTCAAAGAGCTTAGAGAGATTTCCTGATGAGCTCGGTAATTTATCATCGCTTACCCATTTTGATATGAGAGGAACGCAGGTTCAGGAGTTACCAGGCTCTATTGGCAATCTAAGCAAACTTACTAGTATTGAGCTGTATGCCAATGAATCATTGAAGGCTTTACCTGATAGTATTGGAAATTTAACAAACCTTGAAAAACTAGAGATACGTGCTTCTGATCTCAAAACCCTGCCAAGTTCTATAGGCAATCTACATCAATTAAAAAGTCTTGGGCTCTATCATAATGGCCTACAAAGTTTGCCTGATAGTGTTACCAATCTAAAAGCATTGGAAGAAATTGATGTTAAGGGGAATCCTCTTTCAGATGTATCAGAAGCTGTCAGTCGATTTTTGGGTAGTGTGGGTGGTAACTAGCTTGAACTGAGAGAATACGACAATGAAAATATGAAACTACATTCCCGAAATTAAAGAACGCGCCGTTCGCATGTTGATTGAAGCGGCATGCGACTATCCATCCAACTGGTCAGCTATTAAAGCCATCGCCCTAAGATTGGCTGCACACCTGAAACCCTACGATCATGGCATAAAAAGCACATCGATCAAATCATTCCTGCATCGGTATAAGCGCAAAGTAACAAAGAGCGTATCAAAGATGCTTGAACGTGAGAAAAAACAGCTCAAGCAAACCAACGAGATTATACATAAGGCTACCGCTTTTTTCGCCCAGGCAGAGCTCGACCACTGACTAAACCATGATTCAATTCATCGAAGATAACAATCATATTTATGGGGTCGATCTGATCTGCAAATAAAAGTTTATCAAATTGTTTTAGATGTTTACTAATGTTAAAATTCATTACTTATTATTACTGCTATGTAAGTATTAATCAGTACAAAATTTGACGTAAGTAATACCGGCAATTATAAGAATCTAAGCCAATTAATAATCCAATGCTGCTTTATCAAGCCCTATTATTACTAGGGATTCAGGAGAGATATTTTGAAAAAGTTTTTACCTTGGCTAGTTGGGTTATTCGTTATATTTGCAATCTATCTTTATGCATCCCCCTATCTTGTTCTAAATAATATTAAAAATGCTGCTCAACAAGGAGATGCCGATAAACTTTCAGGCTATATTGATTTCCCTAGCGTTAAGCAGAGTATGAAAGATCAAGTCAAGGCCGCTATGGTTAAAGAGCTTGCTTCCAGTAAGGAGCAAGATGGCTTTGAAGCTTTAGGCACCATGTTAGGCGCTGCTATGATAGATCCACTTATTGATGGTTTAGTAACGCCAGATGGTGTAGCACTCATGCTCCAAGGGCAAAAACTAGATTTTGACTTAAATAATGACACGCCTGAAGATAAGCCTAAAGCCAAAAACGAGGATATCGATTATAAAGCCGGCTACCTGTCCTTTAATCGATTCAAAGTTCAGATTATTGATGCAAATGATCCGGATGAATCATTAGATGTGATCATGCATAGAGATTGGCTAAGCTGGAAAGTCACAAGAATTAATTTTTCTTTAGACTCAAAGGATAAAAAATATAACAACAAAGTCGCAGAATCATCTGTCGCTGATTTAGATTGGGCTGAAGAAGAGGATACAAGTGAAACCTACGATGATGTATTCCAAAATCTAGGTGAACAGCAGGATACTGATACTACATCAGATGTAAGTGAAGTTACTTCTGATACTGTGAATGACGAGGACTACTATAATAATGGAACAGGTGCTAATGCTGTAGAAGTAACCGGACCACTAATACCCGCACAAGCAGCACATATTGACTATCTTGTTGACAATGAAATTGAAGCGCCACAATACATGATAGATTTATTGAATGATTTTACACTTGGTGGCGGCACAGAGGCTGATTTACGTAAATTTATTATTGAACGTTCAGGTTATGACGATGGGTATGATGGATTGAAAGACTGTCGTAACCCAGACTTAACCGAAGCACAGTATATGAACAACTGTACTTAGTGAATAGTAGATGGGTCATAGCTCCAGTAAAAAAATCAAGCCACCTTGCCATACGCTAAGGTGGCTTATTTGATTGATAATGGATTATAAGCAATGACTACCCAATCTGACATTAAGAAACTGGCCGAGCAAATGGCTGGTAGCATGAACAGCTTTGATGACATCAAAGACTTTCAAAAGCAGCTCATGCAGTCGTTTATCGACACTGCACTAGAAGCTGAGATGGAAGACCATCTCGGCTATCCTAAGCATGAAAAGAAAGCCTCACTACTCTTTATATGAGCGGTGAGGCTTTTTTTTGTCCAACTTTCAAGGCTTGTAACGTTTTTCAGCATGAGCTATTCAGTCTAATTGCTAAGTTTAACTACTCAATCAAAAAGCTCGTTTTCGGTGCAGTGCCCATTTGGTGCCCAAACCGTGCCCTACTTCTAAAACTAAAAGCTCGTTTCAACCGTTAAAGTTATAGTACTATTAGAGTTGACTGTCACTACAGTCCATTCTAATTAACGACAGATTGAGCCATTCATGAACTTTATAGACGTTGAACCCACGCTAGAAAACTACTGGCGAGCGATTATTTTGTTTGGTAAAAATACAGCTTCTTATAAATTCGCGCTTGCCAAAGCTCTGATCGACGTTAGCTTAGAAAGAGATTCTGATTTAATTTCATTAGAAGACTTGGCACTGCCCTACGCCATGCATCTGTGTGAACATCTAAAACACAGTCCTAAACAAAGCACTTTTGGTAGGGGTAAGTTTATCAATGCTTGCATTCAATTCAACCATCATCAGATTAGCGAAGACGAACTCATTGATATCACGAATAAAGAAGGATTTAAATACGTTTTGGACGCATTTCATGTGGTCAATACTAAAGCGGTGCAAGAACGGTTTTATGATGTGATTGATGAAGAGTTTTTTATTGATGAGCGTAAACATAATAAAGGTATACGTTTAACAGATAACTTATTTAAATTATTCTATGTGTTTGATCACTCGGCTGAAAATTTGAATTTTGAGACAGAATCACGTTGGAATTTGGTGGAAAAAGCATGGGAGCTCAATATTGGTAAAGGTTTAATTGCGGTCGAATTTGACCAAGATACCAAACAGCTATTTACTCAAGATACTAAACATCGCCGCATCGATATCACCAGCTCAAGAGGTGCCCTAAATGGTTATCAAAAGAGCAGATGCTTTTACTGTTTTAAAGAAATCAGTATTGCTTCTAATGACCCGATGCTAGCAGACGTTGACCACTTTTTTCCGCACACTTTAAAACCCCAAGTAGCAACCGCTGGTTGCTGTCGTCCCGTTAATGTCGATGGCGTTTGGAATCTAGTGCTTGCTTGCTCTGATTGCAACCGTGGTATAGACGGTAAATCTGCTCAAGTACCTAATATTGAATTATTAACAAGACTGCACACACGCAACGAATATTTGATTGGCAGTCAACACCCCTTACGTGAGACCTTAATCAATCAAACGGGTAGAAATGAGAAGATGCGTCAACAGTTTTTGCAAAAGTCCTTTAACTTCTCAAAAGAAGGTTTGATTCATGTTTGGCAACCTAAACAACAAGGCTGTAGTCTTTTCTGATAATAAACAGCGATATATAACCTATGATAGATCAATCAAACACCCTAGCCTTTTATAATAGTAATGCACACTCATTCATCGAGCAAACCATCGATGTGAATATGCGTCTGCTATATCAACCCTTTATAGATAATCTACCTGTCAGACCAATAAGCAAGCAAAATATACTAGACTTAGGCTGCGGTTCAGGTCGTGACAGTATGCATTTTGCCAACTTAGGCTTTAATGTTACTGCTATTGATAGTAGCTCGGCATTACTTGACCTTGCAAAAGCGGCTGCTCAAAAGCGCATGGACTATCAAGATACGATTGAGTGGCACTGCGCTACTTTTCAAGATATTATCCAAAAAAACTGGCAACGTCAATTTACCGCTATTTGGGCATGCGCCTCATTACTCCATGTACCTTATAAGGAGCTGCCTGAATTAATAGATGGGTTACTACACATGCTAACAGACGATGGTGTGTTTTATGCATCATTTAAATACGGTAATAGTGAGCGCGTGAAAGATGGTCGCTTTTTTTGTGATATGAATGAAAAATGCTGGGAAGCTATCAAGCAAAAAACCAACCATGAATTCAAAGACGAAATTTGGCTTACCAATGACCAAAGAGTAGATAGAGATGAAAAGTGGTTTAATATTATGATTAAGCGATAACAAACTTAAATTCTCACACAGTCTATTTTTGAATTAGGCTTCTCATTTATTTTGATAGCTTATATAGTGACTATGAGCTTAAAGATTTGCTTATGGACTACTATAGCTATTATCATATAAGTGAAGTATTTTACAAAACAAAAAGACAATAACCTCAATCGGAGTAAATAATGATTACCCATGTACCTGATGTGACTTTTAAAACCCGTGTTCGTGATGAATCTATCGGAGGAGACAACCCATTTAAATGGCAAGACTTAACCACAGATGAGTTATTTGCCAATAAAAAAGTGGTTGTGTTCTCGCTACCAGGTGCCTTTACACCAACGTGTTCGACCAGCCATCTACCTCGCTATGAAGAGCTTTACAATGAGTTTAAGGCGTTAGGCGTAGATGAAATCGTTTGTATTTCTGTCAATGATGCCTTCGTCATGTATCAATGGGGCTTAAAGCAAAACCGTGAAAATGTTTTCTTGCTTCCTGATGGTAATGGTGAGTTCACTCGTAAAATGGGCATGCTGGTTGATAAGAGCAATCTTGGCTTTGGTATGCGCTCATGGCGTTATTCGATGTATGTCGACAATAAAGCAATCAAAAAAGTATTTAAAGAAGCTGGTTTTGACGACAACTGCCCAACAGACCCGTTTGAAGTATCAGATGCAGACACCATGTTAGCGTATTTGAAAAGTAATGCTTAACAGCATTGACGCTTGACTGTTGTCATCAAGTGTTATCGGGCGTCTATAGATGCTCACATACGGATATTTAAAACTGTAGAACTGCTTAGCTCTTAAATATAAGGGCTAAGCAGTTTTTTTATGGTTTTTATAAAAATTTCTATCGCTGAGCGGTGTTGTTTTTAGGGATAGTGATAATGTGAGCATGATTTTTGGCAAACAGATAAGTATTAACCGTAAAAAAAGCCAGACAGCTTAAGTTGTCTGGCTTTTTGTATATCATCTATTAAAAACAGCTCAAAGCTTTTATGCCATTACAGACTCTAACGCTTACGTCCTATAAAGCACTTTAACCACATGCCAGCCAAACTTGGTTTTCACTAAATGTGGGGTGAAGAGTTCACCATTGAAGCAGACTTTATCAAATGCTGGTACCATTTGACCTTGTTTAAACTCACCTAAGCTGCCGCCTTTTTTACCTGATGGGCAGGTTGAGTGTTTCTTAGCCAACACATCAAACTGGGCACCTTTTTTAAGCTTGGCAATAATGTCGTCAGCCACCTCTTTGTCTTTTACTAAAATGTGTAATGCGCTAGCGGTACGAGCCATAATGTAAACCCTTTATAAAATATCGATTATCGGGGCATTATATCACTACTCTCTTTGGTTGCTGGCCTAACTTGACTACGCTACTGCATCAAAAGTCATTATCCACACAGGCGCTACTCTTTGGATGAGAATTGGTGCCTTTTGAGTGGCGCTGCCACTATCTATCAATCTATCGTTTTGAGGACCGCGAAGAACCTCGACCTTTTGCAGGGCGCTTGCCATTTGCAGCAGGTTTGCCTTTGCCAGCAGGCTTCTTGCTATCACCAAAAGGACGCCTGTCTTTACCTTTAGAACCCGCTGGTTTTCTAGCACCATCTTTGGGATGTTTAGCTTTTTCCTTTGCTGCGCCTGTTGGTTTTGAAGATTCTTTTGACTTTGACGAAGTATCTGTACGAGGTTTTTTTCGTGGCGCCTTACGAGATTTCTTAGCAGCAGTACTGTCTTCTGAAGAGGAGTCTTCTATAGATTTCAGTAAAACAGCCATCTCTTTTGGGGTTAAATCTCGCCAGTCTCCAACGGGAAGACCCTTAAGACTCACATTCATAATACGTGTGCGCTCAAGCTTCACGACTTCATAGCCAAAATGCTCACACATACGGCGAATTTGACGGTTTAAACCTTGCACTAGCGTGATGTTAAACACGTTAGGCGACACCTTAGTGACCGGACATTTTTTTGTCATCCTGCCCAAAATAGGTACGCCACCGGCTAAACCTTCAATAAAACTATCCGTTATCGGCTTATTTACCGTCACCACATAATCTTTCTCATGGTTATTACCCGCACGTAACACCTTATTAACCAAATCGCCATTGCTCGTTAAAAAGATTAAACCTTGGGAATCTTTATCCAAACGCCCAATCGGGAAAATACGTACGCTATGTCTCACAAAATCAACGATATTGTTTTTCTCAGAGCTTTCCGTGGTGCTCACAATGCCTACTGGTTTATTCAACGCAATAAAAACGAAATCATCTGCTTCCCGTGGCTCAATAAGCTGGCCATTAACTTTTACTACATCTCCAGCAACTACTTGCACGCCTACTTGAGCACGCTTGCCATTGACGTACACATTACCTTGTTCAATAAAGCGATCAGCGTCGCGCCTGGAGCAAATACCGCTTTCGCTAATGTATTTATTTAAGCGAGTCGAAGAAGCGTTAAACATAAAGCACCGTTTTTACCTAATAAAAAGTCTTTCTTGCTAAGAAAAAGACCTCAACTGAATGGATTATCAACAACGAGATGGCTGACATTATATAGTAAATTCAGTGCCCGTTTCAGGAGAGATGGGCAAAAACCTATTGCTCATTGTTTATTGCTCATTGTTTAAAGTTACAAGTAGTCTCATGGCCGTGACCATTACTTCGCTTAAGTTATAGTAATAAACGTTAATCGATGTCAGTTTAGAGAGATTCTGATTTAATTTCACTAGAAAACTTCGCCCCACCCTACGCCATGCATCTTTGTGAGCATCTAAAACGCAGTTCAAATTTAGTATGACAGTACCCTATCACTTGTTATAGTAATCCTCTAAAATAGATGCCATTTGTGTAAACCATCAATGTATTACCGTTCAGCTTACTGCAAACCCTTATTGCACAACAAGTACTAATTAGATAGCATGTGCTACTTGATACTTATCACACCAGCAGTAAGTGACTGTCCGCCACACCAACGTAAGGCTAATCATAATGACCCCAATAATTAGAGTCGCCATCGCCGGTTACGGCAACCTTGGCCGCGGCGCGCAAGCCGCCATCAAACAAAGCCCAGACATGCAGTTAGTCTGTGTATTCAGCCGCCGAGACCCTGCCTCCGTCACCCTGATTGACGACAGCGTGCCCGTGTACGCCATGGACGATATTGCCCAATATAAAGACGAGATAGATGTGCTGATATTATGTGGCGGCTCTAAGTCTGATTTGCCTGAGCAAGGTCCAGCGTTGGCTGGTTTATTTAATATCGTTGACAGTTTCGATACTCACGCTAAGATTCCTGAGTACTTTGCAGCACTTGATACACCGGCCAAGAAAGCTAACAAAGTTGCTATGCTATCTGTCGGTTGGGATCCCGGTTTGTTTTCCATCAACCGCTTATACGGCGAAGCCATTTTACCGGTTGGCGAAACCTATACCTTTTGGGGCAAGGGCTTAAGTCAGGGCCACTCAGATGCGGTACGCCGCGTAGACGGCGTGAAGTCAGGCGTGCAATATACCATTCCGTCAGAACCTGCCATGGCACGGGTACGAAATGGCGAGCAGCCAACACTAAGCACCCGCGATAAACATACCCGCGAATGCTATATCGTGCTAGCAGATGGCGCAGATGCCGATACCGTACGCAACACCATCGTCACCATGCCGGACTACTTTGCCGACTACGATACCAAGGTGCACTTTATCGACCAACCAACGTTTGAGCGTGAACACCAAAAGATGCCCCACGGCGGTTTCGTGATTCGCAGTGGCGTGAGTGGCATGGATGATGAGCAGAACAATCAAGTATTGGAGTTTTCATTAAAGCTTGGCAGTAACCCTGAATTTACCTCTAGCGTACTCGTAACCTATGCCCGCGCCGCCTATAAAATGAACTTAGCAGGCGAAACTGGTGCGAAAACCGTACTCGACGTCGCACCTAGTTTATTATCACCTAAGTCTCCTGCTCAGCTGCGTAAAGAGCTACTGTAAATGTCTGCGCTAGACTAGAAATAAAAAACTGAGCTCAAAAAAGCACCGAACCTTAATGGCGTGGTGCTTTTTTTATAATCTGGTTTTTGGTGGGCTATGCTTGATAAACAGTAGAAATCTTTCTACGTGATTTCTATATAATTTCTACGTGATTTAAAGCTCATTGACGATGTATAAGGATTTTGCTTTATAAATCATTCAGACCCAACCCTCTTCCAAAAGGTGCTCGGTGTTACTCACTTTAAACTCATGATATAAGTTAAAAAACACCGTTGGATCTTCAACATTATCGAGTAACCCACGTTTATTGAGCGCGACAAACATCGCTAGCGCATAAGCCGCACAATGGATAGATTTCTTAGGATTAAACTCACGATCCGTAAAAGCTTGATATTGCATGACTTCCTCATGCAGATGAGTATTTTGCTTTAGAGCATTCACATACAGCCAGTCATAAAATGTAGTCAACGGCTCTACACTCCACTCCATGCCAAAGTAATTATAGCCAATCAGCTCACCTGAGGTTGTTAAACGCGCGTCTTTTTTGGCTTGTCTTGGCGGGACTGTCAGCAAGTCAGTATAGGAGCCACCATCCTCAAAAATCATGCTGCTCTGAAAGGCATTTTCGACACTATACGCTTGACCATCATACTCATTCGTTAGCTTTAAGCTCAATGGACTGAGTGGAAAACTCAACTTATTGCCAGATTTACTCGATAGCTCTAAGACGTGACTAAAGCCATATTTTTTGCGAATGACTTGATGCATATCATTGATGGATTTTTTCTTTTGTCTACTGGCAAACCCCACGTGCCGCTCAAATCGCACCATGTCCGTCTTGACCAAATTGTCACTATTGACTCTAGGCATAAATACCGGTCTGTGTTCTACCGCGCTTTGCGCTTGTTCCATAGGGTTCTGTGTTTCTTGCATTGCAATATGCCTTATATCTTAATTATCAATAGTCTTGTATAAATGTACTTTTATAACGCGTCTTTTATAGCTGGTGATGTGCAATATAAAGTCGTGCTTCATCGTCGCGGCCATTATTGAATACTACTTTATATCCTTTAATCACCCCAGCAAATGGAATTTTACCCTGCATCGCCTTATAGTGGGCAGTGATGCGCTCATTAATGATGTCTAGCTGCTTTTGACGCGGTAATAGCCTGACTTCATCATCTAATGAGATGCGTTTAAATCTGTCCACCGCCATATATGAATTGAATGACGGTCTAAAGTCTTCATTAAAGGTAATATCAGCATAAACAATCGGTGTGATGGCATTTAATGAATGACTGGCATCGCGCTCTAACTCTGCTAAAAGGGGTTGGTATACCATTTTATCGATGCCCAAAACGCTACATAACTTTTCAACAAATTCCGAGGCAGCATACTTAAAATCGTAGATTTTATTAGTCAGTCCCAACGCAGGGCTAGATAGAACTGTTTGCAAGCGATTAATGGCTTTGTCTGTCGTTTTAGGATGATTATGATACCCCATTAGCGTCAGTATTTCATGATGGGATAGTGTTTTTTGCTCGATGCGTTTTAGAATGATAGATTGTAGTGTCGTTGTCGATTGACTAGAAATAGTCATATGAGGCGCTCCTGTTACTCTGTGTATGCCAAAATGATTCAGCACAGTCGCTTTAACTTTACAGAGAAAAAGGAGTTGTGCGTTTTACCAGTTATTGTTTTTCATCGTGCTGGAAGTAGCGTTAAACCCACGATGTGCTTGTATATTAGCAAGGATAAAAATATTTGTCGAGCTGTACGCTTTCTTCGGCATAGAGGATATGGCTTATCCATGACCAATGACTAAAGAGCGGATAGAAATGAGAAGTGGTTTAATATTATGATTAACAAATAAGAGGTTTTTAGAGTAGGAAAATAAACATCCTAAATGATAGCCTGTCAATAATAATCGACGCGCTATTTAAACCTCAGATTGCAAGTTTACCTTATACTGCCACTCATAAAAAAGACCTCGTCTACAAAATGCAGACGAGGCCGAAAATCTAGATCTAGATTTAAATTATAAAAACAATAGTCCTAAACCAATCACAACGCCACTGACAATCAATACGATAACACAAAAGCCCATAATATCTTTGGCTTTAAGTCCCGCAATTGCTAGTGCTGGCAACGCCCAAAAAGGCTGAATCATATTTGTCCATGCATCACCCCATGCTACTGCCATAGCAACTTTTGCAGGGTCACTGCCTAGCATTTCTGCCGCCTCTAACATAATTGGTGCTTGTACCGCCCACTGCCCGCCACCTGAAGGAACAAAGAAATTGACAAGTCCTGCACTTAGAAAAGCGAAAAGTGGCAACGTCTCTGCTGTCGAAACGTTGACAAACGCTTCTGACATCACCCCTGCCAAACCAGATGCCGTCATCATTCCCATAATACCGGCATAAAACGGGAATTGAACGATAATACCGCCTGCACCTTTGACCGCCTCTTGAATAGCAATCAAATAATTGCGAGGTGTGCCATGGAATATAATGCCAAGGAATAAAAACATAAAGTTAACTAGGTCGAGCGTTAAAGCAAAACCGTTTTGCACGAAATAATAGATAATAAAAGCAATGCCCAAGATGCCGATGACCATTGACAAAATCCAGCTGTTTTCCAATCGCTCTGCTGGTGTCATATCCGATTTGGCTGGCAGCACCTCAATGATAGGATCTACTAAAAGCTTAGGGTCGACCGTAATCGTATCTTCTTTTGTTGGCATCATTATACGATTTAATAAAGGGACAATAATAACCAATGCCGCCACGATAATTAAGTTATAGCTCGCAAAAATAGTGGCACTGGTTGGAATAACGCCAATTTTATCAACAAATGGATGGCCTGCTGTGGCAATGGATAAGGGAATGGAACCCGAAAACCCAGCATGCCAAATAATAAAGCCAGAATAAGCACTGGCAATCAATAAACGATAATCGACATGTTCGACACGCTTTGCCAATTCTTTGGCAAATAATGCCCCAATGACCAGCCCAAATCCCCAGTTGATCCAGCTTGCCGCAAGCGACACTAAGGTTACCAAGATAATCGCGCTGCCTGGCGATTTGGCCAAACTTGCCAGCTTCCCTAAACCTTTTTTAAATATTGGACTGCTTGCCAATACGTAACCCGTGACCAATACCAAGACCATTTGCATGGAGAATGCAAGCAATGCCCAGAACCCTTCACCCCAAAACGCCACCATTTGTACCGGTGAAGAATCGGTTAAACCTAGACCCATGGCAAAAATAACCAAGGTTAAAATAATGACGAACAAAAATGGATCTGGTAGATACTTTTCCATCAAGCTGTTCGAGAAACGTGTGATTCCTTTCATTTTATAACTCCCTTTTGTATATAAGTATCCCCTGAATGTCTAATTCGACTTCACGGTCAAAGATTTCATCTGCTTCAAGATGATAAATAATACTCTATAACGAGTCTTATTTTATGATAAAAAAGCGCAGCAGTGTTAGGCTGGATATTGAGCAAATCTACTACAGTCCCTAGTTCAGCTATATCGTTAGCCCTACAGAAACCAAATAGGCTAAATAGCGAGAGGAAGGCTTGCCTCTAAGCCCTTAGTGAATATTTTTTTGGCTGGAAAAATTGTATACAAGACAATCCAGCTTAGATGTTCATTTACCAACCTTCGAGATTAGATTACCGGAAAAACCACCACCTCATCCTCATCTTGCCACGGCTTAAATTTAGCCATCGCTTGCGAAAAAAGTGGATGCTGAAGCCAATCTTGTAGCCAACGCTGCAAATTTGGATAAGGGAGATTGTAAAAAACATCGCGATTTACATGAGCGAATTGACGGACAAAAGGCATAATCCCAGTATCAGCAAGCGTGATACCCTTCCCTAGCAAATAAGAATTTTTAGTCAGTAACTCCTCTAAAAGCTGTAAAAACTCTTCACCTCGTTGTCGATATTGTGTTTGGGTCATCTCGAGATGACGGTCGGCATATTTATAGCGATCGAGCCAATATTTAAACTCGTTATCGTTTTTATTAATCAATACATTCGCGTCATGTAAAGCTGCATCATGAAGCAATCCTTGCGGATCTTGCTGCTCAAGCGCCCATATCATTATCTCTCTACTCTCTTCAATCACCGTGCCATCTAAAAGCTGCAGCACAGGCACTGTACCTTTTGGGCTAATCGCTAGCATCTGCGGCGGCTTATTTTTTAGCGTTATCTCGCGCAGCTCTAACTGCAGCTCGGCAAACAATATGCCAAGGCGAGCGCGCATGGCATAAGGGCAGCGACGAAAAGAGTACAGACACGGATAAGAGGAAGTCATAGATAGGGTTCGCCGTTAAATTGAAATTTAAATTGAGATTAATAATTTTAAACACAAAAGCTAGCGTTTTATGGCTAAGGTATGTGCGGATTTTAGCTGTGGTCATGGCCATACCCTCACCTACTCATGATAACAATGCCCGTACTTGCCCTCAAGGCTAGGTTTGATGTTTAATAATATAGCGAGCCCGCTTAAAAAACGTTCGCTCAATTTCAAAACAATAGTTACCCAATAAAAAAGCCTCACGACTTTTCATAGTAGTGAGGCTTTTTTTTAATCTGATACTTAACCTAAAACATTGTAAAGGTGATTTCTTAGAACTATAAGATTAATAATGCTTAGGCTATTAAACGCTGCTGGATTTTGGCAATCCATATTCTATCTTATCGACCACTTCATCTTGCTGCTCAACAATCAAGCGATAGCCTTTAATAATCCCATCATAAGGCAGTTGACCATCATGCTGCCGATAATGCTCACTGATACCTTGCTTAATCACGGCCTTACGCGCAGCTTCATCCAACTTAGCAAATCCACTTGGCAAACGTACCTGCTCTAAAAACGAGACTCCCCAACGCGACATCCAATTTGCGCCGCCAGTAAATTTATAATCGACATCGGCTTGTAAGCGATATCGAGGTTGCGGCTGAGGACAATGCGCCAACTCATACTTAATTTGGGCGATATCTTCTGCAAAGCGCTCATAAGGCAGTTCTAGTACCAAAAACAGCTTGGCTAAAAACTCATCGGCGGTAAAGCATTTATCCATATAGCTGCCATCAAGACCAAGATGTTTATTAGACAACACATGACGCAAACGATCACAGGCAGGAATCGTGTACTTAATAGAATAACCCATGGCTTTGACAATATCTTGCGCGCACAGCTCGAGGGTTTCTATTTGAGTGATTGCATATTGTGCTAAAGGATGACGCGGATGATAACGGCGAGTATATTTGGATTGATTGGCAGATTGGCTCATGATAGTGAAGACCTTAGATTCCTATAACTCCGACGAAAAAGTATAAAATCAGGCACAAATGAGGATGTCGGAGTACAGGCTCATGCGCTTTACCAGGATTGTTTTATATCGTGCTGGAAGTTGCAAGGTTTGTACGCCACCACCCATTGCAATCATGATAATTTGCAATAGCAATTGGTAACGACAAAACTGTTAAACCCACGATAAATGATTCGTTTAATAATGATAGCACATCAGCTCATAGAAAATAAATACTGATATCAATGCTTCTTTTTTAAAGAAACATCCTAATCTTCACCATGATACGTCGCTTCATCCATCCAAACAATAGGGTCTTCACACAAATGAACCAAGTGATACCAAATATCACTACTGCGAGCGATACGGTGATGACCGCCTTCGAAATAATCGACTTCCCAGCTTTCAGGCAGATTCACCAGGGTTCGTCTAGCGACCGCCACATCCAAACTTTCATCGTCGACTTCCACCATAACTCGTACCATCTCAGTGTTTGATGTCGGAAAAGACAGTTTCATATCGGCCACTGCCGGAATACGGTCGGCTAAAACGTCACTTGGATAAATACAAGGCGCAATCAAGAGCGCGCGTAAGTTATATTTATGGGCGAAATGATTGGCAAACCAAGCGCCAAGCGAATGCCCTGCCAGCACCACGCGTGGATACTGTGCCATTTTCTCACGAATTAGAGCATCGTAAATCTCAAACATTTCTGCAAAATTTTCGCGGTAATTTACCGTTTGACAATATTTCGGCTCACGTTTGATACAAGTGTATTTACTGGTTTCGCAACTTGAATCAAGACCATGAAAAAACAATAAAAACGTGTCGTTATTTTCGCTAGGAAACATCATAGCTCTCTCCTTTTTTCATTATTATTTAGATTTATTGTTATTAATCTGGTCTGTTATTTAAACCGCTTTTTGATTGGCAATCTGCGCTTGGTATAAACTCAAAATCTCCTCACAAGCCGGCATTGAGATATTTTTTGCAAAACCTTTATTAAACCAAAAATCATAAACGGCTTGGACAATGGCTTTTACCGCCTTAGTATCTTTTGGCTTTTGCTCTGTTAATTTACGCGCAATATCTTTTGCCTGAATATCCGACTCATTGTAGGGCGCACTCCAGCCCACACAATAGCGATAGAGCACATCATTAATGGCCAATATAAATATAGCCTCAGCCACGCCATACTGTTCGATAAATTGTTCTAACATCGAGCAGCGCTCGTCATAGAGTAAAGGCTCTATCGGCATCTCATCACGCTCAGTCACACAATCGCTACTGACCACATTTGAGGGCTTGCTAAAGTCCTGAAAAAGCAATGGGTAAGACCCGCCAATACCGCCCTTCTTGACCACGTTAAAGCGCCAAATGCCATAATGCGTATCAACGCCCTTATAAGGCACATGGATAAACCATTGCATCAGCGCATCGCTATCATAAATGATATGCATACTGCCAATACGCACCCCTTGCTTCGGTAAAACATCCGTGTATAAACGATCCATATCATCGCTATAAAGTTTTACTTTTTCTACGTTTTCAGCACTGACATCACCAAGCTTAGCTCTTGCATCATTTATGTTTCGGCACAGCCTAAACGGCGCGACAAAACTTAAGGTATCATCGGTATTATTGACAAAATACACATCATCTTCATAATTGTTTATCGAAACTGTCTCAAGATAAAACAATGGGCTGTTTCTTACGCGCCCTTTCTCATCACTCGCCAGTGCCGTTATTCCAGACAGTTTTGCGCCATCCGACCACTGCATATTGTCTATCCGCTTTTGCTCAAATTGATAGGTTAACTTTGTCATTGTCATATCCTTATTATTTTGATTTTAGTTTGTTCGTTGCAGTATTTTTCGTATTTTTTTTCGTATTATTTTCTTATTTTTTGGGCTTTCTTAAGCGCAATTTTAAGCCAGCCGAGTCTATTCGCCATTTTGTAAAATGACGTCATTAGCTATAATTTAAGTAAGTTAATCGGTTTTAGAATGTAGGATTCGGTGTTTTTTCTAATTGTTTAGCCGTAGCTGGTCATTATCGTAAAGCTGCTTTTTTTATCGTTATTAGTCTTACAAAGTTAAAATTAACGAGCGTTCTCTGTTTAGTCTTTCTAATTATCAATCAATATGTTTTTTGGGTTTGGATTTGTACAGGCGAAGTAGTTTAGGAGTAAACGAAAATAATACTGTTTAAAAAATACTGTTCAAAGGACATTATTAAAATGCTTGCTAAAGACAACCCAGTTAAAAAGTGAAGCGTTGCGCCCCGAGGGTTAACGGTTTGTCATGTTATTTTTGCCTGACTCAATAACTATAATATAAAACCTTATGAAAATAAAGAGGCTAAAAAAGCTGTGCGACAACTACTGTCGCCCAATCACTTATTACTAGATTTATCACTAAATTTATCATTAAGCTTATTATTTATTGAACCAATTTATATAAAAAAACCCCATAAGCTATATGCAACTTATGGGGTTATCTTTTGCCAAATTGTGAATCAGATATCTAAAATCTAGCACGCCATATACTGGCGTTTGATGAATGATTTAATAAATGAATTAACGTTCTAAATGCAGATACTGCATATGACATTCGTACTGATGCAAGATATCGACCAGCACTTGCTCTTTGGTATAGCCAACCAAGTCATACTCTTGCGAGCCATCACTTAAAAACACCTCAGCGCGGTAATAAAACTCGGCCTGCTTGCTTGAAGTGTTGAGCGTAAAGTTTGGTCGCTCAGCTTTGATGAGATTGACTTCATAAATAAAGTCATCTTCATCACCATGACCGACGCGCAGTTTTACGCCATCTATCTGACCATCATCTTCATCCGTTGCAGCATCTATATTTTTACCAATGCTGGCCAAATTTCGGATATCCAATGATGTCTTAAGACCACCTGCTTTTAGCTCGTTTTCGACCTCAATCATAGCAGGCTTAACCACCGTCTGTAAAAAGCGTTCAACTTGCTTGTGACTGGGGAAACTGACGATACGTTGCAAGCGCGCTTTCCAACCTTTACCACTATCGAGCACGTTTGCCGTGCCAACGGTACTGGCTTTGCGCTTATTGCCTTCTTCTTTTAATGACTTCCACATAGCCATCATGTAAAGCAGCAAAATAAGCGAGAACGGTAAACCGGCAATGACAGAAACTGATTGTAGCGAAGCAAAACCACCTGCAAACAATAAACCCAAAGTAATCAAACCTGTGGCTGCCGCCCAAAAAAGGCGTAGCCAAACAGGTGCGTCGGTATCATTGGTCATACCTTTTGAGCTTAGATTTGCAAGCACTAAAGCACCAGAGTCCGCTGAGGTCACAAAAAATATCAGTCCAATAAACACACCTGCCAATGAGAAAACGTCACTGTAAGGGAAGTATTCAAACAAGGCAAACATACCCATTGCGGCGTCATTAACGGCGATTTCACCGAGTTCAGTGGCACCGTTGGCGACCAAATCTATCGCTGAATTACCAAAGATAGAAAACCATGCAAAGATAAAACCTAGCGGGATAAACATCACGCCAAAGACAAACTCACGCAAAGTACGACCACGGCTAATACGCGCGATAAACAAACCAACAAAGGGTGCCCAAGCGACCCACCATGCCCAGAAAAATATCGTCCAACCTGACTTCCAATCAGCACCAGCCGTACCATCATAAGCATAGACATCAAAGGTTTTAAAAATAATAGTCTGGAAATATTGCCCAATATTTTGAGTAAAGGTATTGAGCAAATAAACGGTATTACCCAATACCAATATGGCTAATAGTAGCAATATCGATGACAGCATATTAAATTCGGATAAACGGCGCACGCCTTTTTCAACGCCTGTCATCGCAGAAATAGCGGCAGCAACAACCACGCCTAAGATAATCAGGCTCTGCACCATTTTGCTCGATTCGATACCGAAAACATGAGTCAAGCCGGCATTAGCCTGTAATACACCGATGCCTAAGCTGGTCGCAATACCCATCAGCGTGCAGACAACGCCAAAGGTATCAATACCATCACCTAGCCAGCCTTTGATTAAGCGCTCGCCAAAAATAGGGGTCAGCGGAGAACGTAGCGCAAGCGGCATGTTTTTACGATACGCAAAGTACGCCAATGCCATACCAATGAGCGCATAAATACCCCAACCATGCAGGCCCCAGTGTAAAAAGGTTTGCGACAGCGCTTCACGCATGGCTTCAGCACTGGCAGGCTCGAGTCCCGTATGCGGCGTTAGATAATGCATCAACGGCTCAGAAGCACCAAAGAACAATAAATCAATGCCGATACCCGCGGAGAACAGCATCGCCGCCCATGCTAAAAAGGGGAACTGGGCTTTTTCGTGGTCTTGCCCAAGCTTGATATCGCCGTATTTAGAAAAACCAACAAACAAAGCAAAAATACTATAAGCGGCAACCACCAGCATATAATACCAGCCAAAACTCTCTGATACCCATGCCATACTGGCGCTTAATAATGCCTCACTATAATCTGGAAACACAATCGTCCAGATGATCAATAAAATAGAAATAATAGCTGAACCTAAAAAAACCGTCTTATTTAGAGTCAGGGGTTTCGTCGCATCTTCTGATGGCGAGCTGTACATAAAAGACCTCAATAGGTAAATGAAACAGGGTCTGATATTGCTTTGTCCGTCATAGTTTTATGACTGATAGCCAGATGAGATATGTATCACCGCATGACGCACAAAGCAGTACCAATTAATAAAAACTGAAAGATAAACTATTAGAAAAACAGCGACGCGAATGCTAAGTAATTTAACCTCACCGGTTTTCATCTCTATAAACATAAGCGCTGATAAAAAAGACCTTTACGGTGAAAGGCCTTCTTTTTTGAAATGGTCTTATATTATTTGCTGTTCAATAATGTAGGCAGGCGTTTAGACAGCCATTTAAACAACAGAACTATAATCACGCAGCGGCTCGGCTCTGAGCGGTGCACCATTGGCGACATAATAGTCAGCCGTCGAGCGTGGCAGCTGTACGCCGCGCATCTTATCAACGATTTTTTCGGCGAGCATAATGGTGGTGGCGTTTAGATTACCACTGATAATATTTGGCATAATCGACGCATCGACCACGCGCAAGCCATCGATACCGTGTACCAGCCCTTCGCCATTGACGACCGAATCATTGCCCTCGCCCATCGCACAAGTACATGAGGGATGATAAGCCGTCTCACTATGGTTACGGACATACTCGTCTAGCTGCGCATCAGTGACCAAATCATCAGTCGGCGCAATGGCGCGACCACGATATGGGTCAAGCGCTGGCTGATGCATAATCTCCCGAGTGATACGCATCGCCGCGCGGAATTCTTGCCAGTCCTGCTCATGCGACATATAGTTAAATAAGATACTCGGATGCGCGCTAGGGTCTTTTGAGGTTAGCTTGACGCGGCCTCGACTTGGGGAACGCAATGAACCGACGTGCGCTTGGAAGCTATGCGATTTCACCGCACTGCGGCCATCGTAACGCACCGCTAATGGCAAGAAGTGATACTGGATATTGGGATGGGTAAATTTTTCATCAGTACGGATAAAGCCGCCGCCTTCGAACTGATTGGAAGCACCAAGTCCGGTGCCATTGAACAACCACTCGGCACCTATGGCTGGCTTATTCCACCATTTATTGGCAGGGGCAATCGAGACGGGTAGCTTACATTCGTACTGCATATACAGCTCTAGATGGTCTTGCAGATTATTACCGACGCCCGGCAAATCAAGAATCTCATTAACGCCCAACCCTTTGAGCCACTGACCAGGACCGATGCCAGAGCGCTGCAATAATTGCGGAGAGGCAATCGCGCCAGAGGATATAATCACTTCACGAGATGCATAGAATTTTTTGGTTTGACCTTGGTGCGCGACTTTGACACCGACCGCACGCTTACCGTCGAATAAAATCACATCGGTCAATGCACCCGTTAAAATGGTAATATTGCTACGCGGTTTTGCACGGTCAAGATAACCGCGCGCTGTGGAAGCACGGCGACCATTAGGTGTCACAAAGCGATCCATTGGCCCAAAGCCTTCTTGTTGATAACCGTTTAGATCCTCTGTACGCGGATAGCCAGCTTGCACGCCCGCTTCAATCATCGCTTCAAATAACGGATTGACGCCTGGTTTTGAAGTAGTCATCTCAACTGGACCACCGACGCCATGATAGTCATTTTCGCCTGCATCGCAGTTTTCTGACTTTTTAAAGTAGGGTAAGCAGTCGAGATACGTCCAGTCCTCTAAGCCTTTGATTTTTGCCCAATCATCAAAATCGAGCGCGTTACCACGGATATAACACATCCCATTAATGAGTGACGAGCCACCAAGTCCTTTGCCGCGACCACAATCCATGACGCGGTTATTCATATACGGCTCGGGATCGGTTTTGTAGCCCCAGTTATAAGTGGTGCCTTGTAGTGGCATGGCGAGCGCCGCTGGCATTTGGGTACGAAAGTCTAAGCGATGGTCTGGACGACCTGCCTCTAACAGCAACGCCTTAATGTTGGCATCTTCGGTCAAGCGCGTGGCCAGCACATTTCCTGCTGAGCCTGCGCCGACGATGATGTAGTCATATTCAGGTGTGGTTGATGTCATAAAACGCTCCATAATATTAAAAAATCTATCATTTCTTATCAGTAAGGCGGCGCGAAAAGGACAAATGAGTCCTCATACGCCAACCTGACTGTTTTAAAAATTTTTACCATACAACTGCTTAAAATACCGATTCAAACTTGCCCAGCTCTACTTGGATAGATTTGGTCTGCGTATAATGCTCAAGGGCTTCAATGCCATTTTCGCGGCCAATACCAGAATGCTTATAACCGCCCACTGGCATTTGCGCGGGTGATTCGCCCCACGTATTTAACCAGCAAATACCCGCTTCAATCTGACCGATTACTCGATGCGCGCGGGTCAAGTCAGCGGTTACCACTCCTGCTGCCAAGCCGTAATCCGTATCATTGGCGCGGCGAATGACTTCTTCTTCGGTCTCGTACGTCAATATCGACATCACGGGACCAAATATTTCCTCACGTACTATGCTCATATCATCGCTGCAATCCGTAAACACGGTTGGCGCAACGAATGCGCCTTTAGCGAGCTCGCCTGCCATGATACGTTCGCCGCCAGTCAATAGACGCGCGCCGCCCGCTTTACCTTGCTCGATATAGCCAAGCACTCTTTCCATATGCGGGAAGCTGACCAATGGACCCATGTTGATGCTATCGTCCAGCGGATTGCCAAGCTTGATACGCTCGACGCGCGTTAAGATGGCCTGTTCAAACTTAGCTTGTAAGGTTTTGGGGATAAAGACGCGCGTGCCATTGGTACAAACCTGACCTGTACTATAGAAGTTCGCCATCATGGCAATATCAGCAGCGGTATCGATGTCTGCATCATCAAATATGATTAATGGCGACTTACCACCAAGCTCTAGAGTCACATCTTTAAGCGACGATGATGCCGCGCTTGCCATGACTTTTTTACCCGTTGGTACACCGCCCGTAAACGATACTTTAGCGATATCAGGATGCTGGGTTAGCGCTTCGCCAACTTTATAATCCCCTTGCACAACGTTAAAGACGCCGTCTGGTAAGCCTGCTTCGGTAAATATTTCTGCCAGTTTTAGTGCCGTTAACGGTGTGACTTCTGAGGGTTTAAAAATCATCGCATTACCAGCGGCCAATGCTGGCGCTGCCTTCCACATCGCGATTTGAATCGGATAATTCCACGCGCCGATACCGGCGACCACGCCAAGCGGCTCGCGGCGGGTATAAACAAAGCTGCTATCACGCAGCGGAATCTGACGACCTTCAAGCATTGGTGCCAGACCGGCATAATACTCAACGACATCGGCACCGGTGACGATATCAACATATTTGGTTTCAGAAAGCGCTTTACCCGTGTCTTTGGTTTCGAGCAATGCCAGCATGTCATTGCGTTCGCGCAATATCACAACCGCCTTTAATAAAATACGACTGCGCTCAACCGCTGTCATCGCTGCCCACACTTTTTGACCTTGTTGCGCCGCTTTTACCGCTTCATTAACCTGCTCATCGGTGGTTTGCTGAATGGTGGCGAGCACCTCACCTGTCGCTGGATTAATATCTTCAAATGTCGCTAATAATTCATCGACCGCCAAATAACGACCGTTAATATAAGCGGTTTGTATTTGCTCTAAATCGATGATGTCTTTTAAGTTGTTTGGGTTGCTTATGTTTGAATCTGTCATAGGTTCTCCTATCGACGACTGGTAAAGGCTTTGTAAGGACGCCAATGGCAAATAATGTCGTCATGGGTTAAGTATTTAAAATAAATTTATATCGTTTATTTCTAAAATTTTTTCTTTAAGCATTTCTTTAATAAACGCTTAAAGCGCTGTGTTTAAAGTATTGTGTTTAAATCAAAGCAAAACTAGCGTTTTATTCATGTTCAGGTTGGGTCATTTTTAGCAAGCGCTCACGTAATGATTTTTTATCGGATATATTAATGCCGGAAAAATCAGAAAGCCAAATACCATCAGCGACCAGACGCACCATGCATAGGGTTTCGGTATTGTCAGTTGGTTTATGCTTGTCTAACTGCTCATTTGACCACTCAGCCCACAGCTTGCGCAGCTCACTGTCCGCCAGCATCAATACATATAAGGTTGCCTGATTATCAAACTCTTCCTGCCCTTTTTCGCCTAAGCTAATCGTGGCATTGATATAGGCACGGGTAAACGAACCATAACGCACTGGGTCTTTGGCCATCGCCGTATCGACCTCTGTTTCGAACTTTTTCATCGCGTCATGGAATACTTCCAAAATCAACGCATTCTTGGTGGTGAAATGATGCATCACCCCGCCTTTGGTCACCCCAACCGCATCAGCGACGGCTTGAAAAGTGACTTTAGACAACCCTTGCTCTAGCGTGATGCGTGCTGCCTGATCAAGCAGCGCACGACGAACGATTTCTGGCTGTTTTTTACGTTTATAAGCATTTTCTGTTTTCATTTTTATCTCGATGTTCATGCACCAAAGAGTTTGAGAATAAGTTTGTCGCCACTATGGCTACTATTGCCGCTTTCTATGCCATCAATAATTCTGACAATTTTGACAATGCTAGTGATGGCAACTACCGCCGTATAACCAGTCTTTACTAAATATCTTACGCCAAGCACTTAAAAATGATGACTCTTGCAAGCTCATCATAAGCTTTCAACCATGATGCTAAGACGCAGATATGAGGTTTCTACCTTAAAGAAGATAGGGATTATTTATTTATCCAAAGCTTAAAAAGCCGTTTTATAAGGATAAAGTTATATATCTCATAGAAGAAACCACACGGTCGGTATTTTATAGAAATAATACAGCAATGTGAAGGGCTAGTATGTATCTGGGTTTTATAGAACATTATTCTAGAGAAGGTTGTTCTAGAAAACTCTATTTTAGAAGAGGCTGATTTAGACCACATTGGCTTAGATAAAGCTGCATGGTCTAAATAGGCAGAGAAATGAATGTTGAAGTTTTAAGTCAAGTAGACTGATGGAGATTATTAAGTATCAATATGGTGGCATTTGATAACAGCAAGCAAGGAAAATTGATACCAGTCGCACATAGCTATAACGTAGCGCTTCTATTTTGAACTGACTATGCTATCGACTCAGGTAAATTTTTAACGCCGATGCTTGCCGCATCGATAGCGCCCGCGATATAACCGGGGAACTGCGCTGACCACTCGCTACCGATACCAGTAAGACTGTTTGCCCAGACGCCAGATAGCGCTTTAGATATAGGGGGTGTGGCATGCTGACCATCACTATTAGCATCAGCAGTGGTTGCCGTAAATGGCTCTTGCGCCCAATCTTTAAGGTACTCAGCCTGAGGTAAGTCTGCTTGTGCCACAAATAACCGCACCAGTTGCGCACGGCAATGCTGCTTTAATACGTCTGCAGAGACAGTTTGACGTGCGGCTGCAGGTACGCCTATAAAACCAAATAGTGCCCCGCTACCCTCTGCCACCGATGCATCATGAATCTCAACCATCGGTCCTTGTCCGCTGCGTGCTGAGCCTGATAATCCTTGTTGTTGCCAAAATGGACTGTCATAAACAGCAAGGTATTTGGCATGCGGCGCCATCCAAGTGGCCGTCCCTCGCCACTGAGTCGTAAGATTGGTCGGTAAAGCAGGCTCGAATATTATGGTTGCTTCTGCCAATCTAGGCGGTAGCGCCAGTAACACATGCTGCGCTTGCCACTGCTGTGTCTGACAAACAGCCTCTTGCCCAGACTCATCTTCGCTAGTGATTTCAATATATTGACCAGTATTATGCAGCTGACGCACTTTTTGATTGGTCAAAATCCGCGTGCTATCTAAACTCTGATAGAGTGCGTCAATCAATGTCGCCATACCACCCTTAAGTCGCATAGACGGCGGCGCACTTTTATAGCCGTGCGTACGCATAGCAGGCTCATTAGGCGAGCGCTCAACCAGCATATCGCCCTCTTCGAATTGCGCAAAACTCTCTAACTGCAATTCATCAATCAAACGCGCCAACTGCTGCTGATACTCTGGCCAAAACCATGATGATCCCAAATCAAAGCCCTTGGTGTTATCTGTTATTTGTGCAGTATTTGGGTCAGTTGCCTTTGCCGTCACAATACGACCACCCAAGGTTGGACGCGCTTCTAACAGCACATAATCAACACCTTTTTTCTCTAATAAATAAGCCGCATACAAGCCACTTAAGCCGCCGCCAATAATCGCTACAGGTACTGTTTGCATATTATGCTCCTTCCACGTCAGCACCGATGATATGAGACAGATGACCAGTTTTAAGATAAACCGTAGCGCCGTACTCGCCTGCCTTTATTGGTGGCAGCGCATCTACTGGCAAGCGTATCCAACCACCGCGAGTATAAATTTGAGCGTTATCTATTATCCTTTCTTCTATTAATTCGACATCTATTAGCTCGCCATCTATCAATTCACCTTCTATCAATTCACCGTCTAGTACCAGTATCTCAGCGCCGCCTTTGACAGCTTCAGTAAATAGCACTTCATTAGCATCTAAGCGTTGTAAGCTGACCTGCTCGCTGGCGTCTGAGAATAAATGACAGACATCACGATTGCCTTGTTTTTGCCAATTTGCCGCATCATTGGTATCGATGGCGACATAACGCGCCTCTGCTGCTGGCATTTGCCAAAGTTTGACAAAAATAACCGCGCCCTCTTTACTATACGGCTGATGCCCAGAGTTTGGTGGATTGCGTAAATACCATCCCGCTGGATAATCGATATTATCTGCCGAAAAAGTACCCGACAACACCAAAATCTCTTCGCCGCCCGGGTGCAAATGATGGGGGAAATAGGAATCAGGGGCATAGCGCACGATACTGGTGGCACGGGCTTTTTCTGCGCCGACGCGGTCAAGCATGACGCGCTCGACGCCATTTTGCGGTGATGACACCCATTGATAGTGTTCGGGCGCTAATGAAGCACGGCAGGTAAAATCTGCATTGATAAGCATAGAATGTTTTCCAAGGATAAGGTTTGATGCCGTCAATTATTCGCTGATTTACATCGGCTGACAAACGAGATAATATTCATCTCTCTAAAAGAAAATGTTTGCCACTATGAAGAAAGCCGTACATTTAAACGCCCTACGTGCCTTGGAAGCAAGCGCCCGTCATCAAAGTTTTTCTGCGGCGGCAGACGAGCTAAACGTGACTCCTGCTGCCGTCGGTCAACTGGTACGTAGCTTAGAGGATGCGGTAGGCTTACCGCTTTTTTATCGCAAACCTAGCGGCAAATCGCGCTTAATTCCCACCAAAACAGTCGAGCTGGCATTGCCTCATATGCGGGCAGGCTTAGACAGCTTGGCACAAGGATTGGCACAGTTACAAGCAGGCTCAAATAGCGGCGTACTCACGGTGACGGTCAGCCCTGCCTTTGCCGCTAAATGGCTGTTACCGCGCATTGATCGATTCCAAAGCCTGCAACCAGATATCAATGTAAGGCTTGACACCAGCGCTAAATCAATCGACTTTGCCGTCCAAGACGTCGATATCGGCGTGCGCTATGGTGCTGGAGTTTGGGCAGGATTAGTTAGCGAAAAGCTGATGGAAGAAGAGATTTATCCGGTTTGCTCGCCGCAATTGTTACAAGGAAAAAACGCGCTTGATTTGACCCAAGAGATGCTCATCCATGATCGCTCCATGGATGGTTTTATCGGCTTTCCTTCGTGGGATGACTGGCTTGCACAAGCAGGTTTAACCAATGCTACGCTCAGCAAAGTAGATACCTCGCGAGGGATGCAAATCAATAACTCAGCAGCGGTGCTCCAAGCGGTCATCAATGGTCATGGGGTTGCGTTGGCGCGTAGTGTGATGGCACGTGATGATGTCGCTGCCGGACGCTTGGTACGATTGTTTCCTGAAATTACCTTTAGCTCGCCATTGGCTTATTACGTCGTTTATCAAGCGGAATCTGCCCATATGGCAACGCTTAAAACCTTTCGTGATTGGCTGTTTGCAGAAGTGTCATCCACTCATGAGAGGAACTTTATTTAGGTATAGTCGGCTCAACATGAAAAAGGAATAGCCGATTCAATTTAAAGAAAAATACTGCCTAAACTGACTTAGCGGTTTAGGCAAAGTTCAACATTTCTATCAGACTAAGGCGTGTCCTTATTCCCTGCCCAAATTCCCTACCCAATGATTCTCAGGCATTGACCCGCATGATATAAAGTCAATCCCAGCTCAGTAAAGCCTGACTTAATGCTTCCAAAAGAAACTTTTGCCTCTTCTAAAGTCTTAAAGGGTAAGGGAATACTGTCTCTATTACCGGTCATTATATAATCGGCAAAGCACTTACCCATTAGTGTGCCTGTGGTAATGCCGCGACCGTTATAGGCCGTTGCGGTCAGCAAACCCTCAGCGGGCTCCATGACTCGAAAAATATGATCTTGCGTAAAGCCAAAGCTACCAGTCCACTCATACTGCCACTTAAATGCTGGCAAATCTGGATAATAGCTTTTTTGCACCGCATTGGCCCATGATTGATAAAAGGATTTTGGTTTAAGCTGCGTACCACCCACCGTTCCCAATAATAGGCGATCATCGTCATCACGGCGAAAGCTAGACAAGGCCAAGCGTGTATCCCATGCCCCTGTTTTGTATGGCAAAATACGATCTGCCGCCTCTCCGCTGAGCGGCTCAGATGCAATCTGATAATAATAAACCAGATAAAAGGTCTTTTTGATTTCTGTCCACTCGCCTTCGGTATAAGCGTTGGTCGCAATAATGACGCGCTCAGATTTCACGCGCGCTTTAGAAGTCCTTGCATACCAATAGCCATCCACCTTTTCTAAGGCTTCTACAGCGGAATGCTCATAGATAGTGACGCCAAGATCTTTTGCCACTTTGGCCAGCCCTCTGACATAAGCCAGCGGGTTTATGGTACCAGCACGGTGATCGAGTAGTGCCTTATTGATATTTTTAGTACCACAATACTCATGGCATTTACTGCCGGTTAATACCTCAACATTCGCACCGCGGCGGCTAAGCTGCTCGTACCTAATATCGACATCGACTTCACCTTTAGCGTTATGTGCCATGTGGATATTACCGGCTTGAGTGGCTTGGGCGTCGATATTATAACGTTTGATTAAGTCAAATACTAAGCTTGGCGCTTGTCCGAGGGCTTCAGTTAGACGCTCACCTGCCGCTTCACCTAGCGCAATATTCAAATCATCAGGGCGCGCCCAAGTACCTGCATTGACGAGCCCTACGCTTTTACCGGAGCCACCACTGCCTATCGTATGGCTCTCAAGTAAGATAACTTTGACGCCTTTTTCTGCCAAATGAATCGCCGCCGATAACCCTGTATAACCGCCGCCTATGATACAAATAGTCGCTTCAGTATCGCTATTCATCTGGCTGTAGGTATCAATAATAGGTGCGGTCATATTCCACAAACATTGCTCTTGCAACATCTTATATTCCTTCTAAATTACACGTTGTCTACAGTGGAGAGCGTGCTTGTGTCGTTATTTACAGTAGGTTCTTCACGGGGAATGAATTTATCTAAGAATACCCATAGCAAGCCAAATAGCGGCGATAACCAGCAGGCAAAAGCAAATGGCGCATAAGTAAGCGTTGCAATACCTAGCGTTGCCGCGACGAAACTACCACCCATGTTCCAAGGAATCAGAGGAGATAACAGGGTGCCGGTATCTTCAATAGAGCGGGTAAGCGTCGTGCGCTTGTAGCCCATTTCTTGATATTTGTCTTTGAGCAGACGGCCTGGTAATACCAGTGTGGTATAGACGTCACCGATGAGCGTACCGACACCAAGCGTGCTGGCATACGTGGTAATTACCAAACCAAATCTTGATTTCACCATCTTATTGATTTTTGCCATGATGGCTTTGAGCGTACCGTAATGCTCAATTGAGCCGACAAAAGCTAAAGCAAAAATGGTCAAGGTCACAACCCATGTCATCGACATGACGCCGCCTTTAGACAGCAGTTGGTCAACGACAGCAAAGCCCGTTTCACTGACAAAGCCATTTTGCAGGACGTTAAAGATGTCGTGCACACCCACGCCTTGCATAAAGAACGCGACCAATCCTGCAACCACTACTCCTGATAATACCGTTGGAATAGCAGGCATTTTCATCACCGCTGCGATGACAACGACAATAGCAGGTAATAAAGTAATGATGCTCAAGTTATAGTTGGCGGCTAGTGAGGCTTGAATGTCTCTGATTGAAGATAAATCGACATTTTCTGCGCCATAGCCCATCCCAATCCAAGCATAGATAATCAATGCAGTCACCATGGCAGGTACGGTAGTTGGCAACATACCGCGGATGTGCTCCCAAAGGTCAATACCGGCAGCGGCTGGGGTTAAGTTCGTGGTGTCAGATAAAGGGGACATTTTGTCGCCGAAAAAAGCACCGGAAACAATGGCGCCGCCTGTTAGTGACGGCGGGATGCCCAAGCCTAGCCCAATACCCATCATGGCAAGACCGACCGTACCAACCGTACCCCAAGAGGTACCGGTTGCAACAGAAATAATGGCGCAAATTAGACAGACAGAGACTAGGAATGATGAAGGAGAAAAAACGCTAAAACCGTAGTATAAAATCGTGGGAACCGTACCAGCGATAATCCAAGCACCGATGAGCATACCAACGCCCATCAAGATAATCATGGCCGGTAGACCAATTTTGACAACCTTTAAAAAGCGTTGTTCCATGCCATCCCAGTCACGGCCACGCAGCTTCATAAACAAGCCGGTGATTAAAATACCGCAAGCTAAGGGAATGTGAGGGGTAAAATCTTTGAATACAAAAAACTGCACCATTAGAATAATGGCAGTCAACACCAGAGGTGCAATATCTAATAAAAAACTAGAAGACGGACCATAGCCATCTTTAGCTTCGTCATAAGGTTTATCATCCATCATAAGATACCTACCTTCCTTAGTAGTGGATACTGCTGTCATAGATATAACAGTAGTGGAAACAACCAATCCATGGCTGCTGATAATGCTGAAAAAAGTGCGAAAAAGGTTACGGCAAAGGGAGTAAAAAGCCTGTTTTTGAAATCATGAATGGTTATTCATCACTTCCGCAGGCTTTCATACTAAAACAATAAATACTTAATAATTGGCGATCAAAATAGCTAATAACTGGCTTGCTAAATAGGCACTGAGCCTACTTAACAAGCATCACGTCACGTCAAATTGTTATTAGCCAAAGTTGATGCCTTGCGCCAGTGGCAGCTCGGTTGAATAGTTGACCGTATTGGTCTGACGACGCATATAAGCTTTCCATGCGTCTGAACCTGATTCACGACCACCGCCGGTTTCTTTTTCGCCGCCAAATGCGCCGCCAATCTCAGCGCCACTAGTACCGATATTGACGTTAGCGATACCGCAATCACTACCACGGTCGCTGAGGAAAGTTTCAGCTTCACGTAAGTCATTGGTAAAGATACAAGATGACAGCCCTTGTGGCACATCGTTTTGCATCGCTAGCGCATCGTCAAATTCTTTATAAGGCATGACATATAGAATCGGTGCAAACGTCTCACTACGTGCCACGTCATTTTGCTCATCAAGCTCAACAATGGCAGGGGTCACATAATAGGCATCGGGGAACTTATCCATCAGCACCCGTTCGCCGCCTGTGACTTTACCGCCAGTATTTCGAGCCTTTTCTAACGCCGCTTGCATGTTATTAAAGCTGTCTTCATCAATCAGTGGACCGACTAGATTGCCTTCGAGCGGGTGGCCGATGCTCACAGTATCGTAGGCAGACTTAACGCGCGGTAAGATATCGTCTTTGACCGACTCATGAACGAACAGACGGCGTAAAGTGGTACAACGCTGTCCTGCCGTTCCTACTGCTGAGAATAAAATGCCACGTAGCGCCAAATCTAAATCAGCCGTCGGTGCCAAAATCATGGCGTTATTGCCACCAAGCTCAAGCAAGCACTTACCAAAACGCTCAGCGACTTTAGGTCCTACTTCTCGGCCCATGCGCGTACTGCCGGTGGCACTGACTAAAGCAATGTCTTTATTCTCAACCAACGCATTACCGATATCGGTTTTACCCAATATAATTTGCGATAGATGTGCGGGTGCTTTACCAAATTTTGCCAAGGCTTTTTCAAATAACGCTTGGCAAGCTAAGGCGACGAGTGGGGTTTTTTCTGAAGGTTTCCAGATGACAGGGTTGCCACAGACGATGGCCAGCGCCGTGTTCCAAGACCAAACGGCAACGGGGAAGTTAAAGGCCGAGATGACGCCGATGACACCCAGTGGATGCCATGTCTCACGCATGTGGTGACCTGGGCGTTCCGAGGCGATGGTTAGACCATAAAGCTGACGCGATACGCCCACGGCAAAGTCACAAATATCAATCATTTCTTGTACTTCGCCAAGGCCTTCTTCTTTAATTTTTCCAGCTTCTAATGATACTAAGACACCTAGGTCTTCTTTGTGCTCACGCAGGACTTCACCCAACAGACGAATCAACTCACCACGTTTAGGAGCAGGAACGACACGCCATTCTTGAAAGGCTTGTTTGGCATTTTGGATTTTAGTATCGACGTCGGCGACTGTATCTAATGTGACTTTACCGATAACTGAGCCATCAATTGGGGTGGTGACTTCAAAGTCGCCATTTTGATAGTGTGCTTCTTCTACGCCCATTGCAGACATATATTGCTTAATCATAATCAATCCCTTGCATATTGGTATAATGGTTTACTACGTCCTTGACTGACTTATAAAATTACCCTGCTACCTACTAAGTTGCAAAATAATAAATTTCTTGCAGGCATTCCTTTTTGGAATGACGCGATAATAAGTCGGCTATACGCTAGACATTTCTAGCCTAAATTTTACTAAATACTGATGCTAGACTGGCACTGCTCAAGGCTTTGAGCTTGCATCGCTTCATACAATGCCATCTCATCGTGAATAGCTGCGCCCAAATCACGCTCAAACTCTTGTTGGCTTGAGTAACCGTCATATTGGCTTGGCTGCGCCTCTTGCAGGTTCGATTGAAAGATACCAGCGGCACTGACGGGCAAAAAGTCCTCATAAACGATGGGTTCAATGCGAAGCACCTCATCATTAATCAGAGCAGTCAGCTTAGCATTAGGCAGTTTATTCAAATCATAAGTGCTTAAGGTGCCGGCCAAAAACGCTTGACCGTCCTCAGAATCAAGGCTGCTATCCGTCAACTGATAATAAAAATACGCCAGCCCCTCATCATGTAGAGTTTGATAGTCATCAGGAAAAGCGGTAAATACCTCGACTAAAATTTGATTGTATTGAGCCGCATTGTCCTCATTTGGGGTAGCACCAAGCTGGCGGCGTGCTTCACTCAGTAGTTCATCATAAAGCGCGCGGCCCTTTGGTGTTAACGCCACACCGCGTTGTTCAATCTCTCCAAAGCGCGCGGTATGATGCCCTTGCTCATACTCTTCATGGCTAGCGTCTGAATTATTAGCAACTTTAAAGCCAACCGCTTCTTGTAGCGCTTTAAAACTGGTTTGCCTTAATAAGATAGGACACGCTCTACGCGGTGGCCCTTCGATAATGGCTTTTGAAGGTATACCGCGGGCTTGCATGCCTTGTTGTACAGCATCAATATCCAAGGTTCTAGGCGTTAAATGATTGATATGCGGACCCTTAAAGCCGACCACATCAGCGACCAGCGGATGCTGATTTAATAGACGCTGATAGAGCGCTTTTGCCACCGGCGTTTTATCATGCCAGCGAAATGTCTCTAGCGCTTCTTGGACAAATTTCTCTGCTTGCGCAGCAGTTAAACCATCTTGCGCCTCAAAAACCTCAATAAGCTCAATAACGCCAGTAGTGAATATCTGACGCTGCGCCAGTGTGGCCGTGGCTTCTTGTCTTAAGGTTTCATCGGCAATCAAATCTAAACGCAATAACGAGGTAAAAACGCGAAAGGGGCTTTTATGCAATGAATGCGAGTCAAGTGCGCGAAAAGCTGTTGAATGCACCGGCACGCCAGCAGGCGCTAAATCGTAGTAGCCGACAGGGTGCATACCCATCACGGCAAAAAGACGGCGCATCATGCTCAGCTCTGCTGCGGTACCCAGTCGAATCGCCCCGTGGCGTTCCATGCTTAGACGTTCAATCTCGCCCGTATGCAGCAGTTGTGATTTAATATCGGGATATGAGGTTAATACTTCGGTATTGACATCACTGACCAAATCAACCAAATCGCCGTATAGCGGCACCTCATCTTGGTACATCGCTGACATGGCCATAGAAAAATGATGGCGGATATCATCGCTGCAGATAAAATCCTTATCTGGACTGACGCTACTATTTTTCACAAATAAACATCCTTGTAATAGAGTTAATAAATTTTTAGCTTAATAATAAGTATTTTATTTCGAGCATTTGGTTATGACGATGCACTATCAATCCTAAGCACGCCTAAACATTCCTAAACATTCCTAAGCATTCCTAAGCATTCCTAAGCATTCCTAAACATTAAGCGGCAGGCAATCCATCAGGAAGCGCGATGAGCACCTCTTTTAGAATATCCAACCCTTCTTTTAGGGTGTCAGGCTCTATGGTAAGTGGCGGTAATAAGCGAATGATATGGCGATATTGCCCACTTGGCATAAGTAATAGACCACGCTCGCGGGCTTTGGTTAATACTTGCGCCATCACACTTGGATGCACATCATGCTCAGGATGGCGTAACTCAATACCACGCATCGCACCGATACCGGTAAGTCCAAATAACCAAGGTGAGATACCTTCTTGCTGCCATTGGCGGATGGTCGTCTCAATCGTCTGGGCATAATGCTTGGCTGACTGCCAAACGTCATCGGCTTGCATGATATCAAGCGTGGCATTGGCAGCGGCGCAAGCAACTGGATTGCCAGAATAAGTACCGCCCAAACTGCCTTTAGGCAAACCATTGACCACATTAGCCTTTCCTATGACCGCACCTAATGGCAAGCCACCTGCGATACTTTTGCCAAGTAAAATAAGGTCAGGCTCAATCCCTAAATGAGTAAAAGCAAACGGCGTACCCGTACGACCATAACCGGATTGAATTTCGTCCATGATAAGTAACATGCCGTGCTCATCACAAAACTTACGTAGATATTGCGCAAAGGTGGGCGACAACAACTGAAAGCCGCCTTCCCCTTGTACGGGTTCGACGATAATGGCACCGATATTATCGATATCGGTTTCTACCATAAATAAACGCTGGAGCGCGTCAATCGCTTGCTCGTCGCCGATATTGTTATCGGGGCTGGGAAAAGGAATATGATAAACGCCGCTGGCCAATGCACCAAGCCCGCGCTTATAAGGCGCGACCTTACCATTGAGATTGACGGCAGCCAGTGTGCGCCCATGAAAGCCACCATCAAATGCAATGACGCCTGTGCGGCCAGTTTTCATGCGTGCTATCTTGATGGCGTTTTCGGTTGCTTCTGCACCGCAGTTGGTGAGCATTCCTGCCAGCTCGCCGCTGATAGGTACAAGCTCACACAATCGCGGCATAAAGCTTTGATACGGCTGATGCGCTGCCGCATTGTAGGCATAGTGAATCAGCGCCTGGGCTTGCTGAATGATGGCGTCAACGATGTGAGGATGGCAGTGACCAAAGTTTAAAACGCCGATACCGCCGACAAAATCGATATAGCTTCGGTCATTGTCGTCCCAAACTCTGGCATTTTTGCCTTTGACGAGCGTGAGCGGATGCACCATCGTAAAGGCATCGGTCACGTTATAAAGCTTGTCCATGATGAATCTCTATCTCTTCCTTGAGTTAGACTCATTTCAACAAAACATCATTCCGGCAGCAAACGAATAATAGTTGTGGTGGCATTCCTTTTTGTCATTACCAGTAAATTAACTCCCTAAACGAATCCTTTAAAAACAAAAAAACTGCGTATCAAGGCAGTTTTTTTGTTTTTTTAGCTTGTTAAATTCTCACAGCAAATAACTTTGCAGGATAAAAATAACAAGACAAGTGCTATAAAAAATACTTTAGGTTATAAAGAAACGTAAGTGACATTATAAAACCAACCCTAACGCCTTTTCACGCTCATCTGAGATTGCTAAATAAGCCGTAATCCATTCTAAAACCGCTTTGACCTTATGCGATTGTCCTGAAGAGACAGGATAAGTCACATAATAGCTGCCGCGACCCTTTGCCGCATAATCCCACGCCAGCACTAAAGCGCCTGATTGTAGCTCAGGCTCTACCAAGCGTAACGGCACTAAGGCAATACCATAGCCAAGTAAGGCGGCAGAAATGCAAGCATGAAAAGTCTCAAAACGTGGACCTACAAAGGTGCCATCAACGCTGATATCTTGTTGCTTAAAATACTCGTACCACGCACTTAGGCGCGAGCTTATTTGCAATAACACATAATCATTTAGACACTCAGTACTCAGTGTTTTATCTCGCAAATACTGCGGCTGACAGACCGCAACGCAGTATTCATCGAACAGTTTTATAGACTCCATATTGCTCCACATGCCATCACCATATAAAAAAGCAATATCGACATTTTGGTCTTCAGAAAAAAACGGCCCCGCCAGCTCTTTAATATCCAAGTTAATAAGGGGATATTCTTGACTAAAGCCACTGAGTGCTGGAATCAACCAACGGGCGCAAAATGTGGGATGCGAGACGATTTTTAGCAGCTCGGTATTACTGCTATGCGACATCAAATTGGTGGTCGCCACCTCGATATGTTTTAAAATCTCTAACACTTCAAGATAATATGACTTGCCAGCAGGGGTCAGTGAAATCCGGTGCGGCGTCCGATAAAACAAAGACAGGTTTAGCATCTCCTCTAATTGCGCCACTTGCTTACTGATGGCGCTTTGGGTCATGTGCATCTCTTGCGCGGCATTGGTAAAACTCAAATGACGAGCAGCGGTCTCAAAACATTGCAGCGCCGTCGTCGATGGATATCTTCTAAAGGCTAATGGTTTATTGGTGTCGGTTTTCATAGATTGCTTTTCTTTTATTCCATCTTAGTAAAATATCAATGATTATTTAAAATCACGTTATCAGGCATTCCTAGCCTATGGCGTCATCATACCTATATTCAAGCGTAAATAGCGATACCTCACTATAAACACTATGTAACTGACACTGATGCCATGATCGGATTTACTTAACCATTCAACCAATTATTCGGTCGCTAATTTTAAAGACTCTCCTACAAAAAACACCGTCGATTCCTGATAAAATAGTAGGGTCTGATGATAGGCTCTGACATACCGCAACTGATTTGCTATCTTGCCCTCCTCTTTTTCATCATTACGACCTATGCCGCCGTTATTCTTAAACTCATGAATTATTTTTCAGCTAATTTGCACTATTAGCGCCTTCTTTATTTGTATTGGATCATATGAAACATAACCTTGAGGTGAGCGCAAATGCTCGCCGAACTCAGTATTTCCAAGTATTCTTAATGGGCGTCAGCGCTTTTATTATGAATACTACCGAATTTGTCCCCGTTGCCCTATTAAGTGACATCGCCCAAGATTTTTCCATCACTACGGCTGAGACTGGCTGGATGTTAACACTGTATGCGTGGATTGTCGCGGCCATGTCATTACCATTGATGCTACTCACCAGCCGCTTTGAGCGTAAAAGCTTACTCTTGGGCTTGTTTGTGGTTTTTATTGCCAGCCACGTATTGTCCGTATTCGCATGGAGCTTTGATGTATTACTGATTAGCCGTGTTGGTATTGCGCTATCACACGCGATATTTTGGTCAATCACCGCAGCGATTGCGATACGCGTAGCACCAGAAGGCAAAAAAGCACTGGCACTTAGTGTACTTGCGACCGGTACTTCATTGGCGATGGTGCTTGGCGTGCCACTAGGGCGCTTAGTCGGTCAATGGTTTGGCTGGCGGGCAACCTTTGGCGGTATTGGCGTGATTGCTTTTATCGTCTTTATCCTACAAGCAAGACTATTACCAACGCTACCAAGTATGTTTGAAGGCTCGTTTAGAAAAATTCCAGAATTGCTTAAAAATCCCTTATTGGTCTGTTTGTATCTGCTTATTTTACTGGTCTTTACCGCGCACTATACCGCTTATTCTTATATCGAACCCTTTATGCGGCAGGTTGGCGCTATAAGTGAAAACGCCGCGACGGTTGTCTTGCTACTGTTTGGGGTGGCAGGGATTGCGGGCAGTGTGATATTCAGCCGTTGGGGCGATCGTTTTAATACCAGATTGATGCTGATATCGATCATATTAATGCTGATATCTATGCTGGTACTATTGTTTGCCGTGACTTCTATCTGGGCGCTGAGTTTCATTGCGTTACTGTGGGGCGCGGCGCTGATGCTGCTGATTATCTCTATGCAAGCCAAAGTCATCATGGTCGATGTCACGGCGCAAGACATGCTGATGTCGATGTTCTCAGGGATTATTAATTTAGGCATTGGTGCCGGTGCGCTGTTTGGGGGTTATGCGGTGACGCATATTTCAATATCAAGCGTGGGCTATGTTGGTGCCGCTATCGCCAGTGTGTCACTGCTACTGATGTTATTTATGATAAAGCGCTTTCCTGAATTAAGCAGAAGACTTGGTTAGCTAAAAATCTGATAGTAAATAAGCATAAAAAATGCCACCCCCTTAAATGGGCTGGCATTTTGCTGTTTGGTTTATTAAAAAATTAAGCCGCTTATTTAAAAATCCACCTTACCGCGTAAAGCTTTGGTCTTACCGCGTTGGGTCTTTGCATCCACGCGTTTACGTTTGGCGTTCCGGCTAGGTTTGGTCGCTTTGCGGGTTTTATTGACATGAGTGGCTTGAATAATAAAGCTTTGCAGCCGCTCCAAGGCATCAATTCGATTGCGTTCTTGGGTACGAAATTGCTGCGCTTTAATAATAAGCACACCTTCTTTGGTGATTCGACTGTCTTTGCTGTCCAATAAGCGCTGCTTAATGACATCGCTTAAGCTTGAGGCATGAATATCAAAACGCAAATGAATCGCAGAAGAGACTTTATTGACGTTTTGCCCGCCTGCCCCTTGCGCGCGTATGGCGCTAATCTCTACTTCACTGTCATTCAGGCTGATGGTATTGCTGATAAAAATCATAGAATGCTTTTATAAATGATTGATAGATAAGGTTAATGATAAAGCATTCTCAATTAACGCGCCACTTGCCCGCTTAATAGCGTTCAAAACGCCGTATCTCTTAACCTCTATAATCTGCAATTTATAGGGTAAACCTTATAAATGTTATCGTTTGACGTTGCTGTGTCTATCCTCTGTATATAAAGCGTAAGCCTGCGCAGTGATTTGATTTTAAGGTGGTAGGATGACTTTAAGCAGATACGATATTAAAAGAACACAGTATCAAACAGATAGGGTATTGTTGAATCAAAGCGTTAATAAGCCGATTTTAGTCAAAGGAATAAGCGTTGTATGACAACCAATAATAAGAAATCTAATCATAAAAAATCTAACACTTCTCTCAAAAATCACAACCTTACCGCTGCACAAAGCATTCAGGTCAGGGGCGCGCGGGTGCACAATCTCAAAAATGTCGATGTAGATTTACCGCGTAATGCGTTGGTCGTTTTTACCGGTATATCAGGCTCAGGCAAATCGTCACTGGCATTTGGTACCTTGTTTGCTGAGTCGCAACGCCGCTACCTTGATTCGGTATCGCCTTATGCGCGGCGCTTGATTGACCAAGTTGGCGAGCCTGATGTCGATTCGATAGAAGGCTTACCGCCTGCGGTCGCCTTGCAACAGCAGCGCGGTACGCCGTCGGTACGTTCATCGGTTGGTAGCGTGACGACGATTTCAAATGGTCTACGCATGCTGTACTCGCGAGCAGGCGAATATCCTGCTGGGCAAGACATGCTATATGCCGATGCCTTTTCGCCAAATACGCCAGAAGGTGCTTGCCCTACTTGCTCAGGTATTGGTCGCGTGTTTGAGGTCACAGAAGATTTGCTCGTGCCTGACAAGACGAAAACCATTCGAGAACGCGCCATTGCTGCTTGGCCACCAGCATGGCAAGGGCAGAATCTGAGCCGGATATTGACCACACTGGGCTACGATATCGACAAACCTTGGAACACCTTATCCAAGGAAACCCGTGATTGGATTTTATTTACTGATGACACGCCAGAAGTCCCCGTTTACCCAGAATACAATCTCGAGCAAGTACGCGAGGCGATCAAAAAAGGAGAGAAACCCAATTATAAAGGCACCTATGCCAGTGCAAAAAATTTCGTCTTGCATTCTTTTGCCAGTACGCAAAGTCCGCGTACCAAAAAACGCGTGGCGCAGTTTATGCAAATTTCAGAATGCCCAAGCTGCCATGGCAAAAAGTTAAAACAAGAATCGCTGTCGGTTAAATTTGCAGGGCTTGATATTGGCGAGTTGTCACAATTAACCTTAACTGAACTGGCGCTAAAACTTCACGACGCTGCCAATAAAAAACTCAGCGATGATATGGCCGACCGTGAAAAAGCCATCGTCGCCAAGCGTATTACCAGCGATATCTTATCGCGTGTAGAAGCGTTAACCAGACTTGGGCTAGGTTACTTATCTCTTGAACGCACTACACCTACCTTATCGCCTGGTGAGCTACAGCGCCTAAGACTTGGCACCCAAATTCGCTCTAAACTATTTGGCGTGGTTTATGTGCTCGATGAACCATCCGCTGGCCTGCATCCTGCCGATACTCAGGCGCTATTAGGTGTTCTAGATGAACTGGTAGCGGCGGGTAATTCATTATTCATTGTCGAGCATGATGTCAGCGTCATTCGCCACGCCGATTGGATCGTCGATGTCGGACCAAAAGCAGGCAGTCATGGCGGTGAAATCATCTATAGCGGCCCTGTCGCAGGCTTGCAAGATATCTCTGATTCCTATACTGGACAATATCTTTTTCATGGGGATTTTAAAAATAAAAAATCAAAAGCCCAGCAATTAACAAGCCAGCAGCCAAGACAACCTAATCATTGGCTAAAACTTGTCAATATCGAGCGTAATAACTTACAAGGGCTAGATGTGGCATTTCCTTTAGCGGTATTAACCACAGTGACGGGCGTTTCAGGTTCGGGAAAATCAAGCTTGGTCAGTCAAGCGTTGGTTGAACTGGTCTACAATGCGTTTGGGCAAAAAACCGTGATTGAAGCGCCCACCGATGAGGCGGCTTTACTGGAGCAAGAACAAGAAACGCCAATAGGCGGTGAGATAGTCAGTGGTATGGAGCATATAAAGCGCTTAGTCACCGTTGACCAAAAAGCCATCGGGCGCACGCCGCGCTCAAACCTTGCCACTTATACCGGACTGTTCGATCATGTGCGCAAATTATTTGCTGCCACCAAAGAAGCAAAAGCAAGGCACTATGATGCCGGACGTTTCTCATTTAACGTAAAAAAAGGCCGTTGCCCAAATTGCGAAGGCGTCGGTTTTGTCAGCGTTGAGCTGCTATTTCTGCCGAGTGTTTACTCGCCTTGCCAAGTGTGCCACGGTCAACGCTATAACGATGAAACCCTAGAGATTACTTATCACGGTAAGAATATCGCTGAAGTGCTCGATTTAACAGTTGAAGCGGCTGCTGAATTTTTCGTTGATGATGCCCCAATAATGCGCGCCTTAGACGCCTTGCTAAAAGTTGGGCTTGGTTATCTAAGACTTGGGCAACCAGCGACCGAGTTGTCTGGTGGCGAAGCACAGCGCATCAAGCTTGCTACCGAACTGCAGCGTACCCAGCGCGGCGATACGCTGTATGTGCTCGATGAACCAACGACTGGCCTCCATCCTTCTGATGTCGCGCTGCTGATGGCGCAGTTAAATGGGCTTGTCGCAACCGGTAATACGGTGATTATGGTTGAGCATGATATGCAAGTCGCGAGCAACAGCGATTGGATTATCGATATGGGCCCAGGTGCTGGCGATGAAGGTGGTCTTATTGTCGCAGAAGGTACGCCTAAAGAGGTGGCGAAATCCAAAGAGAGTCGTACTGCGCCTTTTTTATTGACTTAGTATTGATATAAAAAACAGTACACTAACTAAAAAATGGAAATATGTAATAAGAAAAACCGCACGATTTTAATATCATGCGGTTTTTCTATGTTAAGTGCTGTCTTTATCTTTCAAACTACTCATTGATAACTAGGCAAGCATACCGCCATCGACGACCACGGTCGCACCCGTGGTATAACTTGAGGCGTCAGAGACTAGGTACAATACCGTGCCTGCCATCTCGTCAGGATTAGCCACGCGCCCTAGCGGAATGGCATGTAGTGCCATTTTTAAGACTTTATCATTGGTCGTCAAAGCAGAGGCAAATTTGGTATCGGTCAGACCCGGTAATAACGCATTAACGCGAATATTTAGTGGGCCACATTCTTTGGCAAAGGCTTTAGTCATGCTAATCACTGCCGCTTTAGTAATTGAATAGATACCTTGCTTGTCACCTGCGACCAAGCCATTGACCGAGGCAGTATTTAAAATCACCCCGCCGCCCTGCTCGCGCATCATCTTACCCGCAGCCGTCGACATAAAGAAATAACCACGAATATTGACTTCAACGGTCTTATCAAAAGCCGCTAAATCCGTATCTAAGATATGCCCGTAGTAAGGGTTTGCCGCGGCGTTATTGACCAAGATATCAATTTGACCAAATTCGCTTTTGATATGCTCAAAAATCGCTTCAATCTGATCCATATCGCCCACATGACAAGCAAAGGCGCTGGCTTTATGACCATCAGCGATGATGCTATCCGCGACCGCTTGGCAAGCATCAATCTTACGACTAGAGACAATCACATGCGCGCCTCTTGACGCCAATAAGCGGGCGATAGATTCGCCAATACCGCGGCTCGCACCCGTAACCAAAGCAATCTTACCCGTTAAATCAAATAAATCTTTCATAATTATTCCTTATATTTTACATATATTATTTATACATTTTTACCAGTTCTGAGATACTTAGCTTAGAAATTTAAATTAGAAACTTCATATCAATCGTTTTAATAAAATATATTAAGTTAACTAAGCCAACATGCCACCATCAAGGGTAAAGGCATGACCATTCATAAAGCTGCTTTCATCACTCGCCAGCCAAGCAATCGCGCCAGATACTTCATCGACATCTCCCAAACGCCGCATTGGGCTAGCTTTGATGGTTGCTTGCTGGGCACGCTCGTCCATTTTTGCCATGGTATTACGCACCATTGGCGTATCGATAAAGCTTGGACATACCGCATTAAAGCGGATATTGACACGGGCATATTCATGAGCAGCAGATTTGGTCAGCCCCATCACTCCATGCTTGGCCGCGCTATAAGCTGTCAGCAGTGGTGCTGAACGTAAACCTGCGATAGAGGCGACATTAATCACATGACCGCCGCCATTGGGCGCCATACAAGTAACAGCAGCGCGCATACAATGCCAGACGCCTTTTAAATTAACGGCGATATTACGATCAAAATCATCATCACTTAGCTCATGCATCGGTGCCGGTTTATGGTCGATACCCGCATTATTTATCACCACATCAAGACCGCCAAGCGTTTCCATAGCAAAAGCAAATAGCGTCCGCACTTCATCGCCACTGGTCACATCGACTTTTTTAAAGACGATGCTATTACCAGCATCTTGCCCTTGCTGAGCAACAGTAGCGCCCATCTCTTCCGCTAAATCACCAATGACAACTTTCGCACCGCGACTGGCTAACAATAGCGCACTGGCAGCGCCAATGCCAGATGCACCGCCGGTGATTAAAATGCGTTTACCAGTGACGTCTGATGCAATTCCATTTGTATTCAGTGTCATGATTTATCCCTCTACCTTAAGTACCAGCTTGCCGAAATTTTCACCTTTAAATAGCATCATCAAGGTATCAGGGAAAGTCTCAATACCCTCAACGATATGGTCTTTCACTTTAATGTCGCCCGCTTGAATCCAGCCTGCGATGTCTTTCATCGCCGTCGGATATTCTTTGATATTATCAAAGACGACGATGCCTTCCATACGGGCACGATTGACCAATAATGACAAATAATTTGATGGCCCTTTGACTTCTGTAGTGTTGTTATATTGGCTAATCGCACCGCAAATGACGATACGGGCATGCAGATTAATTTGCGTGAGGACGTCATTTAAGATATCGCCGCCGACGTTGTCAAAGAAGACATCGACGCCATCTGGACACGCTTGTTTTAAGCCCTTTTTGACATTTTCATTTTTATAATCTATAGCCGCATCAAAACCCAGCTCATCGACTAAGAATTTACATTTCTCGCTACCACCTGCGATACCGACGACGCGGCAGCCTTTGAGCTTGGCAATTTGCCCAACCAAGCTACCAACCGCACCAGCGGCACCAGAAACGACGACGGTCTCGCCCGCTTTTGGCGCGCCTGTTTTTAGCAGGCCAAAGTAACCGGTCATACCCGGCATACCGAGTACACCTAAGTAATAAGATAGCGGCGCAAGTTTTGGATCGACTTTATGTAGCCCTGTGCCATCGCTGACCGCATACGATTGCACGCCGTTATGACCTACAACATAATCGCCAACGGCAAATTTCTCATGCTTACTTTCAATCACTTCACCCACGGTACCTGCACGCATTACCTCGCCAATCTGTACTGGTTCAATATAAGATTTGGCGTCGTTTAACCAGCCACGCATCGCTGGATCCATCGAGATATATTCAATTTTTATCAGTAACTGACCGTCTGTGATAGTCGGTCGTTCTGACTCGGTATAATCCCAAGTCTCCGCACTCGGCGCGCCAACAGGTCGTTCTTTTAAGCGCCACTGTTTATTGATTGTTGTCATTATTTATTCCTTTAAAGTTGTATTTATTATTAATACAAAATATGATTCAAAATCCCTTAAAACCACTCTGCTTGCATATCGGTACATACCGTATTGTCGTTATTTAACAGCTCAATATCGCGCTTGATTAACGGTAATTCCCAATCGATAAAGTATTTTGCTGCTTGTAGTTTGCCGTGATAGAAGTTTTGCTTATCAACATCTGTTGTTTCGCTGTCGTTAATTTTGCTTAGCAATTGCTCAGCTTTGCTGGCTTGGCGAATCCAAATCCAACTGACCACGATAGAGGCAAAAATATTCATCAATGCTTGCGCATTACCAGTCAACGTGATGGCTTTTTCTGTTTGCAGAACTTTACTTAAATGCACCAAGACTTCATGCAGATGACCCATATAAGGCATCAATTTACCGGCAAGTTTTGCGGTTTCTGGCGTAGTAATACTCTCTAGGTCTTGAGTGATTTCACGTTTTAGAATTTGGATACCAAGACACTTGTTTTGCCATAACTTACGAAATGACAAATCTAACGCTTGCACACCATTTGTGCCTTCATGAATGGGATTAAGACGATTGTCACGCCAAAACTGCTCGGCTTGATATTCACGCGTATAACCTGCGCCGCCCAATACTTGAATACCCAAATCATTGGCTTTTGGACCGTATTCAGACGGCCATGCTTTTAACACTGGGGTTAATAAATCCAGCAGTTCTGATAGCTCAGCTTTTAGTGTTGCATCTTCACAAGTATTGATACGGTCAATCAGGTTTGAGCCGTATAAACAGAGTGATATGCCGCCCTCGCTATAGGCTTTTTGCGCAAGTAACATACGTTTGACATCACCATGATTAATAATCGCCGTTGCCGCATCTTCAGGCTTATTATTTGGGGCGATTCTGCCCTGCGTTCTGTCTTTGGCATAATCGAGCGAATACTGATAACCACGATAGCCAATCATCGCTGCGCCAAAGCCAACCGCGATACGCGCTTCATTCATCATCTTAAACATGTAGCGCAAGCCGAAATGCTCTTCGCCGATAAGATAGCCATAACACTCGCCTGCATCACCGAAGCTTAACGCCGTAGAAGTCGCGCCTCGATAACCCAGCTTATGAATGAGACCCGTTAAATGGACATCATTGCGCTCGCCGACCGATAAATCATCATTCAGACGATACTTAGGCACGGCAAATAAAGAAATGCCTTTGACACCACCAGGACCGCCCGGCACTTTGGCTAAGACCAAATGCACAATATTATCAGACAATTCGTGATCGCCTGCTGAAATATAAATCTTGCTGCCTTTGACGCGATAGCTGCCGTCGTCTTGTTTGACGGCGGTAGTTTTGATATCGGCAAGCGATGAGCCAGCATGCGGTTCCGTTAACGCCATGGTGCCAGTAAATTCACCCGTTAGCATGCGCGGCATAAAGGCCTGTTTAATCTCATCACTGGCGAAATGTGAGATAACATTAATGGCGGCAGTAGTCAAAAACGGATAAGCGGTGGTTGATGGGTTGGCTGCCATAAAATAGCCTGCTACCGCCGTCATAACCGTTTCAGGTAATTGCATCCCGCCATCGTCAAAGCTATAACGACCCGCGATAAAGCCTGACTCACGAAATGCATCAAAGGCGACTTTTACATCGTCTATCATGCTGACTTTTTTGCCATCGAATTGTGGCTCGTTTTTATCCGCCACATGGTTGTGCGGTAAGAATAACTGAGTCGCTATTTTATTGGCGGTGTCTAATACCGCATCAAAGGTTTCGCGGCTATGTTCTGCAAATTTTGGATGCTCGGTTAAATGTTCAGTGCCCAATACATCATATAATTGAAACGGTAATTCAAAGTCATTGATAAGCGTATCTGCTGCCATAGTATTCTCGTTAACTCATTAAATTTGGTGATGCATTGATATTAATCTAATTTAACGCCTTGCCGTATTGTCATTTATGACATAATTATGGTCAAATAAGACAAAACTGATATGCAAATTTAGGAAAAACTGACATTTTGAATAAGTATTTAATAGGAAGCTAAACACTTATGCCCTACTTCAAACCTTTTAAAGTCATCATTATCGGCTTCGATGGCGTACTTGGCAGCGCTTTGACAGGAGCGCTAGATTTATTTTCATTTACTGGCGTCAGCTGGCAGCGCTTTTTGGATGAAGAAGTAGAGCCTAGGTTTAATGTGCAGATTGCTAGTCTGGACGGCGTAGATATCAGATGTAGCAATCGCTTAATCATGCAAGCGCATTGCGATATTCGGCAGGTGACGGAATGCGATTTATTGTTAATCCCAACGATTGGCGATTCAATCGATAAAGTATTGAGCCAAAACAGTGACTTAATTGCGCATATAAAGCGACTGGCGAATACCAAAGCGGATATCGCCAGCAATTGTAGCGGGGCTTTCTTTTTAGCAAAAGCAGGCTTGCTCGATGGCAAAGTAGCGACAACCCATTGGGGCTATGCCAGTAAGTTTAAGGCAGATTTTCCACTGGTTGATTTGCAAGAAAACCAATTTGTCACTCACTCAAAAAGCCAGTCAAAAGACCAATCTGGCAATATATTCTGTGCAGCAGGAGGCAGCGCCTTTTATGACTTGGGACTATTATTAATTGAGCGGTATTGCGGCCGTGAGATTTCTACCCAAGTGGCAAAAACTCAAATTATTGATAGTAAACGCGGCAATCAAAACAGCTATACCAATGTAACCTTGCATAAACCGCATTCAGACCAGCTGGTTAAGCAAGTACAGGAATTTATCGAGGAGAATTTTAGGCAATCTATGCAGGTGAGCAATTTGGCGACTATGGTGAATATCACACCGCGCACCTTAAATAGACGCTTTCAATCCTGCGTTGCTATGCGGCCGATTGAGTATATTCAAGCGGTGAGAATTGAGCAGGCAAAGCGTTTGTTAGAATTAGGAGATGTGACGATTAAATCACTCGCTGAGCAAGTTGGCTACGATGATATTTCATCATTCACACGCTTGTTTAAACGCGCTACTGAACTGACGCCGAAAGAATATCAGGATAAATTTTCGCGCTTGGCGATTTAACTTTACAGTAGATTTTTTAGAAGTAATACGTTGCTGAAGCAAAATTATCACAGCAAAAATTTTATATAGTTAATTCGATATAAAAATGATAAAGTGAGATGAAAAGTTGTTTTGCGCAGCATCTGTCGGCGTAGGCACAGCACGCAAGAAAAACAACTTTTCATTGAGCGATTTGATAGCTACGTTTCTGATTTATTTGGATTCGACTATAGACCTAAACTTTATTGCCACAAGCCTTCGACACGAATGGCATCGGACTTAATAATTGGATAACCACTAAATGCTAACTGATAGCCACCGAATTTATTGGCGCTAAGCTGGCACGTCGCACCTAATGGAAAACTGTGCTTTTGTCCAATATGACCAAAGCGCATGCCATTATAAATCGGCAATCCTGTCAGCTTATGCAATTGACGAATTACAGTAGCGACATCATAACGCTTGTCATAACTGTCCTCACCGCTACCTGATAACGCGCCAAACACAATCGCTTGCTGATTCTTAAACACCCCTGCTAAATACAAATCATATAGCATGCGCTCGATGCGGTAAGCTTGCTCGCCGACATCTTCTAAAAATACAATACCGCCGTCAATACGAGGCAAATAGTCACTACCTGCCAACGCTGACACCACACTTAGATTGCCGCCCCAAATAGTGCCCGTTAAAGTTTTTGGCTCAGAAGTTGCCAAGATACTTGGTAAATTTGGACTGGTTAACGACGCATCTTGTATATTGATAGCCAAATTG
>Ga0209633_10000413_pt1 | contig 50593 bp, 47 predicted proteins | sample Cruoilmetagenom1_FD_187290 | JGI IMG/M metagenome (GOLD analysis project Ga0209633, IMG submission 187290) | Oil polluted marine microbial communities from Coal Oil Point, Santa Barbara, California, USA - Sample 1 (SPAdes) (version 2) | ecosystem: Environmental > Aquatic > Marine > Oil seeps ... | reverse complement strand
AACCAATCGTAAAGGGGTGCGAGAAACAGGTGGGGGAATAAAGAAAAAAGGGTTATAGCCTGGGCGATAACCACTCGGTCGCGTCTCTGTATACCACCTCTTTCCCCATCTCGTTGAATATCTCGTGATAGAACCCGTCGTAGATTATGAAGCCCTTATCCTCTATAGTGACCTTCTCATAGAAATCCCTGACACAGTCGGGCGGGACAAGTATATCTTCGGAGCCCGCCAGGAACAGAGTAGGAACTCTCAGTTTCTTAGGGTTGTCCTGGATCCATAGCAGGGCCTCGCTCGTCTCGGCAGAGAACCTCATCTTCATGGGTTCGTGGCAGACCAGCGGGTCATCAGCATATGCGTTGTAGTTATCGGGATCATGGTTTAGATACTGGGGATCTATCTGTGTTCCGGGCATGCCCATATTCGGCAGAAATTTAGCCACAAGGCCCAGAAGGGGGGCCATAATCCTGATCATAAGCATGGGTAACGCGATCCTCCCTATTACGGGGAGCTCGAAGTACGTTCCCAATCCCGGCCCTGAGACGACCAGGGCTTTGAGGTCTCCACAGTGAGTCATAGCGTATTTAAGAGATATGGTCCCTCCAAGGCTGTGCCCAAGCATGAATACTCTCTCGTCTTCCTCCAGCTCTTTCACCATCTCAACGAAGCTCTTTAGATCGTAGATATAGTAGTCGAAGTCCCCCGGATTCCATCTGGGCCCTCCTGACTTTCCATGCCCTCTATGATCAAGTGCATAGGACGCAAGGCCCAATCCAGCGAAATACCTTCCCATATAATCGTATCTTCCCGAATGTTCGCCAAAACCGTGGACGAGGACCATGCTCGCTATAGGCTCGTCTGGTCTCCAGTACTGGTAATAGATCTCAACCCCTCCGTAACCTTCGAAACAACCCTCTCCCCATTCTACTTGAACCTCTTCCCCCGAGATCTGGGGAACCGCTGCCAGAGGCAACATCGCCGCTATCGCTACCCAAAGCACCATTCCTTTAAACATTCTCACCTCCTGATTTTTTATGGCATGTGGCTCAAAGGCCATATAGTTATATGCAGTCAGATAATAAAAATTTTTCGCTAAGGGGATCGCTAGACAATTTTTAAGGAAAAATTGATAAGTGAGTTCCCTTATCAGGTCGAGTTGAATCGAGAAAAGGCCATCATCCTGGGATTATTGCTAACCCTGTCAGCACTGACCGTATTTATGGCCACATACGTCAATTATGATGAGGCGTTTGTGGATGATGGGTTAAAGCTGGTTGGGACGGATCCCTGGTATCACAGGCGAGCGACGGAATATATCGTGAAGAATAAGGCACAACTCATCTACGACCCGTTAATGGACTATCCAAGGGGCGCTTTCAACCCATGGCCCCCCCTTTTCGACTGGGTGTTAGCGGTCCCGGCCATGATAATGGAGCCATTCGTGGGGAGAGATGCCGCGATCAACTACTCCCTGGCCTTCATTCCATCGATATTGGGGGCCCTGTGCATCATCGGGATCTACTTTCTGGGAAAGGAGCTCTTCGATAAGAGAACTGGCCTGATCGCATCCATCCTTCTGTTTCTGATGCCAGCGTTCACCACCCGCATAGGGTTGGGGAGGGCGGACCACGATGCGATAGTCCTCCTGATGACGATCTTGACTATTCTCTTCTTCGTAAAGTCGATAAAGGCGATAAAAAGAGTAAATCTAGATTGGCGCCTTAAGTCCGGGAAAATACGGGAGAACATCTCCACATTAATGAAAGAGGAGAAGAGACCTATTGCAATGGCCCTCGTATCCGGGGTGTTCATGGGCCTATTCGCCCTTACGTGGACCGGGTATATATACATCGTCGGGACGATCATCATCTATTTGGGAATACAGATGGTTGTCGATCATGTGACCAGGAAGGATTCGAGCCCCTTCATCCTCTCAGTCATCATCATCCTGGGAACATCTATTCTGATCATGCTCCCATGGTACCTACTGAGGTACTCGTTTGGGGCCTCTCTCTCAGAGGTTGGTTTAGGGCTGCTCATATTGGCTGGAACCCTGGCTATTTCCGCCATATTCTTAGTTTTCAAGAGGCTCCCATCTATAGTCTTCTTGCCTTCTCTAGCTGGGATCGGCGGTTTGGCCGCCTACCTCCTCTCCGTTTTCTATCCAGTGCCCATAAACATGATAGTCAGGAAGATGCCATACTTCTTCGGCGGAACAAAGCTCTACCAGACCATTGGAGAGGCGCAACCCCCAGAATTTAGCTACGTCGCCACCTCTCTGGGGATATTGGTGTTTTTGATGGGCTTTGGCGCCTTAGCATGGCTCTTTTACAAGTACTGGAAGGAAAGAAGGGAAAAAGACCTTTTCATGATAACCCTGGGAATTATAACCATATACATGATGGCATCCGCCGTTCGATTCGTGTACAACGCTTCTCTGGTCTTTGCCCTTTTGGGCGCTTGGAGCTCTGTTCTGGTCCTGGAATATGTTGACTTTCCCTCCATGATAAAGGGGCTAAGGGGAAGAGCTGGGATTTGGCAGTCGATCAGACGAAGCGTGAAGGTAAGGCACATAATGGGGGTAGTGTTCGGGATAGGATTGATCGCCCCCAATGTATACTTCAGCATAGATGTCGCCATTCCTGGGGCGAGAGATGACGGCAGATTCTCGCAGTACGGAGCCTTCCAGATGGGCTACATGGAAGAATGGTGGTGGGATAGCATGAGGTGGCTCAGAGACGAGGACAGCAACGTTTCAGATGCCGAGAGGCCAGGGGCCATAACATGGTGGGACTATGGCCACTACATAATGGAGTTGGGAGAGCATCCAGCCATCGCAAACCCGGCGGGACAGCAATCGTACCAGTATGCCGGCTTGTTCTTATTGGCCCAAAACGAGACAGAAGCTTTGCAGCTGTTGCTGGGAAGGTCGCTCTGGGATGTGAAAGAGGGGGAATTTGAAGATTGGCTCGACGAACTTGAAATCGAGTTGAGCGATCCTGAAGGAGCTTACAACGACCTCTGGACAAATGCGTGGAACCCGGATGATGGCGGCAAGGTTCGGATGAGGTATGTGAGCGAGCTTTCGATGGAGGACACCGTCAAGCTTATAAGGCTGGTGGAGGAGAAGACTGGAGAGAGCATCCAGTACTTCATAACCGATTTAAGGCTGCTTACTGGAACCTTTCATGCCCCGGTCAAATTAACGGACCGAAACTTGCACGATTATAACGACCTGGTGTACATATCACAAACACGCTTTGGGACTCTGGAATGTGAAAGAGAGCGCGATTATGTAGAAATGACGATGGAGGAGCGATCCGGTAAGGCCCTGATAGGCGCATCGCCCGACTATACGGATGAGTATGTTAGCACGCTCCTCTATAGAGCTTTTTACGGATACGCCATTAAAAACGAAAACTATGACCAAACACTTTCCTCTACCGGCTATTTGATCCCCCAGTTGGTTAATCAATACGTGTCTGTATTGGGTATCCCCGAGGATGTAGCCCTGATGATCGTCCTGGCAAGAGGTCTTGCTACCTCCGAGTATCTTACGCCGAATGACCCAATGCCGTGCCTTTGGATGAAACATTTTAGAGTTGTATACAATTGGACGGCCGATGGCGAGACATACCTGACGATGGCAAGGTATTACCCCGGCGCAACTGTGAAAGGGCGAGTGGCTCTGGGACGTGAAGCTGGGGAATCTGGAGGATTTCCAGGCGCTACCGTGGTGGTCTTTGACGATTACGGCATTCCTCATGATTATGCCTATACCGATCAGAATGGAAATTACAACTTAACAGCCCCATTTTCCCTCCCTGGAGAAAACGTGACGATCAGGGTATACAGCGGGGCGAAGATCGATGTTAATAGCCCGGATATTGGGGGGATGGAGGTCGGGAATACGACCTTCAACATACCCTATGAGAAGGCAACTCCAGATCCTGAGAACGTGTTAGAAGTTAATATACCGGTAAGATCCGTAACGATAAACGGCACGATCTACTGGGATAGATATCCCAACGGGGAGATAGATGATAATGATACCCTCATCAATGATCATTTCGAGGCACCCGTCCAATGGTTTAACCATGCCTCGGGCACCTGGGAGACCTGGAAAATCCTGAGCATAACGACTGGAGACAGGGGCGAATTTTCCGATATCGAGATTCTGCCAGGCGTCTACAATATAACAAGCGATTATTACAAGGGCGTACTCGTCGTACCCGCCACAAATGAGGCTCTAAACGTAACTGTTGTACCTAAAGATGTCCTTGTCAACGGAACTCTAGAACCCGGCAATGAAACGGCCTGGCTGGTGTTCGATCCACTCGATGGCGATCCCCTTCCCCCACTGGAAGTTGACGAAAACGGCAACTATAGCGTCGATCTGCAACCATATTTCAAGGAGGATGGATATCTGCAACCATATCGCAGGTACTTTATAGGAGCCAGATTCGATAATGCGCTGACCAATCAGACCTGCCTCTACGCGGGAGCGCTTAACCTGACAGTGGGGATCTCGGAAAATGGCATTCATAACATAACGCGTGACATAACGCTACTGGAGAATGTCACGATATCCGGAAATGTCACCCTTGGGGGAGAAGGAATCGAGGGAGCCAAAATGGACCTATTCATAAACGTAGATGGAACGCTGCTCGATTATTCGTCGGTGAGTACGCTCGAGAACGGCACTTACAACGCTTCTGCTCTATATCCTGGAGAATACTGCTACAAAGCGGAGTACGAGAATGAGACAGGAATCTTCATGGATGATGGCAAGGTGAATATAGCCGGCAGAGACAGGAACTTCTGGACTGCTGAGAATATAACCCTCTCCAGAGCTGCAAAGGTGACCGGAAATGTGGGATACTGGAACGAGGGAAATAGGACAAATGCTACCCATATCCCCGTGGAATTCGTCCGAGACGTCGACGGAATAGAGACGATATACTCCTCTGACCCGACCAATAGCTTCGGCAATTACTCAGTCGACTTGCCAGGTAATTGTACATACACCGCCAAAGCTCGATACATCGCCAATGAGACGACTGAGAACGAGACGCGGTATGTGAATACAACCCAGGTAGAGGTGACGATAAAGGGCAACGAGACCCTGATCAATGGGCAAAACGCTCTAAATATCACTCTGGAGGAAGGAGCTTGGGTGCGAGGAAACGTCACATGTGATAATAAGGACGCGACTGGAGCAATTGTTGGGTTCATCCACGAATCCGGTGCCAGCTACATCACTGCTACGGATACAAACGGCCGTTATGTCTTCCCCTCTTTGCCTAGAGGGAACTACACTTACAGGATCTATAAAGAGGGAGAAGAACCTATAATCGGATATCTGGGGGAGATAACGGAAAACGATGTGATCGATATTCCATCATGAACCGAGAAGAAGGCATTTTAGCGGTAAAGCGATCCAGAGAGGTGATTGAATACTCCACTGGTGGGGAGACTATTCCAATCTCGTCTTTACCATCTTCATTTGATGAGCACAGAGGTGCGTTCGTCACCATTAGCAATTACCCTTTAAAGTCTTTAAGGGGATGCATAGGCTTCCCCGAGCCCATCTTTCCTCTATGCAAAGCTCTGGATGACGCGGCAAGAGCGGCCGCTTTAGAAGATCCTAGATTCCCTCCTTTAAGTACGAAAGAACTCTCCTCCATAACTGTGGAGGTCACCATCCTGACCCCTCCCGTAAAAATGGATTGCGAGCCCAGGGAAAGGCCCCATCACGTCCAGATAGGGGTTGACGGTCTAATAGCCTCCAAAGGCTTCTATAAAGGTTTGCTCCTGCCCCAGGTACCGGTCGAATGGAAGTGGGATCCCGAGGAATTTCTATCGCAAACCTGTATCAAGGCCGGGCTATCCCCGGTAGCCTGGTTGGATAGGGATACCGAGATACAAAAATTCCAGGGTGAGATCTTTTCAGAAGAAAAGCCGGGGGGGGAAATAAAGAGAAGGAAGATATCTTGTTGACTTAGCTACTTTTAAATATCTCGTTACGACTTAACCTCCATGGAAAGACTGGTGATCGCCATCGGCGGCAACTCCTTAATAAAGGAAAGGGATCACCAGAGCCTGGAGGACCAGTGGTCCTGCGTCAGGGAGAGCTCTGCATCAATAGCATCCATCTTAAAAAACGAGAATGAGGTGGCGATAACCCATGGTAACGGCCCCCAAGTCGGATTCATCCTGCTGAGGGCGGAGCTCGCCATAAACGTTCTCCACTCCGTCCCCCTCGATATCTGCGGCGCCGATACTCAGGGCGCTATAGGGTACATGTTGCAGCAGTCCCTCGCAAACGAGTTCAACCTTAGACATATAGACAAAAAGCCTTTAACCGTGATAACGCGGACGATCGTTGATGAGAACGACGACGCCTTTAGAACCCCCACCAAGCCAATTGGCCCCTTCTACGAGAAAGACAAGATAAAAAAATTGGAAAAAGAGAGGAGATGGATCATGGTGGAGGATGCTGGGAGGGGATGGAGGAGGGTGGTGCCATCCCCCAGGCCTTTGAGAATAGTGGAGATCGACGCGATCCGCGATCTGATCTCAAAGTATGTGGTCATAAGCATGGGTGGGGGCGGCATACCCGTAATAGAAAAGGACGGCGAGTTAAAGGGGGTGGAGGCGGTGATAGATAAGGATCTGGGGGCGAGCCTTTTAGCTCGGTCCATAAAAGCAAGCATCCTCGTCATGTCCACAGCCGTAGATGGGGCATACCTGGACTATGGCACCCCCTCTCAGAGAATAGTAGAAAAAATGACTGTGGACCAGGCCCGCTTCCATCTAAGCCAGGGTCAATTCCCCGAAGGGAGCATGGGGCCCAAGATAGAGGCATGTATAGAATTCCTCGAGTGGGGAGGAGAGAGAGCGATAATCACTTCCCCAGGGTCGATCCTCGACGCTCTCCATGGGAAAGCTGGAACCACCATAGAGGGGTAAAGAATGGAGACTATTAGAATAAAGATAGAAAATGCAAAGATAGTGACCATGAACCAAAAAAGAGAAATCTTCAAGGGTTCCATTTTGATGAGAGATGGGGGGATAGAGGAGATCGTGAAGGGAGAAGAAAGGGTAAAGGGGGATGTAAAAATAGACGGGGAGGGGAAGATGGTTATCCCTGGTCTTATCCAGACGCATATCCACTGCTGTCAGACGCTATTCAGGGGAAAAGCGGAGGACATGGAGCTTCTGGATTGGTTGGAGAGAGGGATATATGGTTTCGAAGCCAATCATACCCAAGAATCGGTATTCGATAGCGCCATTCTATCCGCGTTAGAGCTTCTAAACTCTGGAACCACCACCATACTGGACATGGAGAGTACGCATCACGCTGAGCATGCGATCAGGGCCCTTGATGAGTCGGGCATAAGGGCCTTTACGGGCAAGGCGCTCATGGATTGCAATGCTCCAGAAACCCTGATCGATAATACAGTTCAAGCTATCAACGAAACCGAATCCCTGATAAAGCACCACGGAGGAAAACGGATCAATTACGTCTTAAACCCGAGATTCGTTCTCTCCTGCTCGGAAGAGCTCCTGCTCAAGTGCAGAGAACTCGCCGAAGAGTACGGTTTATTAATTCACACCCATGCCGCTGAGAACAGGGAGGAGGTGAAAGTAGTTAAAAAAGAAAAGGGGATGGGGAACGTAGAGTATTTTAACAAGACAGGACTGTTGGGAAAAAACCTGATCTTAGCGCACTGTGTCTGGCTAAACGAGAAGGAGAAAAAAATGCTCGAGAACAGCGACACGAAGGTAGCACACTGCCCCAGCGCCAACCTTAAATTGGGATCGGGAATCGCACCTATACCTGAATACATAAGAAGAGGAATCACGGTAGGGTTAGGTAGCGATGGGGCGCCCTGCAACAACACCCTGGATGGGTTCAAGGAGGCTAGACTTGCGTGTCTCATCCAGAAGCTTAACGGGGTTAAAGAGATGCCAGCACAAATAGGGTTCGAGATGCTTACCGTTAATGGTGCCAAATGCCTTGGCATGGAAAATGAGATAGGCAGTATAGAGGAGGGCAAACGGGCCGATATGGTCGTTCTGAATCTCAAAAAACCAAACGTGCTGCCCCGTGCTGACCCTTACACCATGTTGGTATACGAAATGTCCAAAGAGAACGTGGAACATGTGTTCGTAGAGGGGGAACAGATAGTCGAGAGGGGAAAAAATAGGAGAATTGATGAGGAAACTTTTCTGAACAAATTGGAGGAACGATACGGGTGACGGAAAAACTCTACCTTGCAGATTCCTATCTGAAGGATTTCACCGCCAAGGTCGTAGAGGCGGAAGGGATAATTCTCGACAGAACCGCCTTCTACCCCGCTTCGGGCGGTCAACCCGCCGATCTGGGGAAGCTCTTTCATGGAGATGAGGGGCTCGATGTGGTCCACGTCGAAAAGAGTGGTGATAAAATAGCCCACATCTTAAAGGAGAGCTCTCTGGAGATGGGAAACGAGGTAATTGGAAAAATAGATTGGGATAGAAGGTATAAATTCATGAGGTTTCACACTTCCATGCACCTGATCTCCACGATAGTGCTGCAGAAGTACAACTCATTCATAACCGGCAATCAGATAGGCTTGGAGAAGTCAAGGATCGATTTCAACTTAAGAGATTACGATAAAGAAGAATTGCTGAGCTATGTGGATGAACACGCAAATAACCTGATAAAAAAAGGGGCTGAAGTAAAGAGCTACTTCCTGGACAGGGAAGAAGCTCTGAACATACCATTCGCTAAAAGGCTCAAGACCGATTCCCTGCCCCCAGGCGAAAAGCTACGGATCGTGGAGATCGAAGGTTTCGACAGAGAGATATGCGGCGGCACTCACGTCCGGAACCTGTCAGAGGTTAAAGAGATAGAGACGCTAGGATTGAGGAGCAAGGGTAAAGATAATAAGAGGCTCGAATTCACTTTGAAGGGAAAAGATAGATAAGGGGGCCGGTAGATCAGCGGTAGATCGCCGCCTTCGCAAGGCGGAGGCCTCGGGTTCAAATCCCGACCGGTCCACTGACGAAAGGTGCGCGCTAGGCTGGGGAGCTCGACCTTCCCTGTGACCCGAAAAGGCCGATATGCGGGGGCTGAACGCTCGAGGAAGGGATTTCCCAGATGGTTAGAGCTGCTGGTAAGGTAATGAGGCTTCGTCCCTCGGGACCGGGGGCAAGATGGGGGCCGATCGGAGGGTCGTCCTCCACTTCCTGTCACGGGGACCGGGCCAGGCCCGGAAGGGAGCAGCCTTACCGTGGACCTACGGTGCTCGAGGGGGCACGGGGTGGAGCTGAGCTAGCGGGGACTCGGCCATCGAAGAGATTTCGACCTCGAGATGCGCGCTCCCGTCAATAGTCCTGGGAATTTTTGAGGATCGATAGGGCTGCCTCTCTCACCGTATCCCTCATATCGCCTGGACAATAAACCCAGACCTCTGCTCTTTTGGGCTTAGACAACATAGGAGCTGTGCTCGATACCTCCGACATCCTCGCCATTTTTCCGTCCCTCATCAGAACCTTAACCCCCTCCAGCTCGAAGCTCTGCTTCGGCAGTACATCGACTATAACGAACTTCGGGTCTATGCGGAGCTCATCGGTTATCCTCCTCTCCAATTCCCGGGGATTTACTTTAACCATCTCAACCCTCATGGACCTCTTGTAAAGATCTCTTCTCCCTATCCTATCGATAATTTCTTTTTGAATGCCGTCGCCCCTCCTCATCGTGGAGATCAGGGCCACATCATCCATCGCCATCACCTCTTTCATGCCCGTTCCATCTTCGACGAGGGATTCGATCCCCCTAGCCAGCATGAGTTCCGCGATCCTGCAGGTGTGGTGGAAATAGACTGTGGGATACATCAAAAATCTAGATACCAATAACCCCTCGGCAGCGGCCAGTCCGTTCTCAGATATCGCTAAAGTACCATCAACCATCCTGAGCGTCACGAGGATCCTTCCCAGGTCGGCTCCACTGGTAACCCCAGTATAGTAAGCATCTCTACAGAGATAATCCATCCTATCGACGTCTATCTCCCCTGAAATCATCTGGCCAAGCTTTCCCTTTCCCTTTATTATAGAACTTATTTCATCGGATTTCAACCCCATACCCTCCAACGCCCCCTTTATCGGTTCGGCCTCTAAGATCTCGCAGCTCCAATCCTCATGGGTCTTGCTGCAAAAACTGAGCGAGACCTCCTCCGAGACATGAGAAAGTGGCCCATGTCCTATGTCGTGAAGGAGCGCTGCCGCTCTCACCATTCTATCCTCGTCCTTATCTAGATCAAGATACTTTGACAGACGAGATGCCAGGTGATAGGTTCCCAGAGAATGCTCAAACCTGGTATGGTTCGCCCCCGGATACACGAGATATCCAGTTCCAAGTTGCCTTATCCCCCTCAACCTCTGAAACTGGGGGGCCTCCACCAGATTCGCAAAATCGTCGTCCAGCTCTATGTAGTCGTGAATAGCATCTCTGATCAACATGATCTCTGATGGTAAACCTCCGATAAAAACCTGTCTCAGAGAAATTCTATCTTTGAGCTATCTTTATCCAATCTCCTTATCTTCACGAGTGAGAACATGTCCTCATCTTTAACTCCCCCTTTGATGAGATTTTCTCTACCCCCCTCAAAGATCTTCTCTATTATGACCCCCAGACCGCAAAACTCCCCACCCGCCTCTTCGATCATTTCTATGAGCGCTATGGCCGTCGTTCCGGTCGCGAGGAAATCATCCAGGATGACTATTTTTTCGCCTTCTCCCAGATACCTCTTAGAGACCGCGAGTGGTATCGCCTCACCCCTGGTCTTCGAGTAGGTCTCTCTGGAATAGACGTCATCGCCCAGGGTCCTGGGAGATTTCTTCTTGGCGTAGACCATGGGCACCTTCAAAAAATATGAGGCAAAACAGGACGGGGCTATTCCGCTGGCCTCGACGGTTAATACTTTATCCAGATTTTTCTCCTTAAATCTGGAGGCGAGTGCTTTTCCGACCTCCCACATAAGTTCCATATCCACCTGATGGTTTATGAAGCCAGCTACGTTTATTATATCCGGCATTATGACCATTGCCTGATCAAGTATTCTCTTTTTGATCTCCTCAGCTAGCTCCATGATCCTTAATAGGAATGGAGTTTTAAACTTTATTAACCTCTATTTAGCATTGGCAGGCATCTAGAGTATTGGTGGGTAACGAAACATGCTTTTTATACGCAAAGGAATTACGGATCATGAGGATAACAGTTCAAATCTCCTCAGAGGATAACGATAGATTGATTTCTTTTTCGGAAAAAAACCAAGAGCGAGGAGACTTAAGATCGATGTAGTAGGAAAGCCAAAAGAAAAGGTTGTTAAATACAGGGAGAATATAATAAAGGGATATATTGGAAGATTTATTCTGAACGGAAACAAAAAATTAATTAAGCTAGCATACGATAGCGGGATAGGATCCAAAAACTCCCAGGGTTTTGGGATGTTTGAGGTGCTAAATGAGCGAAGTGGATAGGGTTGTGGAAGAGCTAAAAGGATACCCAGAAGTAAAGGTCATTATCCTGTTTGGCTCTCATGCTAAAGGTAAAACAAAGCCATTATCGGATATAGATATTGCTGTTTTACTTGAAGATTCCGATCTAGAGGCCGAAATCTCCAGTTTTTCCTCAAATGTTTTAGACGTCGTCCCCTTCTCAAGATTACCTTTATACATTCGATTTGAAGTGCTCAAACATGGGAAAACGCTATTCGTGAGAGATGAAGAATTCTTTACGCGGATAAAGATGGAGGTACTAAGGGATTATCTGGAGATGTCCTATCTCTATGAGAGAAGGAGCAGGAGGGTGCTGGCATGATAAGGCTAGCATCGATCATCTCCAGAGTGGAGAGACATAAGGAAAAGGCAAAAGAACTTGTGAAACGGGATACATTAGATTACCTCGTTTTCAATGCACTGGCGATGGAGTGTTTTCAGGCTGTGAACTCTGCGATAGAGTTAGGCGAATTGGTTGTATCTGAGAAAAACCTCGGGTTTCCGGCCACATATAGAGAGATATTTGAGCTGCTCTATAAGGATAAGATGATAGGTGAAAGGACCTTAAAAGAGGTTAAAAGGCTCATCTTTATGAGAAATTTGATCGCTCACGAGTATTATACTATTAGAGAGGGGGAATTGAGGGAGATGGCTGAACTTCTAGCGTGCTTAGATGAATTGATAGAAGGCGCAAAGGGGTTGAGGCGCTAATGATTGAGGCGATAAAAGAGATCGGGGAATACCTATAAGGGATTGAAACTCTCTTCCAGCATCTTTTCTATTCTTTCATTCTCTGGTTCACAGAGTACCTGCAAGGGATGAGACTGCTACTGTAAGCTAGAGCAAGGGTTATCCCATGGCTGTTGACATGGCATCAGATGAAAAAGTGAAAAGGGCTTAAAAGTGTTGTAGCACGTTCGCCCTGTATGATACTCTATCCGTAAGAGTCCCTCACTCCTTCGTTCTTCAATATCTCATCCAGTTCTCTGTTTAGCGCCCTTCTCTCCTTCGAGAACATCCCCCCAACAGGGCTTTTAGCACCGGTGGCCGGCCCCCTTGCGTGTACCCTTATTCCCAGATCCTTGCCCATCAACCCAGCCTCCAGGATATCCGATAATGGGATCCCCCTCTTAACGCTTTCAAGAACCTTATAAGGGTTTTCGCTCATAATAGTGAATTCGCCCACGCCCTTTTCGATGTCGTTATAGAGGCCCTCATCCACTCTTCTAGCCAGCCTCATGCCAACTCCCCTGGTCATATAGGGGTTTTTCTGATACTCCTTCACTTCATAAATCCCGTGTGCAGGGTGGAGAATGTAATACTCATTTGAGAACCTGCTCTCATCCTTCGATACCACACACCTCCATCCCGTGGGGTTTTTCCTGGTCTTCTTTATTATTTCCTCCAGGACTTCAGGGCCGGGCTTGATCTCCATCGATCTATAGAATAGGAACTAAACAAAAAACTTTCGATCTACTCCAGCGTTGCATGCCTGGCGCTCATTGAGCTCTCGCTCTCCCCCAGATTTCCCATCAACTCAGCGACCAACCCATCGAGGAAGATCTGAGCTGAATCTTCGAATATGGTCCCAAGGGGGGCTAGCTCCCTGTCGATGTCCACCTTCAAAATTATCCCCAGATCGGCCATTCTACAAAGGGGCGAATCCTCCCTGGAGGTTATCGCGATCACTTTGACGCCTATATACCTGGCCAGCTCCCCCACCCTCAGAACCGAGTTGGTCTTTCCCGAACCGGATATGAGAATGGCCACGTCCCCCTCTTCGATTGGAGGTGATACGGTTTCCCCTATCACGTAGGTCTCAAGCCCGAGATGCATGAGCCTGGTGGCAAACGATCTCGCGACCAGGCCGGATCTGCCGACCCCATAGATCGTCACCCTGCTCGCGTTCAAGATCGCGTCCTCGATCCCGTTCTCGTCCACCCCATTTAAGCTGTTCTTTATAGCCTCAATTATGAACTCCACTGAGCTCCCAAACCTCACTTTTCCAACCTCCTCTCAACCCTCTCTAACACGATCTTCAGATAGGCCGCATCGTGCTCTAACAGGGGAGACTGAGAGATTATGGTGGAGTCAACCCCCTCTTTGACCACCGCTTCCAGAAAGTGCTCCGACCTGATATCTCCCTTCTTCACGGGAAGGTGGTACACCCCCTCGCCTTCGACGACCCTCTCGCCTGAAAAGTGGAAATACCAGTATTCGGGATTGGTTTCCTCCACCCTTTCCATCAGCTGGAAAAGCGCCTCCTTTGTGGTGAGATCTCTCTCGGCCCTGATGTGCGCTATATCCAGCACAGGTATGGTATGTTTTATCCTCTTCGTCATCATCAGCGTTTCTTCCAAATTGCCTATGAGCTCGGGCCTGCCCATTACTTCCAACCCGAGATAGGCATCCATCCCCCTATCTCTCATCCTATCCCTTATCTTTCTCAAATTTTTAATAGCTAGTTCTATGGCCTCAGCCTTTTCCATCCCCACTACGAACCCGGGATGAACGACGACGACTTTTGCCTTTAGATATCTCGCAAGTTCTACCCAATTCATTATCTTTTCTATATGTTTATCAGCGTCAGGAGACGCTAGATTAGTATAGTAGGGCGCATGCACGCTCAGTTCTACATCCAGCTCTTCGGAGAGCTTGACCGTCCTCTCTATCTCCCTCATCGAGTTGAACTTTGTCGCCCCTGTAGGCCTTATCTCCAGCGCGTTGAGGCCCAAACTGTTAAGCCAGGGCATCGAATCGATGACCGTCCTCTCCTTGCAAGAGAGTGGAATACCTGCACAGCCCAGCCTTATCATGAGATAACCGGTACCCTCTCTCCGCAATTCGGACATCTATGGCCCTCTAGATCTATCTTGGAGACATAAAAGCCGTTCCTCTCTATCAGCATCGTGCCGCACTTGGAGCAGTAAGTGTTCTCGTGCTCTCCAGGGGGGAGGTTACCAAGATAGACGAAGTCCAGTATGGATCTTGCCCTGCTAAAGGCTTCCTCCAACGTTTTAATTGGAGTCGAAGGGCAGTCCTCCATGTGATAGTAGGGGTAGAACCTCGAGAAGTGGACCGGTGTCTCTCTACCCACTTCATCCGCAACCCATCTTGAGAACTTCTCTATCTCATCCATGTCATCATTTACACATGGGATTACGAGATAAGTAAGCTCTATGTGTATCCCAAGTTTCTTGGCCAGCACAACGGTTTTTAGAACAGGTTCAAGCCTCGAATGAGTGTACTTCCTATAAAAAGTTGGGTTAAACGCCTTAACGTCTATGTTCATCGCATCGAGGTAGGGTGCGATCTCCCTTAATGGGTCCTCATTTATGTAACCATTTGTGACGTATATGGTAGACAACCCTTTTAACTTAGCCAGCTTGGCGCAGTCGAGCGTGTATTCGAACCAGATCGTGGGTTCATTGTAAGTCCAGGCTATGGATCTGCACCCATAATATTTGGCCATCGCCACCGCCTCTTGTGCGCTTACCTCCCTGTCAACACTTTCAGGAGCGCCCCTTGAGATCGAGAAATTTTGGCAGAACTCGCACCTGAGATTGCAACCCACCGTTCCCATGGAGAACGCACAGCTGCCCGGGAAGAAATGGAACAGTGGTTTCTTCTCTATAGGGTCTGGGACCATGGAAGAAACTAATCCATAGATGAGCGTATAGAGTTCTCCCCTCCTGTTCTCCCTCACGCCGCAGAGCCCCCTTTTGCCTTCTTTTATTGTGCAGTTGAAGGGACAGAGATGGCACTTAACCTTCTCGCCCTCTAAACTTTCATAATATAGTGCCTTTTTAACGCTCATCAGCGAACCTCCACGACTGCCCGTATCCCCTTTCCTCCAAATCCATCATAGATCCGTCCCTTTTAACCATCTTTATTCCGTCCTCTTTTTCTGTAACCTCTCCTATTATCTTCGTAAATGATAAATCTTTTCCCCCCTCCTCTCTTTTTAGACCGGTGATCAATTCGAAGTCCCCTCCAAAGTAGAGGGCAACCTCCACCGGGTCGATATCGAGTTCGAGTAGTTCCGGGTAGAGGGGCAGCCTATCCTCATGTATTTTAAATCCCACCCCGTTGACATCTCCAAGCTGGTGAAGCGAGAGCGCTAGGCCATCCGAATTGTCCATGCAGGCGGTCGCCGATCCACTTTTAGCCAGGGCTAAACCCTCCTCGACCCTGGGTTCCACCCTCAAAAGCTCCTTTTCCCCCCATCCCAGATCGCCAGTCATGGCGAAGTACCCCGCACCCCCTTTTCCCAGATATCCTGTGACGGCCAATAAATCCCCTGGCTTCAATCCCCTCCTCTTTAAAGGTTTGCTGGCCAGGCCTACACAGGTGCCCGTTATCGAGAGCTCTTCACCATATGAGGTGTCCCCTCCCCATACCTTTATCGAATAGGCGGATGAGCAGTCGTAGATGCCCTGTAAGATCTCCCCGAATTCCTCTTTCCTTAGATCAGGGACGGTCATGGCAAGAAGCGCTCCCAGGGGCTTACCCCCCATCCCAGCTATGTCGCTTATGTTTATCGCGAGGGAATACCAGCCCATAAACCATGAGTGGGTGCCCTTGGGAAAGTCTGAGCTCTTTGAGGCGGTGTCGGTGGTCAGGAGGATCTTCCCCTCCCCTAGAGGGAGGATCGAGCAATCGTCCTCCTCTATCCCAAAAAAGGAGTTTATCTGTTTTACTAGGTTCCTCTCTCCCTTTGACCATATCATACTCGATAATAGAGGTCCAAGGTTAAACCTTATGGGTAATGTAAAAGGCAGCTGGCTTAGCTATTTCCTTAGCATTAGGGCGGATAGAAAACCAGTAGAAAAGCCGTTCTGCTCCAAACTCCCCCTCATTTCCAGACTCCCACATCCCAGTTGGTCTCGTTCTCAGTCTTGGAGACTATATTGGATACTGCCAGGTCTCCAACGACGTTATTGCCTGTTCTCAACATATCGAGGATTACGTCTATGCCAGCCACCAACCCTATCACCTCTAGAGGCAGCCCAACTGCGCTGAGCGTTATGGTGAGCATGACCAATCCCGCTGATGGCACACTTGCCGTGCCTATAGATGCCATCACTGAAACCAACACTATCGTTGCTATGAGGACAGGGGTTATTTGGACTCCAGCAAGGTGGCAGGCAAATATCGCTACGACAGTTTGGTAACTGGCACTTCCATCCATGTTCATGGTAGCACCAAGTGGAAGGGAAAAGCTGTAAACACTTTTGCTTATGCCGAATGTATTTTCAGCACAATTCATCGATACAGGTAATGTTCCAGCAGAAGTCCTGGTAACGGTTCCCACGAGCCACGGATCTTTTACACCTTTTAGAAACTTTAATGGGTTGATGCCAAACAGTAGCAACAAACCGGAGTATACGCACACTATCATTATGCCGTCGGCAGCTGCTTCCGCGGCTATTAATCTGGCATATTCAGCAAATATTCCTAGGCCCGTATCACCTATAACGACTGCGATCAACGCGAACACGCCAAAAGGAGCAACTTCTAATACGAATCTAACCACTTTGTACATTATTTCGGCACCTGCATCACATACCTTGTAGAGGGTGTCTCCAGCATCCTTTATTCTGGGTTCTTTGGAGCCCCGGACATAGGTGAGGCCTATCCCGAAAATCAGCGTGAAAATTAGAACTGGAATTATGTCGAATTCTGCCATAGATGCAAAAACATTTCCCGGGATCCAGTTAAGAGCCATGTCAGCAAAGTCTACTGGTTCCACCGGAGTGCATTCTGCCTCCTCTAACAGATGTTCGCTACCCAATCCCGGCTTAATTAGTAGCCCCATCCCAACCCCTAATATGGCCGCAATAAAACAAGTTATTAAGTACCAACCTAAGACCTTTACGCCTATCCTGCTGAGGTCCTTGGGCGATATGCTGGACGCTCCGACTATAAGAGTAAAAACGATCAATGGTAAGGCGACCATACTCAATAATCTTATGAAAGCCTCTCCGAGTGGCCTGATTACCATGATCGAGGGACCGAGGAGTACCCCCGCGATCACTCCAAGAACGAATCCTATAAAGATTTTGTATATTACAGGAAACTCCAGGTAGGACTTTAACAAGCCATTTCTACCCGTCATATAGATGGTAGATTAATTGGATATTAAAAGATTTGGCGTTGCCTTAAGATTGACGTGAGAATTTGAGTGGGGTGTAAAATTGAAAAGAGGGAGAAAACGGGGGTTTCAAAAGCTACTCAAGCCAATTTCTCGCCCTCTCGACCGCTTTTCTCCACCAGCCGTATAGCTCATCTCTTGCCCCCTTATCGATTTCCGGCTCAAAGGCAAGATCCATCTTCCATTTTTTCTTCAGCTCGTCTAGACTGCACCAGAAATCCAGGGCCAACCCGGCGGCGTAGGCTGCGCCAAGGGCCGTGGTCTCGTTGATCTTGGGCCTTATCACCTTTTTCCCAGTTATGTCGGCGACGAGCTGCATCAGCAGATTGTTTTTTACCGCTCCACCGTCGACCTTTACCTCTTTCATCTCTATTCCGGAGTCCTTTTCCATGACGTCTATGACATCTCTGCTCTGGAAAGCCTCGCTCTCCAGGACGGCCCTTACTATGTGCTCCCTTTTGATGTACCTGGTTAGACCAACTATGACTCCTCTCGCATTCATGTCCCAATAGGGGGCAAACAACCCCGAGAAGGCGGGAACGAAGTAGACGCCGCCGCTCCCCTCCTTTCCCATCTCTTCGGTCTCGTCCGCCCTCCTTATTATTTTCAGGTTGTCCCTCAACCACTGAACCCCCGCGCCGGTTATCGCTATTGAACCCTCTAGGGCATAGTTCACCTTTTTACCGGCTATTCCGTAGGCGACGGTGGTCAGCAGCCCCGAATCGGAAAAGATGGGTTCTTTTCCCGTGTTCATGAGGATGAAGTTCCCAGTTCCAAAGGTGTTCTTTGCATTCCCAACCCCATAGCACGTCTGGCCGAAGAGTGCGGCCTGCTGATCGCCGAGGGAGGATGAAACGGGGACATCCACACCATCCAGTTCTGTGTACCCATAGACCTCGCTTGAGCTCTTTATCTCCGGGAGCTTGTCCTCATCGATCCCCAAAAGCTCTAAAAGCTCCTCGTCCCAGTCTAAAGAATTTATGTTCATGAGCATCGTTCTGCTGGCATTCGTGTAGTCGGTAACATGCTCTTTTGTTAAATTCCATATTAGCCATGAGTCTATATTCCCGAAGAGAACGTCGCGGAGATCCTTAATGTTATCCAGCATCCATTTGATCTTCGTAGCAGAGAAGTAGGTGTTCACCACCAGCCCGGTCTTCTCGTGGAAGAGTTCTCCAGGTAGCTTTTCGCAAATATCTTTAGTTCTGGTGTCCTGCCAGACTATCGCATTGTAAACGGGTTTACCGGTCCTCTTATTCCATGCGATTGTCGTCTCTCTCTGGTTCGTTATCCCTATGGCGACCAGATTCCACCGGTCGAACTTCTTATTGAGTCCTCTGCAGCATCTCCTCATCACCCTTTTGGTTTTATCTATTATTTCTGTAGCGTTGTGCTCAACCCATCCGGGGTGGGGGTAGATCTGCTCGTGCTCCTCATAAGCCTGTTCTATGATCTCGCCATCTCTGTTGAAGACCATGAACCTTGTGCCCGTGGTTCCCTGATCTATCGCTCCGACAAACTCCTCCATTTTAACCTCCATCTATTTTTTTTCCTTTTTTTCGTTTCTTCTCATACGAACGCCCTCAAAAACAGCTGGTACACAGCTGCACCGATGATCCCTCCCACAATCGGCCCGAAGATGGGCACGATAAGCCCGTATCTCCAGTCCGAGCTTCCCTTACCGGGTATCGGGAGGGCCGCATGTGCGATTCTCGGGCCCAGGTCCCTTGCGGGATTTATCGCATAGCCGGTTGGACCGCCGAGGCTCAGACCTATAGCCAAGACGAGAAATCCGATGACCAAAGCTCCAATGCCGACTATCTGGTTGTTTTCATTCGTCACTCCCAGTACACCTATCAGGAGCATCGCCGTGCCTATCACCTCTGTTATGAAGTTTTTGGCGAAGTTCCTTATGGCCGGAATGGTCGAGAATACCGAGAGCTTGGCATCGGTATCGTCCGTCGCGGCGAAGTGGTCCATGTACGCTAAATAGACGAGCACAGCACCGGTAATCGCCCCCAGCATCTGGAAGGCTATGTAGCCGGGAACCAGCTCCCACTCAAAGAGGCCAACGGACGCCTGACCGATGGTAACGGCTGGATTGATGTGCCCCCCACTCATCCAGCCGGTGATGTAGACCGCAATAGCCACCGCCAGACCCCATCCAGTTGCTATGACGATCCAGCCGCTATTTTCTCCCTTGGTTTTTTTCAAAGCTACGTTAGCGACCACGCCATCTCCAAGTAGCACCAGGACCATCGTACCCAAAAATTCTGCCAGATACAACTCAAAGTTGTACATCATGAGCTATCGGAATTAGATGTGATATCGACTGATAAACTTTTTGCGGATTGATGGGATGTTGCCGTCAGGTCACTCTATACCTCAACCTCTAGATGCTAGGTCATTCAAATGAGAAATGGTATTGAGTCAGGCCCAATTCATCTCTCATGGTGATCAGATCTTTTTGGATGCTCTCGTTAACCGGTACGCCTTTTTCCCTGACCGTTTTCTCCGACTCGTATTCTTTCTCACCAGCGGTGTATATGCGCTCAGCGTTCGGGGCTTTCTCTGAACCCCGCAATTGACGGCATATGCTGCCGGCGATGCTCTTGAAAGCATCTAAACCCATGAAGTGTTCCACGTCTATTGCGATGAAGAAGTGGCCCAAATAAAAATGGGTCTTTTCACCATCTTCGATCCCAGAGAGCTGCTTCAAGTATTTGCCGCCCTGTAAAGCCGCCGAGAGGATCTCGACTACCGTGCAGTAACCGTAACCTTTGTACCCCGCCAGCTCCTCCCCAGCTCCGCCCAGCGGCAACAATGCCGCCTTTTTGGTCAATAGATCCTTCAGTACCTGGTCCGTGTCCGTGCGCAGGTCGCCGCTCTCCCGATCTATCACGACGCCAGCCGGAAGAGACTTTTTCTCACGGGCGTAGACCTCTACTTTCCCCCGTTGTATTATTGAAGTGGCGCAATCCAGCAGAAAGGGAAACTCATCGGTGGGAAAACCAAAGGTTAGAGGGTTGGTGCCCAGCATGGGTTCCGTGCCAAAAGTGGGGGCAACGCTGGGGCGAGCGTTCGTGCCGGTAATCCCGATGCATCCCTGTTCTATGGCCTGCAAAGCGTAATAACCGGCAATTCCGTAATGGGTGGAGTTGCGAACCGCCACCATACCCGTGCCGTATTTTTTGGCTTTGTCTATTGCAAGCTGCATGCTTTTTTTAGATATGGCATGGCCATTTCCATGATGGCCGTCTATAACGGCCGTCGCCCCTTCCTCTTTTACGATTTCAAAATTCGTGACTGCCAGGTGCGGTCCATTTTTGATTCGATCGTAGTACATCTTCAATCTCTGCACCCCGTGGGAGGGGATCCCGCGGAGATCTGAAGCGATCAGCACGTCGGCACTTGTTTTTGCATCTTCCTCCGGGGTGCCTAAACCTTTGAACACATCTTTCATGAAGCCGTGCAACATCTCTACGGGCATGTATTCTACAACCATGGAGTGATATTAACGCCGCAAGCTATTAAGGTTTCTCCATAAATGATTTGTTCTGCCCTGATCACACCTGAGATAATTTTAATGGAGGTAAAAAAAGATATCTAGGGGGTCATGAAGCAGAGCTCCTCCGTAAGCCTCTGTTGAAGTAATACTCAATTACCAGCCCCTTTCTTCAGGGCTGTTATCTATGCCGTACCTCTTCTTAATGAATTCCTGGGTAGCTTTTATAGAGTCCTCCAGGACTTTCATCTGCTCGGCGTCTTTCTGCAAACAGGCCCATTCAGGGGCTTTCTCGTCGAGGATGGCGGGAACAGCATACACATCCATCAGATCCCCCTTTCTCTTTTCTTCGGGCACAAACTCAAACTTCACCTTTTTCCCGATGAAGATCTCCCTGGGACGCATATGCAGTAAAGTAGGCAGAGTAGTATCGGCTCCGTCCACCTGGACATACCCCATGGAAAACGGCAACATGTGCTCAAAGGGCGCAGCCGCCAAACACTGCACGGTAAAGGTATGTATAATCCCCGTGAGGGGGAGATTCATCCAGTTGTCATAACAATCGGCCACTCTGCACTCTGGATTCCAGCAGTGGGCTCGAGGTGGGCAGTACACCGTGCCGCATTCCGGGCATTTTGTGCCCATCAGCTTCCCCTCCAATAATCCTCTGAAGAAGGGAGAAACCAGTCCATAGCTGTGAGAATACAGCGCAAAACTAGCACGGTCGATGACCATGAACTCGCGAGGGGGCCTCTTTTTGGCATCTTCCACCGAGCCCCCGCCCCAGGGCCCCTTCACTATTTTATGGCCCTTAATGTCCCATAAACCCTGGTGAACTATCGGCTCCCAGAACTCGTGAGCCTCTGTCGATTTATCCAACACCGTGGGATAGTCCCTGTATTTTTTCTCAGCCCCTCTCTTTATCGGCCTTACCCTCAGGGTTTGTTCTTTCAATCCTTCTTTTTCTTCCATATTTAACCTCCTTTAGTATTTTTTTCAATCCCCCTCATAGACCACCACCGCGCCCTGGCAACCAGTGCCACCATGGCCGGTGATGACGGCCCTTTTGGCATCGTCCACCTGTAAACCGTCTGGCCCACAGAAATCCTTTACCTTGCCTGTCAGTTGCCAGTGGAGGAAGGTAGTATAGTACAGGCTGGTAGCTCCCACCGGATGTCCAGTGGCGGTCAATCCGCCGCTTAGGTTAACAGGACACTCGCCGCCGTATTCGGCTGTGCCTTCTCTGACCACATTTTTTCCCTCTCCTCGGCCGCAGAGGCCCGTATCTTCGTAGAGACAGAGCTCAACGCCATCGTAAGGGGTGAAAAGCTCCATCAGATCCACCTCTTTCATCGGATTGGTGATCCCCGCCTGGGCATAGGCCCTTTTAGCGGCTATGTGCAGGGAAGCGAAGTTTGCCATCTCGGGGTAAGGCGTCTTTATCGATTTGACGAAGTCGGGGTATATAGCTGCCTCATCCTTAAATCCCTCATAGACGAAATTCGCCGTCCGGTCCCCCGGCCTCATGGAGTCGGTCCCTATCCCTACCCCCGTTATCCACATGGGCGTGTCGGTGAATTTTTTAACCTTTTCCTCGGCAGCCATCAGGATGCAGCATGCCCCTTCGCTCATCACAGCGTTATTCAGAACTCGGTAGGGCCAGCTTACCATCCTGCTCTTCCAATAATCCTCTAAAGTTATGGGCTCGGGGCCGTGCTGGCTTAGCCACTGGGACCAGGGGATGTGTGTGGAATTGTTGTGGTTCTTTACGGCGATCCTGCCCAGATCCTCGCACGTCTCCCCGTATAGTTGCATGTGCCTCACTTCCAGCGAGGCGTAATAAGCATTATAATAGCCGCCCACTGGAAAATCCCAATCGGTATCGGCCGCAGAAGCGATCATCTCGTTTGTGCTGGCCACATCCACCTCGCACATGTACTCCCAACCAGGGATGAGGATAACGTCATAGAAGCCTGACTGTATCAGGTAATAAGCGTTTATTAAAGCATCCAGTGATGTCGCGCCACCCGACTCCACTCTGTACCCGGGTTTGGCGTGCAGGCCAAGATAATCCTGAATTATCCAGCCCATACACAGCTGCTGATTCAGATGGTCGCTGAAATAGCTCATCACCAGCCCATCTATATCATCCGCCCTGAGATTTGGGCATTGTTTAAGCAGCCCCTTGTAAGCTATTGCCACGCCTTCTTCAGCGTTCTCACCATGCCACAGATCCGGTCGGAATATCCCTCCTCCACAAATAGCCACTCTTCTGTTCATTTTTTACCACCTTTATCCGATATCAAGGGGAACGGCATCTTTATTTAAAACTCTTTCCATATCTCTCCACGGGCACGCATCTCGCTGGCATCCCTGTCCTCCATTCATCCCGGCATCCTAAAGTCCGAAGATAGGTCCCTCATCGTTCTGGCAGGTTAACTCCATCGATTCTTCTCAGAAGTTCTTTTCTCTTCTTCCCGATCTCTCTTAAATCTCCAAATCCCAGGTATTTAAACTCATCCTTCGCCTGGACTACGATCTCCCTCAGCCTTTTCAGATAGGTGCGGTCAACACGTTTTGCGTATTCTATTTCAGCCTGCTGCTTTAGCGCAAGTAGAATCTCGGGCTTTGGTACCCTAAATCCCTCTATGATTCTCGATTCCTTCATGAGCTCTTCAGGAGGTATCGCCAGGTTTGAGTAGTGGGGAAGGTAAATGTCCACCGAGATCCCCTGGATATCGGTCTCATATCTTCTCAATCGGGCGTTCTTCTCTATGGGGAGGGAAGTCATCATCTTGGAGAGTTTTTTTAATTTTTGATTATCTTGGGCCCCACCCTGCCTTTGGACTCCTGGTAAGCGCCCTTATACCCCTCTGATCCACCCTCCAACCTGAGAAAACCCATTTGAGCTATCCTTCCCTCCTCTTCTATCTGAATCTCCGCCTCCGATGAGTTGAAGAGAGAAAGGGTCAGATTTCCGTTGAACCCGGGGTCCACCCATCCTCCTGCGAAGAATATTCCTTTTCTGGCCCAGGTCGATCTAAGCCATATCATGCCCGCTATGTTCAAAGGGAGGTGAACCCACTCCATCGTTGAGCAAAGGGCATGCTCCTTCTTCCCCATTTTCAAAAGGGAGCTCGCTCTCAGATCATAAGAGGCGGGCTGGACGCATTCTTCATCGTACCCATCCATCAACTCTTTTATCAATAGCCTGATCTTAGAACTTGAAAGCAACATCGGTGGGATAAAGCCCCGGTTTTTGATTAACCTTTCGAGGCGCTTTAAACTCATTACCTCTCCGATGAATATAGAAAACATAAGCAATGCTTAAATATCTAAATGATATAGCATGAACATGGGATACGCAGATTTGCACATTCATACGAAATACTCCTGTTTGGGGATTTTTCCCTTTTTGCGTTTCCCTTACCCAGAATCTGCGACAGAACCTGAGGAGGCCCTCGAAGAGGCGAATAAAAAAAATCTCGATCTTATATGCATAACGGATCATAACACCATAAAAGGCGCCATTAAAGCGGAAAAGTTAGAGAAGGATAAAGTGATCGTGGGGGAGGAGATATCGACAACCCAGGGGGAGATTCTAGGTCTATTTATAAATGAGAAAATTCCAGAAGGAATGACTGCACCTGAGACCATAGACATGATACACGGACAGGGCGGTTTGGCCATAGCCCCTCACCCCTACAGCGCCATATGCTCGAGCGTCGGGGATCTTATATTCTCCCTCGAACTGGATGGCATAGAGACATTCAACGCCTATCATAGGGATGGATATTCAAACAGGATCGCCGCGATGGAAGGAGCGGGTTTCAAAAAAGCCAAGGTCGCGGGAAGCGATGCTCACTACCATGAGATGATCGGCAACGCATATACCGAATTTGATGGGAATACCAAAGACGATCTGTTTAAGGCTATAGAGCGCTGCAAAACCACCCCAAGGGGAAAACAGACTTCCTTGATTCAGGCGATAAAATGGAGCGTTAGCGTAACGGAGTTCGGACTGAGAACCATCGTGAACCACGATGAAGGACTCTTCAGCCTTGAACGGTTGAATTTAAAAAGAAAACTTGCTTATCTGGCATTCGGTTTGATATACTTCGCATTCCCGGTACCCATGCTGTGCGCCATCGCGGGCGATGCCATGGTAAAGAGAAGGGGCAAAAAATTGTGGCAGAAGTTCAATGGGATCAAATAAATATTGAGTGTGTGCTACGGTAGGCACGCCCCATTCTAAAAGAGCATAAACCTTATATCCAAAAAAAGTATAGAGCTCTGATGGCTAAGAAACCAGCTAGGATGTACACCCGTATAAGGGGGCAGAGCTATTCGAGAAGGGATTTCGCTGGAGGGGTGCCCAACCCCAGAATAACTCAGTTCGACCTGGGGGACCCCAACGGTAAGTTCTCCACTGTGCTTAAATTAGTAGCGAATGAAAAATGTCAAATAAGGCATAACGCCCTGGAAAGCGCCAGGGTAGCTGCCAATAGGCTTCTAGCTAGGCAGCTGGGGAGGGGCAACTACTACATGAAGATTTTAGTATATCCGCACGAGATCTTGAGGGAGAATAAACAGGCAACCGGAGCTGGTGCGGATAGGGTTTCGCAAGGGATGAGGAAGGCCTTTGGCAAACCCGTCAGCACTGCCGCCAGGGTTAATAGAGGGCAGGAGTTGATAAGGCTGATGGTTAACGACGTCCAGGTCGGGAAGGAATCGTTGAGAAAGGCCTCGATGAAGCTCCCCACCCCATGCCGAATTGAGACGGTTTAATGCGTATAGGGGATTACGAGATAATTATCAAGGACGAAATCAAAGACGAAGTCAAAAATGGAAGGATCCTAGTTCAACTGCCAGAGGGCCTTAAGATCAGATATGGGGAGTTTTACGATCTCTTCAAATCCCTGGGAGCAAGCTCGGTTTTCATATCTGGGGATCCCTATTACGGAGCCTGCGATATGTATGAGGGCAAGGGTTTCGATCATGTGCTCCAGATAGGCCATACACCGTTTAATGACGAGAGGGTGTTGGAGATGCGCAGGGTAGGTGGGCTGAGCGAGGGAGACGTAGAGAAGATAGCAAACCGCTTAAGCGCCGAGGGAATGCACAAGATAGGCCTACTTACCACTGCACAACATCTTGACTTTTTGAAGGAGGTCCGAGAGGCCCTGGCATCTAAAGGGTTTAAGGTATTCGTGGGGAAGGGAAAGAAGTGCTTTTACCCGGGTCAACTCCTGGGGTGCGACATCGGGGCCGCTAGAGATATCGTGCCCAAAGTTGATGGGTTCATATTCATAGGCGATGGCGCGTTCCACGTCATCCCCATAGCTGGGAAAGTGATCGCTCTTGACCCCTACACGAAAGAGATGAGCTATGTTGACAGCGAGAGACACTTTAGAAAGAGATTTGCCGTTATAGAATGGGCTTCGGAGCGAGAGGATTGGCTTGTGGTGGGCTCGTTGAAGAGCGGCCAGATGGATCTCGACGGTTGTGAGCTGATGAAGAGAATCTTAGAGGATAGAGGAAAAAACGTTACCACTATAGCCATGAGGGAGATAACCTCTGCTTACCTGAAACCCTTCGACGGCAAAGCTTGCACTATAGTGGGCTGTCCTAGAATATGCGAAGACATACCGGGAGCTCTAAATCCCGTCGAGACTTTAGTAGCTCTTGGCCTACGCAAGTTCGAGGATTATATAGCTAACCCGTTCATGGATTGGAAGGATGAAAAAGAAAGAGTTGGAATTAAAACTTCAGGCTATCCAGGCTAAATACTCAAGCCCGGATCCCAGGCTAGAGCAGTATTTAACCCCACCATGGATGGCCTCAGATATACTATACAACGCCTTCTTGTTGGGCGATATAGGGGGCAAAGAGGTGATAGACCTGGGGTGCGGCACCGGCACATTCGCCATAGGAGCTCACATCCTGGGGGCAAGGGTAACGGGTGTAGACGTAGATCCCAAAGCCATAGAGGTAGCGCGCTCCATATGCCCCTCCATAGAGTACATATGTTCTGACGTTAATGATTTCAACCCTGGAAGGGGATGGGACACCTCCATTCAAAATCCCCCATTTGGCTCACAGAAAAAAGGCGCGGATAGACCATTCATAAAAAAGAGCTCAGAGATAGCTCATACCCTCTACACGATGCACCTGGACATAAGCTCGGGCTTCATCATTAAGCTCATCTTGAGTCTTGGGGGAAGGATAACTCATGAAAAGAGATATAAGTTTCCTATACCCTACACCTACAAACACCACAGGAAAGAAGTAGAAAGAGTAGATGTCAGAATGTTTAGGGTGATCTGGAATGACCAAAGATGTGGAAGAATTGAAGTCCCCCGGCGATGAGCTAGCGATGGCAGAAGAGTTCAGCGCTGGTGAGGGCACATTCGAGGATGATGGAGTGATCAGGGCTTCAGTTGTGGGAAGAGCCGAGGTGGACCAGAAGAGCCGGGCTATAGTCGTCCGATCCATTAATTATCCCCCCGTCTTGGAAATCGGGGATGAGGTAATAGGGGTGATAGCGGGTTTAAAGAGCTCTATGGCCATGGTGGATGTGATAAGGGCCGTAAGGGAGAGGGAAAGAGAAGTGGCGAACAGAGAGGAGGGCACGATCCATATATCCAAGATATCCGACGGTTTCGTCTCCGACGTCAAGAAATGCTTTAAGCAGCGGGATGTGATCAAAGCCAGGGTGATACAGGTCAAACCATCCCTGCAACTAACTACAGCAGGCGATGATCTCGGCGTTATACAGGCATATTGCTCGAAGTGCAGGGAGAAACTCGCCCGCTCGGGTAGAAACCTTAAATGCCCGTCCTGCCTGAACATCGAAGAAAGAGAGTTATCTGAACTTTACGGAACGGGAAGGTTGGATTAGCTTTTAAAAGGGTTTCGATTATAAGGTGATCGGATGAAAAGCGACGAGCTGAGAATAGTGAGTACCTCTGAAGGGGACATAGAAGTGGAGGGCGGGTTTGACGAGACCTTTGCGAGGATATTGGTCTCAGAGCTTTTGGAGATGGACGATGTCGAGATGGCAGAGTGTATAGTGGAACATCCGCTTACCTCCAGCCCAAAAATATATCTTAGAGCGAAAAAAGGCGCTCCCAGGGATCTCCTGATCAAAGCTGCCAAGAGGATCAGAGAAAGATCCAAAGAGCTTCAGGGCAAATTGGGGGCCGTGGGGTAGTTTGGTCATCCTTCGGCGTTCGGGACGCCGTGACTCCAGTTCAAATCTGGGCGGCCCCATGGCGGGCGTGATCTAGTCTGGCTAGGATAGGGGCCCTCCAAGCCTCTTGCCCGGGTTCGAATCCCGGCGCTCGCATTACCGGTAAACTTTAATCTCAGCTGAGTAAGAAGGGACTATACAGGGGTCTAGATAGATAGAAAAGCATATATGTTAGATAACTATTTCTAAAAAAAAGATAATTAAAGAGTTTACTTAAAAGGAGGATGGGATGAAAATAGCGTTTGTGCACCGAAAGGGGAGACGTAGCAAGGTCACTTTTTGTATAGATGTAACTGCGCTACTTCGCTCTATCGGAAAAAAAGTGATGGTTTTAGGGAGGTTTTGAAATGGTAAATATAAAAGATGGCATAAAGACAGATGTAGAAAGAGAATCTGGGAAGAGGGCATCTCCAGATATAGGGAGAAAAGTGGGATTGAAGGAAAAGCAGAAAAGGATAGAACCCGGAGATCTCTTCTACTCCCTCCCCGTTCCCACAAGTTTGATGACCCCAGAAGGTAGAAGAGTAGACACAAATCCAGCGACTGAAAGATTATTCAAGCGTTCAAGAAAAGAGATAATTGGATTAAAGGCTGAGGAGTTATATTCAAAAGAGGATGCTTCAAAGATAAAGGAGGCGTTAGGGAAATGCAAGAGAATTGGATCTTCTTCGTGTGAGGCCACCTGCATAAGGGGGGATGGAACCACCTTCCCTGCGATTCTCAATTTCGCGTCCACTAAGGATGAGGAAGGCAACATCATCCACATTTTGATCACTGCAACTGACGCAACAGAGCTGAAGGAGAAGGAGAAGAAGATAGCAGATGCGGAGAGCTACCACGAGCAGGTTGTAGAGCGCACAGTCGAGGGGCTATGCGTCGCCGACCAGGAGGGGAATTGGCTGACCACAAACCCGGCAATGGCGGGGATCACAGGTTATGGTGAAAGTGAACTCCTGGGAAGAAAAACTTTGGATCAACCATTTATGCAATTGAAGGAGGCTAAAGAGGCTATTAAAGAGATGCTGTCTAAAGTGAATGTGGGGGAGACGGTCATAGGCATGGAGATGCCATGGATAAGAAAAGACGGCAAAAAGATTATAATTTCCGGCTCTGGACAACAGCTCAAAGATTCCGTCGGTAACGTGATCGGTTCGGTCTTCACCGCGAAGGATGTAACTGAAGAACGAAAACGCGAAGCTGAGCTCGAAGCAAGCAAAGCTTATTTCCAAAGCTTCTTTAATTCATCGCCAGTGTCATTAACTTTGATTGGATTGGACGGAAAAAAGATAGATTGCAATCCAACGATGGAGGAATTAACCGGTAGAAGAAAAGAAGAATTGGTTAATACGCCGATCGAAGCTACCTACGAAAAAGAGACACAACTCCTGGTAAGGCAAAAATTAGTCGATGAAACCCTGGAAAAAGGCCATGCGCAAGGTTTTGAGGCGCCTTTAGTGAGACCGGATGGTACAAAGTTACCCACAGTCGCAAATTGTTCATTGCTTAGAGACAAGGAGGGCAAACCTTTATCCATAATCTATTCTGCGACCGATATAACCGAATTACGCAAACAAGAGAATTTCACCGAAACAATCCTGGAAAACGCCCCAATCGGCATAGTAAGGCTGGATAAAGATGGGACGATCACTTACGTAAATCCAGCGTTAAGGGAAACTCTTGGTTTCAAAGGACTTGGGGAATTAAAAGGCGTCGGAATGGAGTTGGCTGAAACTCCAGGCATCGCTAACACTGACCTGGCTGGAATTGTGGAGAGGCTGCTATCGGGAGAAGCCATTCGTGGAACGTATCCATATACCTCGGTTTATGGTAAAGAATCCATGATCAGGGTAAAGGGGGCGCCTCTCTTCGATTTGAACGGGAAGTTTGATGGTGCAATCCTTTTAATCGGGGATGTGACCGAGCTGCACAGGAGCATGGAAGCGCTGGAGGGCGAAAAAGTATTCTTCAGTACGTTAGTTGAGGCGGTTCCCGATATGATTGCAGTACTTGACGAGAATGGAAGATGGATCCATGTAAACCCGGCTTGGGAGGAGACATGGGGGTATAAACCAGAGGAATTGCTTGGAAAAACGAGCATGGATCAACCCTTTGAATTGCCGGGCACTAAAGAGGAAATTGAAGAAAGGAACAAAGTGAGATCGGAAAAACTTTCCAGAGGGGAAACAACAATGGGCGAGCTGCCATTTTTAGCAAAGGATGGAAGCGTAAGGATCGGAGAGTTCAGAGAGCGATCGCTAAAATTAAATGGTAAGATTCTGGGAAGAATAGTGGCTTTAAGGGATATAACCGAACAACGCGAGCGAGAAATTGAGCGCGCGAAAGCGATGAACACATTTGGTAACGTTTTATTTAAGGTGGCGAATGGCGATTTATTGGCAAGAGTAGAATTGGATGCGATCGATGAAGAATACAGGGCAATTGGAGAGGATCTTAATTTAATGATCAACGCTATAAACAAGCGTGAGGCTGAACTTGAGGGTACAAAAGTAGATCCAAACGCGGTAATGGATAGCATTAGTGTTCCGTTATATACATTTGATAGGGATACTAGGCTAACCTCTGTGAACCCAGAATTTGAAAATACCTTGGGGTACTCAAAGGATGAAGTGTTGGGCCTCCCCATCGAAGACTTTGCAGCTAAAGTGTTACCACCTGAATCGGTACCTACAATTAGCAAAAAGGTAAGAGAGCGGGTAAAGACCGGCGAAATTGTGAGGGGCGTACCTATAGATATGATAAATAAAGACGGGGAGCGTATTCCCTGCCTCTATTCCGCATCTGGGATAAGAGATTTATGGGGCGAAGTTGTCGGAGAGGTGGTGACTCTAAGCGATGTGACTGAGTTGAAGAAGAGGGAAGAAGAGCTTAATCGATTGAGCGCTATGGTGGAAAACTCAGGCACGCCCATCATTCTCTTAGACCCAACGAGCAGATGGGAGTACGTGAACCCGATATTCGAGAAGTTCTTTGGATTTAAGAAAGAAGAACTTCTCGGAAAGACGACGCTTGAGACGCCCATAGTGACGGAAGAGGCGAAGGAGATAATACTAGGGAAACGAAAATTATACGGCAAAGACGTGGTGACGTGTGAGGTGCCTCTCGTTAAGGAATCCGGCGAGATGGCACAGATACTGCTCACGCAGACCTGCATATACGATGAAGAAGATAAAGTCACCAATTGGGTCGTCGAACTTAAAGACATAACCGAACTCAAGAATAAAGAGATCAATCTGAGAAATGCCATCTCTGTATTCGGCGAGGTTTTATCTTCAGCCAGTGGTGGAAACCTGTCCACAAAAGTAGATTTATCGAAAATTTCAGAAGGATATAAACCAATTGGTGAGAACATCAATTCGATGATCTCGGCTATTGAAGAAAATATCGACGAGCTGCGCAAGCGCGAAGAAGAGCTAAAGCAAGCGGTCTCGGTCTTCGGCTCTGTTCTATCTAAAGCGTCCTCCGGGGATCTGTCAGCAAAGGTGGATCTATCCCTGATCTCGGAGGAATATGCACCGATAGCCGAGGATATCAATGAGATGGTCCAGGGATTGACGAGCATGGTCGAAAGTATCAGGGAAGCCTCAGACCAGCTATCCTCCTCATCTCAAGGCATAGCCTCTTCTGCGGAGCAGGTTAACTCCAGCGCTCAACAAGCTTCGCTTACCGTATCTCAAATAGCCGATGGAACCTATAACCAGGCTACCAGACTTGAGGAGATAGGCAGCTCCACCAGAGAGATGATGAGCTTCGCACAAGAAATGGCGAAGGAAATGGAGTCCACCGCTAAAAGGATGAAAGAAGCGGCCGACAGGGCGATGAAAGGGGCTAAAGACGCTGAAGGTGCGATACAGAAGAGCGAGGACATGTCCAATTCGATATCCCGCACTGTAGAAGTGGTCCGATCTCTGGGGGACAAACTAACCGATGTGGGCGAAGTGCTTGAGATAATAACCGATATCACCTCTCAGACCACTTTATTAGCGTTAAATGCTGCCATCGAAGCCGCTCGGGCTGGCGAGCAGGGTAGGGCCTTTTCCGTCGTCGCCGAAGAGGTCAGGAGGCTAGCGGATCGCTCCAGGGAGAACACCAGGAAAATAGAGGGAATGATCAAAGAGATAGAGGGGGGGAGGGAGGACGCTTTAGCCTCCGTGGATGAAGCGTTCGATATAACCCAAAAGAGCAAGGAGGTCATAAGAAGCGCTTTTCTAGCTCTGGGGGAAGTGGCAAACCTGGTTCAAACGACTGCCGCCACATCTCAGAGCGTATTCGATAGTAGCAGGAAGCAGGAGGGCGCGGTTGAGAGGATAGCATACGCTACCCAAGCGGTAAACTCCACAGCTCTGGAGATAGCAACAAACGTAGAGGATCTCTCCGCCTCTACCCAGGAGCGAGCCGCGGGCATGGAAGAGCTGACCGCAACAGCCCAAGAACTATCACAGCTATCGGAGAATTTGGACGCGAGCGTGTCGAGGTTTAGGTCGTAATTTTTGATGCTTAGAAGTGACACTATTGAAAGTTCACCCAGATCCACCTTTTTGGGGCTTCAGATACGCCTGGAGCGCCAGGTAAAATTGCGAAAAGCTAAATTCGTATTTACCGCTAAAACTGCAAATCCCGGCGCCCGCATCCTTTACAGTAAACTCTAGATTTGGACGCTAGCTATCCCATCGATTTCATACAGTCTGAACCCCGGGGAATTGGTATCTCATATAGGATATGCTGCAGTCCTTCCCGTGGAGTTCTTCCGCTCTGCTGATGGCTTCTTGAACGGTCTTGGTGGGCTCGAAACCCATGTGGCGGACCACCCAAGGGTCATTCGCCCCGGCCACAAAAACCTTGCCGATGTATTCATTAGTTATGTAGTAATTATAGAGTATGAACAGGACGTGCACTGGATGGTAGGCGTAGCAGTACCTGTACTTGTAGATGTACTCGGGCCTATGGGCGAAGTCTTCTTCAAACAGGTCCCTGATTTCATAAGGGTCATGTGTCAGATTTAGCACCTTATTCCAGGCCTCGATATATGATGGATGGTGCATCTCGTCCCACACGTCGGGGCAGGGAGATACCAGAATCACGGTACCGCCTTTCTTCAGCAGCAACTGGATGGTCATCGTCAGGTAGCCGAGCCCAAAGCCGAGGACGTTCAGGATGGGATTGGTTCGAGAAAATGTGGCGTATGGCATCCACCTTGGTAGCCCATAGATCAGCACATCCGATTGGTCAAACCCAGAGAAGTCCAAAGCGACTTGGGTACCCTGGGCCTCCAGTGCACTCTGCCTCGTTGAGGACATGGTTCCGGCGAAGACAGCCGCCATCTCAGATTTGTTGTTGCACACGGTTTCGATCTTGAAGAAGTTTTTCCCAATCACATCTTCAATTTTCTCCCCCATCTCATTGAGCGTGCTGTGTAGCGGGTCACTGGAAGGATCTATCCTGACCTCGAGGGGCGTCCCAAACAATTGCCCCGGCCCGTGATTATAGCGTATGCTCCTGAAAGTGCTGAGACCAACGCATACCGATTTCCAACCGCCATCGAAGATGTTAGATAGAAAGTTGGTATAGATCAACAGATCCGAGTCGGCCACGAGTTTATTCACCTCTATCTCGTAACCGTTATTCGTCTCGCCGAGGAATACGAGATTCTCCTTATCTTCTGCGTCGTGGCTAAAGAGTCTGTATCCGAACTCATCGACGATCCGCTTTCCTATCGCCCAGCCCAGTTCGCGTTTTGTCCACTTCCTGTGGAGCCCGGTCGCGCAAACCAATTTAATGTCTTTCTTCCAGACCCCGGCCTTCTTTAGCTCCTCCAGCACTGAAAGCAATATGCCCTCTCTTAGCCCAGGTGTTTTCCCAGGAACACACGGGTCATCGAAGGCGATTGTGACTTTGTCGCCAGATTTCACGAGTTCGGGAATGGTTTTAATCCCACTAGGGGCAGATAGCGCTTCATTTACTTCTTTTTCCGGGTTTTCTACCGAATTCATGGTGGGCAGGAAAGAAATGTCCAGCACTTCGGTCCTATCGGGAAATTCGACGGGAAGGAACCCGTCCCAGTATATCACGTTCTCTCTCATCTTATCACCTTCAATCTCTCTCTCATCTTATCACCTTCAATCTTCATAAAAGTTCCTTCCGGTCGAAACATACTCTCTAAAGAGCGGGCTGGGCGAGTAAAGCTCTCTCCCGTACTTTACGTAGCACTTCTCCAGAGTTTCAGAAAGCATCTCTAGCCCCATCCCATCGGCCAATTTTAAAGGGCCAGCGGGTATCATGAGTCCCAACTCCATCACTTTATCCATGGTTTCCACGGAGGCCACCTCCTCCATCAACAATCGGGTTTCCTCATTGACCGCAAGCGCCACTGTCCTGCTCGCGTCGAACTTTCCGACCAAGTTCGAATCGATTTCCGGTCTTCCCTTCCGCCAATCCAAGAAACCTATACCACTCTTCTTTCCCAATTTTTTCTCCTCGATCATCCTTTGGACTATTGGCGGAAGCTCGAATCTTTTTCCATAAACTTCCTCCATATTTTTCCATACGATCGAAACCACATCCAACCCTATAAGATCAGCACCTTCGATCACTCCGTTGGGTATTCCAATAGCATGGAGAGCTGCGTCCACTTCCTCAGGTTTAACTTCACCTTCCTCGATCGCCCATAACCCATCCGCTATAGCGACCCCTATCACCCTATTCAGGATGAGACCCCTCACGTCCTTCTCGATGAGAACGGGGGTTTTTCCTATTTTCTCAGCCATTTTTGATATGAGTGCCAGTGTTTCCTTACTCGTTTTTTCACCCTTTACCACCTCCACAAGGGAGGATTCAATGGGCGGGGTGATGAAATGCATTCCTCCAGCTCTTTCGGGTCTCGCTAACCCTTCGAAGATCTCGGAGATCATATAGCTTGAAGTATTGGTGGCTAGAACGGCATCTTCGGAAACTATTTTTTCGAGCTCTTTGAACAACTCTATCTTCGCTTCTAAATTTTCAGTTATTGCCTCAAAAAAGAAATCGGCATCTTTAACGTCATCGAGTTTTCCCGTTATCCTTATCCTTTTCATTACTTCCCCTTCTTCCTTCGCTATTCCCGCTTCTATGAGTTGATTCAACGTGCCCTCGATTTTTTCCCGTAAAGACACGCGAACCTCCTCAGATGTCTCTCTTATAATCACATCGAAACCGCCTATAGCAAAAATCAGAGAGACATCAGATCCCATCGTTCCAGCGCCTAGAACAGCTACAGGACCTGTAATCTCAAGTCTCATATCTATTCCATGCCGTTCGGAGTACTTAAGTCTTCACTTTTCACGCGCCCATCCGCGTAACTTGGCCCTGATCTGGCCCGCAAATTCTTGGGTAACTGGCACCGCATTTTTTACCAAAGAGACGTAGGGAGGGCGAGTCATAAATTGCTTTTTACGATAATCCCGAGAAAAGGGTATAGAGATTGGTAAAACAAAGAGAGATTTCATAGAGGCATCTCCTGCAGATCGATCGAGCTCTACCCATGTTTCATTGGAGGGCTTACTTAACACGGTAGTAAGATTTAAGGCTCCGCATGCCATATGATATATTATGAGCTTAATGAATGAAGAGCTTGTTTTGATGTATCGGAAGATGTTAACCATAAGGGCTTTTGAGGAGGAGGCGAGCGAACTCTTCTGGAAGGGGGAGATACTTGGTCTTCTGCACGTGAGCATTGGGGAGGAGGCAGTTCCTGTGGGCGCATGTACAAATCTTCTTCCAGAGGATCACATAACCTCGACGCATAGAGGACATGGTGACATCATAGGAAAGGGAGCAGATCCAAAATACATGTTTGCGGAACTCTACGGAAAAAAGACGGGCTATTGCAAAGGGAGAGGCGGTTCAATGCACATAGCGGATTACTCCCTTGGCATCATTGGGGCAAATGGTATTGTGGGGGCTGGGATTCCGATTTCGACCGGTTCTGCTCTTGCACAAAAAATGCTTGGAACCAGGAATGTTACGGTTTGCTTTTTTGGGGATGGAGCGAGCAACCAAGGGACATTCCATGAATCTTTGAATCTCGCTGCCATTTGGAAGCTTCCAGTTATCTTTGTCTGTAAAAACAACCAGTATGGGATGTGGACTTCCGCATCCTATGCAGTGTCTGTTAGAGACGTATCTGAAAGAGCAAAAGGGTACGGGATTCCTGGAGTTACCGTTGATGGGAACGATGTGACTGCGGTCTATGAAGCGGTTCATGAAGCGGTTGAAAGGGCGAGAAACGGGGATGGGCCATCATTGATCGAATGCAAGACGTACAGATGGCATGGACACATGGAAGGAGAAGAAGCATATGGTTGGGTGTACAGATCCCCAGAGGAGGCGGAGGAATGGAAAAAGAGATGTCCAATATTGAGGTTAGAAAAAGAGCTTCTATCAAGGGGGATCCTCACTGAAGCTCAGGTAAAAGAGATAAGAGAAGAGGCAAAGAATGAGATTGAAGAAGCCGTTAAATTTGCAGAGGAGAGCCCCCTGCCAGAGCCGGAGGATGCTGTAGCGGATCTTTTTGCTGGAGGCGAAGAATGAGGAAAATAACCTATATTCAGGCGGTCAACGAAGCGTTTAGGGAAGAGATGAGGAGGGACCCTAAGGTCTTTATAATGGGGGAGGAGGTAAAAGTCGGAGTTTTGGGCCAAACCGAAGGACTCTTCGAAGAGTTTGGAGAAGAGAAGGTCAGAAACACCCCAATCTCTGAGCAAGGATTTGTGGGCGCGGGAATAGGAGCTGCAGGCTCTGGAATGAGACCGATCGTGGACTTTATGTTTGGAAACTTTATGTACGTGGCCATGGACCAACTTGCTAATCAGGCAGCAAAATTGAGATATATGTCTGGAGGTCAGGTCAACTTTCCCATGGTCTTCTACACCACTACAGGAGACATGGGATCTACAGCAGCACAGCATTCAGATCACCCAGTGGCGCCCTTTGTTAACATGCCCCTCCTCAAGATCGTCCTGCCTTCGACCCCTTATGATGCAAAGGGATTGTTGAAGAGCGCAATAAGGGATGATAACCCGATCATATTCTTTGAGGAAGTAACTCTGGGAGGGATAAAAGGCGATGTGCCCGAAGAAGAATATCTAATTTCCATAGGCAAAGGAGATATTAAAAGAAGTGGAAAAGACGTTACGGTTGTTGCAGTAGGATGCATGGCTCCACAGGCTCTATCTGCTGCAGAAAAACTCCAAAAAGAAGGGATTTCCGTTGAAGTGGCCGATCCAAGAACGATAGTGCCTCTGGATAAAGAGATTATTTTAAACTCCGTGAAAAAGACTGGAAGACTTGTGATATGCGAGGATGCCCCAAGGCTCTGCTCTTTTGCTTCCGAGGTCTCCGCGACCATCTCTGAAGATGGCTTTTCATATCTAAAAGCACCTATAAAAAGAGTGACAAGAGAGCATGTCCCCCTCCCCTTTAGCTCTCCAATGACGGAGTTTGTTCTTCCTAACGAAAGCAAAATAATAGATGCGATAAAAGAAGCGTTAAGATATGAAAATAAGACACGGTAAAAAGGGGAATAGTTGATGCTACTGGTCTAAAGGGGCAAGAAATGCAGAATTGTAAAGCTTAAAGTGAGAAAAAAGGATGCGCCTCTTGAGATTATGACCTGGAAGACTTCAACGAACGGATTCTGGAACTATAAAAAAGATCCCTGCGAATGGAGGGAAAGCGCCCCAGTTGTATAGCTCAGATAGAGACAGAGTAATTAAACTCTGAGAGTTTTAGTCTATGAAGAGGAAGATTCTACCTAAAATTCAAAAATTCTTATTTTATAGATTATTTACCACTAAAACTGCAAATCCCGGCGCCCGCACTGTTGGGCTTGAGCGCTAAGGTGCACTATAGCATATCTCACGAGATCTCTAAGAGTGGGTTCTATCCCTTCTCTAGATTCTTTACGAGGTTGGCCATCTCTATAGCGGCCTCAGCTGCCAAAAAGCCCTTGTTCCCCTGTTTGGTCCCCGCTCTCTCGATCGCCTGCTCCAGGGTATCAGAGGTGATAATACCAAAGATGATCGGTGTGCCGGTCTCAAGGCTCACTTTCCCTATCCCCCTGCTCACCTCGGATGCTACGTATTCGAAGTGTGGTGTATCCCCTCTAATGACTGTGCCGAGACAGATTATACCATCATATCTCCCGCTCTCGGCCATCTTCTTAGCGATCAGGGGGATCTCAAAGCTTCCGGGCGTCCATGAGGAATCGATGTCCTCTTCCCCTACTCCGTGCCGCTTGAGAGAGTCTCTGGCGCCTTCGAGCAATCTCACCGTTACAAATTCGTTAAATCTCGAAGCGACGATGCCGAACCTGAGCCCTTTACCAAGAAGGCCGCCTTCATACCGTTTCATTTCCCTTCCTCCTTTTTTATGTTGAGCGTGTGCCCAAATTTATTCTGCTTCGTTTCAAGATATGTGAAGTTCTCAGGAGTTATCTCAGCCATTAGCGGGATGCTTTCAGTGACGGAGAGCCCATATCCCTCAAGCCCAGCGATCTTCTTCGGGTTATTTGTGAGCAACCTCATCTTCCGGACCCCGAGATCCATGAGGATTTGAGCACCAACTCCATAATCTCTAAGGTCTGGGGCGAATCCAAGAGCTATATTTGCTTCCACGGTGTCCAACCCCTGGTCCTGTAGGGCATAGGCCCTGATCTTGTTATGCAAACCAATTCCGCGACCCTCTTGCCTCATGTAAACGAAAACGCCTGCCCCCTCCTCAGAGATCATCCTTAAAGCCATGGCCACCTGCTCGCCGCAATCACACCTGAGACTCCCGAAGACGTCTCCTGTGGTGCATTGACTGTGAACTCGCACGAGGGTCGGTTTCTCACTGTCGATTTCACCTTTCACCAGGGCCAGATGATCTGCCGGGTCAACATCGCTCGTATACGCGATGACTCTGAAGTCTCCATGTTTCGTGGGGAGATTAGCCTCACCCACCCTCTTCACCAGTTTTTCATGTATATAGCGATAGGCGATAAGGTCCGCTAGAGTGATTATCGGAATGTCGCGCTCCTCCGCGATTTGCTCCAGCTTAGGTAGACGAGCCATCGTTCCGTCCTCCGCCATGACCTCACATATCACGCCAGCCGGATAGAGCCCAGCTAAGCGGGCCAAATCCACAGCGGATTCAGTATGGCCCGCCCTTACCAAAACGCCACCCTCTCTTGCTCTGAGCGGAAAAACATGCCCCGGTCTTGCTATGTCCTCCTCCCTGGTGTTTGGGTCTATCATTACCCTTATCGTGGTGGCCCTATCATAGGCCGAGATTCCCGTCGTGATTCCAGTCTTTGCATCGACAGAGGTCGTAAATGCGGTCCCAAAGGAAGATGTGTTTTCGTTGTCATTCACCATCATCGGGATTCCCAGCTCATCGAGCCTCTCTCCTGTAATGGGCAAACAGATAAGCCCCCTTCCATATCTCGCCATAACGTTGATGGCTTCTGGCGTGGCCTTCTCGGCAGCCATAACGAGGTCTCCCTCATTTTCACGATCGGCATCATCGACGACGATGACCATTTTCCCCGACCTTATCCGCTCGATTCCTTCTTCAATGGATGCTATCGGCATAGCGCACCTCTACTCATCATTGGAAAGGATTATAAAAAACTATGCCTAGCAAGAAACTCCCTGGTTATCCCTCCTCTCCCTAGCAGTCGTTCTACATACTTGCCCATAACATCCACTTCGAGGTTGACCATATCGCCATTTCTCCTGCCCCCCAGGTTAGTATGTTCTCCGGTATAAGGGACCAGCGAGATCGCAAATGAGGACGCTTCGAGATCGATCACGGTGAGACTCACGCCATCAACCGCTATAAAACCCTTCTCCACTATGTAGGGCATAATCTCGGCGGGGGAGATGATCCTCATCAAGATCGCACTCCTCTCGGGGACGAGGGAGGCCACCCTGCCCGTACAGTCGATGTGCCCCTGCACGAAATGCCCTCCCATCCGATCTCCCACTCTCAATGGACGCTCGAGGTTCACGGCATCGCCAGTCCGTAAAGCACCTAGATTGGTTCTCCTGAAGGTTTCTGGCACTACATCTGCGAAAAATGAATCTTTTTGGACGGAGATAACTGTGAGGCAGACCCCATTTATAGCCATGCTATCCCCCGGCTTCGTCCCATCTATTACCACATTCGCTGAGATGGCGAGTTTTCCTCCACGGATCCCTTTTACTCTACCCACTTCCTCGATAATCCCCGTGAACATGGTCACCTCACATAACCGCTGATGAGGACGTCTTCACCGAGCCTTTCGGCCTTCACCTTTTGAAGTCGAGTCGCCTGCGCGACCCTCTCTACTCCATTCCCAGATATCGTTGTAGCTTCCCCACCAATGAGTATCGGCGCGATGAAGACATACACCCTATCGACAAGCCCCTGATCAAAAAAGGATCCCAGAAGCTCTCCCCCTCCCTCCACCAAAACGCTCGTTACACCCACCTGCCCCAACTCACGCAAAAGCTCTTGCAAGTCGACCAATCCATTTCTGGAGGGAAGCTCCAGGACCATTGCCCCAAGCTCTGCAAATCTTCTCTTATTATTTGTATCCATGGGCGCGACGGAAGCGAGGATCGTTTTCCCCCTAAGCGCTCTAGCGTTTGAGGGAGTTCGCCCATGGGAGTCCACGATCACCTTAAGCTTTTCGATCTCTCTTCCATTTGCCCTCGCGGTAAGTCTCGGGTTGTCAGAAAGAACCGTGTTTACCCCCACGATTATGGCATCGACCCTTTTTCTAAGGTTGTGGGCGTATTCTCTGGACTCCTCGCAACTTATCCACTTCGAATCGCCGGTTTTTGTGGCGATTTTGCCATCGATGCTCATGGCAAATTTCGCGATGACAAATGGGACGCCCGTGGATATGAGCCTGATGTACCCCTCGTTTATCTCCAGGGCCTCCTCCTCATGCTCTCCCGCGATGGTTTTTATGCCGTTTTCTTCGAGTTGAGCGCTGCCCTTCCCATAAACCTGGGGATTTGGATCTAGCATGGCGATATGAACCTCGGATACGCCCGAAGAGATTATGGCCTCAGTACACGGAGGAGTCCTTCCAAAATGACAGCATGGCTCCAGGGTGACGTACATGATCGCTCCACGAGATTTTTCACCGGCTTGTCTTAAGGCCATGACTTCGGCATGATCAGAACCGGGTGGCTGAGTATACCCTTTTCCAACTACCACACCATCCTTCACCACCACGGCACCAACGGCTGGGTTTGGGCTAGTCGAGCCCAAAGCCCGTTTTGCCAGAGAGAGAGCAATTTCCATGTGGTCCATCTCAATCCGATATGTGCTTCTCCTTATATAATTGCCTAAGTAATCAGAATTGAACCGATGAGGGCCGATCCAGATGGGAAAAATGGAAAAGGAGAGCTAAAGCCGAACTTTGTATACCTTATCCTCCTCCCTAACCCTATCCTTCACCTTTAACCCGATTGAGTTCCCATTTTTAGCTACATCGATCTTTTTATGCGCTATCTCCATCGATTCTATCTTTTGGGTAAAATCCGTGGTGTAGCCCCTTATGGCGATCTCGTCGCCCACTTTGAGCTCTTCATTCACCTCCACCACCGCCACCCCTATTCCAGGATAATAGTGAGATATGACCCCGACCTTTTTCTCGTTAGCGCCCTCTTTCTCCATACTTATTAATGCGCACTCGCTTACTTAACCCTTCTTATCCCCAATCGTTCTATCAATCCTTTAATCAAAAAGGGGAGAAGCATGGTGGCCTCGCCCTCGACGGTTATTTCCTCCCCCTCTTCCTTGACCTTTCCCCATGAGATCCCCTCTCTCAACCTAGCACCTGATAGGGAACCGTCCCATTCCATGGCTGTGGTTATATAGACGCCGTAGTCAAGACCATCCTTGAACTGGTTCCACCATATGGTATGGTGCTTTGATATTCCCCCTCCAACGATCAGGGCCCCGCTCTTTCTGCATCCGAACACCAGATCGCTTAGCTCCTGCTCATCTCTAAATGGATCGATGGAGAAATCCCTGTGATCCTGCCAGAAAAGCCATAGCTGCGATCCAAAAGCCCCATCGAATATGCCCGGCACGTAGATGGGCACTTCATTTCTGGTGGCCCAGTACAATATGGACTTTTTATCATCCAGGGATTTACCAACTCTCTCGATGAGCTCCCTTACTCCCCAGACCTTCTTTTCCTCATAGAGCTTCTCAAAGATCGGCCTTAAACCCTTCTCTAGAGCGATACCATAATTCTCCATAGGGATGAAGATGTTTCCGAGCCTGTGTACCTTCTTTTTATGCAACTCTGCATCATCAGCGGTGAAGGACCCTCTGCAATAGAAGGCCCAAGCCCTCGCCAAATCGTGGTCTAAGGTGCCGCAAGTTGTTATTATCACATCTACCAATCCCTTCTCCACCATGGTTTTGATGACCCCCCTACAACCAGTCGATACGATGCACGCTGGAAATGATAAGAACTTCAAGCATTCATCTCTTTCCATCTGTTCTAAGGTATCTAGAGCTTTAGAGAGGTGAGATGCCATAAAACCCCCACCCTCCCCCATCTGGGCGATAAGATCGCTCACTTTATCCGCACTCTCCAGGTCGATGTCTTCTACCCTTTCATATTCTAGGCCCATAACCCCTCAAATGAAGTTTCCCCTATCTAGTTTACGCGCCTAGACGTACCTCAGTATAAGGTAAATGGAGGAAATGCCAACGGCGATGAACATTATGAGCATGCCGACTCTGGCGTATCTCCAAAATGAGATCGGATAACCATAGCTCTCTGACACGCCCGTCAAGACCAAACTGCTCGCCGTCCCAAGATAGGTGCCATTCCCCCCAAGACAAACGCCCATTGCCAGGGCCCAATAAAGGTCCCCACCCCCGAGCTCAGCTACGATCGGCATCATAACGGCGGTCATGGGCAGGGCCCCAAGGACTGACGATGATATGGCGGATACCCAGAGAACCAGGAGAATCACAAAAACCTCGCTATCGCCAGATAGAACTTTGATGCCATCGGCGATCATGGGCAACAGACCCATATCATTTGCTCCTCCGGCGAGGACCAGCAAACCCATGAAAAAAATGAGGGTCGGCCACTCGACTCTCTTCAGAACTTCTCCCACCGGTACGTTGGTAATTATCAGTAGGACCGTTGCACCCAACAGAGCACTCACAGATACCGGCATACCGGTCACGCCTTGGAGTACAAATAAAATAGTCGTGAATATCAAAACACCCAGAGCTCTGTAGAAGAGGCCCTTATTCTTTATCCTATATCTCTCTCTAAGCTCTTTTACATCTACTTTCTTCTCCCCGGCATCTTTAAATTTCTTACCATAAAACCCGTATAAGATGATTATCAAAACGACAAAAATTATCAGTACCAGAGGGCCCAGATTCGCCAGAAAATCAACGAAAGAAAATCCCGCAGCGGACCCGATCATTATGTTTGGAGGGTCTCCTATGAGCGTAGCGGTTCCCCCTACGTTCGCTGACAGTGCCTCCGAGATCATCAGAGGCACTGGATCTATCTTCAAAATCCTGGATAGTTCTATAGTTACAGGGGCCATCAAGAGCACCGTGGTCATGTTATCGAGAAATGCAGAGAGCAGGGCTGTCACCGAGCAGAGGATGACAATCATAAGCCAGATCTTGCCCGATGCCAGCTCGTAACTCTTCAGCGCCAAGAGCTGGAACAGGCCGGTCTGGGAGATAACGCTCACGATTATCATCATCCCCATGAGCAAAAAGATCGTGTTGAAGTCGATGTAACCTACAGCTTTATCAAAAGTCACATCGCCGAGCGCGCCCCCGATCAGCAGAGTTAGACAAATGCCCACCAGACCCGCGACTGCGTTGTGGATCCTTCCCGAAACTATCAGAACATAGGTTACGACGAGAATCGCAAGAGAGATCAGCCAGGATAAATCTGATGGTACCATTACAAGAGGGGCAGATGCGAGTCGGTGTAGATAAGGATTGCCCTACCGACCTTTATTTCCCGGAGCCATTTAGGCCTGTGCGAGCATTTTCATGTTTGCACATTCAATCCCCCACCACCAGCAAAGGTATGGTGCTCTCCACGATCATCTCCTTCTCCAGATCGCCGAGGGCCAGCTCCCGGTAAAGATAGCGGAAAAGGTAGGCTACGGATTTGCTTCCCCTGGATAGAATTATTAAATCGTGTGATGGGGCATATCCGGTTATACATTTACAGCTCTCTATCCTATCCTCATCTCTTAACCTAAAGATTTCCAGAGGCACCTCCATCTCAGTGGCCAGTTTACTCAGTCTTTTCTCTTCTTTATCGACGGAATCCCCCCTACCCAGCAGTATGGTGCTAATCGCTGCCCCGTACCTTCCTGCTAAGGAGATGGCAATGTCGCTCGCGTATCTCGAATAGTAAGATACCGTAGATGGGTTCAAAATTTTTTTAGGTTTCCTCGGCTCACAGGGATGGCTGAAGAGAAGGGAGGAGCACCTCACCCTCTCCAGCACCTTCCTGCACGTACCCCCCAGATGGAACCTAGAGCTGGCCGTCAGAGCGTGAGTGGCCATGACCAAGAGGTCCACCCCTTTCTCATTCGTGTATTTGATTATCTCCCGCACGGGATCGCCTATTGCCATGTACTTTACCGGGGCTATTTCTTTCCTCTCCAGGATGGTGGCGGTATTATCTATCGCCTCCTCCGCTAACCTCTTTCGGAGATCCATGAGTAGGGACGAGGTCTGCACCGATCTATCCGAGGTGTCCGCCACGCAGATGATGTGGAATTCCCCCTCTGGAAACAGCTCGGCCGCGTACTCGACCGCATTTCTGACTAGATCTGAGTTGTCCGTGGCTATAAGCACGCGATGAAACATCGACAGAGATGAAAATGGCGGGAGTCAATTAAAACTATCGGTGGTGTCGATTGGAAAATTACATATACTGAATCATACCAACTTAGATATACTGTATCATACTATTACTTAGAAAAAAGGAAAAGGAGGTTTCCGTGAAAGAGGCGGATGATAGCTCGGACTCAAACGAGCTCGAGAAATATTTATCTATGGGTATCCCATTGGAAGAGGCTAAAAGGGCCATATCCTCGAAGAGCGAGGAGATGACCCGCCTATCAAATATCGGGCCTGAAAGAGCGGGGGAAGTGGTGAATCTCGAGTGTAAGATCCTCACCATAAACGAGAGGGAGGTGAACCTCGGGGATGAGCCAAAAAAGGCCTATTACGGCTTCCTGGTAGATGATACAGGCAGCTTGCCCTACACCTCCTGGCGCGATATCCCCTACGAGAAGGGTAACAGCGTCGTGATAAAAAAGGGATTGGTCAGGGAGTGGAAGGGAAAAGCGGAGATAGTAATAAACCGACAGAGCGTTTTGCTGAAGAGTGATAGAGAGTTCGGCAGCCTTCAAAAGAAAAAGGAGAGGAAGAAGATAGCCGATGTCAGAGATATTGGTTGGGTCACCGTTACTGGAAAGATTCTTAGCGCAGAGAGAAGGGAGAAAAACGACAAGAAGTTCATCAGAGGAGTAATAGGGGACGAGACTGGCAGGATGCCCTTTACGTCATGGGTTGATTTCGGTTTCAAAGAGGGCGACACGGTCGAGATGAGCGGAATGGTGAGGAGTTGGCTTGGGCTGCTTTCGCTGAGCATAGGTGAAGAGTCCGAGGTTAAAGAAAGCCAAGAAGGGGTCGAGGCCAAACGCCTTAAACTCTCCATCGGGGAGCTGGAAGATAGAGGGGGAGGTTTCGAGGTCGAGGTCAATGGGGAACTGTTGGAAATTCAGAAGGGGAGTGGCCTGATAGTCAGATGCCCAATTTGCAGGCGAGCCGTAAAGGGGAACAATTGTACGATACATGGCGAGGTTGATGGGGTCTGGGATCTAAGGATAAAGGGCGTGCTCGACGATGGAACGGGAAACCTTTCGATGATCATCGGAAGGGGGCTTTGTGAGGAGTTGCTAGGAAAGACGCTCGAAGAGTTCAAGGACGATGCCAAAAATGCGATGGATCCCGCTATAGTCTCGAGAGAGATGGAGGAGAAGCTTCTCCTCAGGAGATACGAGGTGATAGGGGATACTAGATCAGATGAGTTTGGATTGAGGATGATGGTCAAGATCATCAAACCCGCTGAGGATAAGGATCCGAAGAAAATAGCGGGAGGCCTGCTGGAGGGAATCCGATGAAAAGGGAAACCTCTAGAAGGCTCCTTAGCATGGAGTTCAATTCCTCCTCGATATACATCAAGGGTGAGGGGGAGAGGGTACCGAGCTACTTGCTAACCCCCCTCGGAAGTCTTGTCAACAGAGTCTACGTGTGCGGAGTGCTCACTGAAGTGGAAGAGCTCGAAAATGGTTACAGGGCTAGAGTATCGGACCCGACCGGCATATTTTCCATCTATTCCGGTCAATTCCAACCCGAGGTAAGCCAATCTCTCTCCTCAGCCCCTACCCCCAGCTACGTAGCCCTGGTTGGAAAGGGCAGAGTCTACGAGCCAGAGGAGGGAGTGGTGTACGCATCAATCAGACCTGAGCGGATCACGTTCACTCAAAAGAGAGAGAGAGATCTCTGGATAGTCAAGTGTTGTGAGCTGATGATTGAGAGGATAGACGCCATCAAATCTTGCCTGGGGATGGAGAAGGATGAGAACGAAGTAAGGTCAAAGCTCCTGGCGATGCGATACCCAAAGCATATAGCCGAAGGGGCCGCGATGGCGTATTGTAGGTACGATGAGATCGATCTAGATCGCTTCACGGGAGGCATTAAAGATGCACTCGAGTACCTTTTTGAGGAGGAAGAGGTAACGATGGAGAGCATATCGAAGGAAGGAGTGCTGGATGAGGAGGTGTTGAAGATAGTGGGAGCTCTCGAGGGTAGGGGAGAGATGGAGGGGGGGGCTCTATGGGAAGACATCCTGGAAAAGGCATTAAAAGGGGGTATGGGTGAGGACATGGTAGAAAAGGCCATCGATCAGCTCATGGAAAGTGGTCGAGTGTATGAGCCAGCGTTAGGAGTCTTCAAGAGGTCTTAAAAATGGTGATGATGGTAAAGGAGAACGCCGAGGACCTGAAAGCCAGGACCCTTAGAGCTCTAAGAAGTCCTCCGAAGTTGAAGGCGAGAGCTGTCTTTCTCCATGACTTTTTCATTCACAGCATCGTCAGATATGAGTACTCATTCGACGAATTCCTCGAATCTCTGAGAGATGCTTATGAGCGCGGTAGCGGGGAGCTGCAGGGCTTTAGGCAGGAGGTAGAGGGGGGCGGACAGGCCTCTGGTATAGCCTTTTCACTTGCCTCTTTGGGAGTCGATTGCAAGCTATTAACGAGGGCGGGCGAGATGGGTGAGAAGATGAGCGATCTGCTTCTGCCAGGTGTGGAGGTAAAGTCCTTTCAAGGAACGCCCGGACTCGCCACCACCCTTGGGTTTCCCCCGGATATAAACATAGGGATGTGCTATCCAGGATCGAACGAAAACTTTCCACCGTCCCTCATTATAAAGGAGGACTTCAGCGAAGTCGACCTCATATGCATCAACAACTATTGGCTCAACCGCAGCGGTGGGGAGCTCCTCCAACACGTTTTGGAGAAAACTAAATCCCGCATTTATCTTACGACGGGAAACCCTGCGGGGCATGAGAGGGACTTCCTCATACTCTTCAACATATTGAGGAATAGCAAGGGGAGGGTGAGGACATCCTTAAGTGAAGCTGAAGCGCTTTATTACATGAGAGCTTTTGAGATCGATCATACAGGGGACAGACTAAGCGTTGACGAAGTAAGTGACCTCTCAGGCATGCTGGGTTGCAGCGTGGATCTTCACACTCCCGACTACACGATCTCATCTAAGTATATAGTACCAACCTTCAGGCTAAAGACAATATACAGATCCATTGGAGCTGGAAACTTATGGGATGGCGGTAACATATACGGAATCCTTGCGAGATTGAAGGCAGATGAAAGACTGGTGCTAGCTAATGGGCTGGCGGGATTGCGAATCTCTCAAGTGAGTACGTGGCTTAAGCGCGCTACTCTAGACGATGTTAGAGCCTTCGTAGAGGAGAACACCCTCAAGGCCATTTGAATGGGGGGCAAGAATTACAAATGGGTCATCCTCTTGACCAGCGGCTCGCTGATGATGTTCTTCTTCATGGTCCAGATCACCTGGGTCATGAACGTGACTCAAGAGGTGGAAGCTGGGATTGACAGCATAAACAATTCATTTGGCGTAAGTAGTTACCCCATAGCTATGCTTGGATTCTCCATACCCGTATTTACTCAGGGGGCGGGAAATTTTTTGCAGGGAAATCTCGTCCATAGAATAGGATTTAGGAGGACATTTCTGATCTTTGCCCCTCTTCTAATAGTTCCACAGTTTATCATACCCCTGCTTCCCAATTTAGCTGAAGGTCAAATCTCATGGGCTATCTGTTTATCTCTGAGAGGTCTTCAGGGTATTGGCCTGCCATTTGGGGTGCTTTCTCCGCTGATTGGGTTGTGGTTTCCGTTAGAGGAGAGGGGAATGGCACAGGGGGTCTTCATGACTTTTGTGGGAGTTAACTCAGGAGTGGGGGCGTTATTTGCGGTCGCATTGGGCGATTGGGCGCACACTTTCATCTTTCTTGGGTGTGTTATGCTGATGCTATCAGCCATTTGGGTGTTCCTGGTCAGGGAGCCACCCCTGTTGGAGCGGGGAGTTGAAAGAAAAGAGACACGGAAGGGAGATAAGGTTAGCATATATAGATCGGGCGCAACCTGGCTAACGGTGTGGATAATATCCATAAATTGTTGGGTGGTATTTGGGACCACCGGTAACGCTGCCCCTTATCTACGTGCTCAGGGAGTTGACGCTACCATGATAGGTCTGACGATCCTGTTCTTCTCTCTAGCCAGTTTGGTCGCTGCACCATTATCGGGCGTTATCTCAGATAAGCTGATACTCCGAATTGGAGCCATTAGAGCTAGATCGTACTCCGTATCGTTGGGTTTTGGACTTGCAACCGTACTGATAGTCGTCTATCCAGGGCTGGTCGAGACCGGGATCCCAGCCCTCATCGTCGCGGGTACCTTCTTGCTAGGCATTGGGGGCCCATGGTCGAGCGGGCCTGGATGGGCTTTGCCGGCAGATCTAGACCCACATGAAGCAGGTGCGATCTCCGGATTAGCGCTTATAATGGGACAGGCAGTTGGCGGGATCGCAGGACAGACAGTGGCAATTATGGGTGATTCGTTTGCCTGGCCTGCTGCATGGTCCGTGCTAGCTCTCGTCGCAGCTTTCGGGGTAATGCCGTGCTTACTGCTTCCGAAAATAGCGAGCACGAAGGGAAGGTGAATCTAAACCAAAGATTAACGATAATTTGATAAGCTAGATATAGTATTATAGGATAAAGGTGTTAGCATGTACCAGAAAGATATGAAGATAACGATGGATGAGATGAGAGGGATGCCCGCACTCAGCAACGATGGGCGAATTCTCGGCACGATAAGAAACGTTGTAATGAACACCAAGAGCGGGGAACTCCTTGACATAGTGGTAGAGCCAAAGGAAGGCGTTGACCCCATGCTCTTCAGGCAGGATGCGCAGGGGAACGTAATGTTTCCGTTCGAAGATGTGGTATCTGTAAGAGACGTGGTGGTGATAAAGACCGAGAGGCTTGACTAAAGGGGCGATTAGCTCAGTAAACAGAGAGTAGACTCGCTTTCCTGTCGATTCGCCCTTATAAAATTAGTAGGCTTTGTCTTGCATCATTTAATACTGATAAGGATAACACATCGGATGGGTTGTTAGCGGGTAGAAAGGGAGGTCTATAGATATGAAAGTGGCCAACGGGGGATAATTAAATGAATCGAGGGATGTGGGAGCACGGCTGAGTTCCTCAATATCGATGAAGAAGTTATTTTGGATGGTATCTGGGCTATAATAGCATTTGTATTAGCCCTTATCATTTTCACTATAGCAACCATCAATGGTTGGGCCCATCAAGTAACCTCTCAGCAGCAGCTAAGGACTCTCTCTTAACCTCTGCAAACCTTTTTCCCATCTTTTCCCATGATCCATACGCCCTCTTAACATACTTGTCAACCCCCATATTCAA
>Ga0209633_10000412_pt1 | contig 50616 bp, 42 predicted proteins | sample Cruoilmetagenom1_FD_187290 | JGI IMG/M metagenome (GOLD analysis project Ga0209633, IMG submission 187290) | Oil polluted marine microbial communities from Coal Oil Point, Santa Barbara, California, USA - Sample 1 (SPAdes) (version 2) | ecosystem: Environmental > Aquatic > Marine > Oil seeps ... | reverse complement strand
CTGCTTCCGGTGTGCCCGGTGTGTCCGCCATCGTCTCGGTAGCCACTTCGTCCGCCACGACATCCGCCAGTGGAACATCCGGCAGCTCAATTCCGGCAGGCGCTTCGAACGACTGTGGTCCGTCCGCACCCATCTCCGGTGGCTGCTGCGTCATCGCCTCGAATTCGTCTTCGGCCATTGATGCGTCGCCTTCCGGCGCTGCTTCCGGGGCCGTTGCCGCCATATCCTCTGCATTACCGAGAATGGCGCTCAGTTCGTCACCTGCCGGTGCTTCTGTAGCCAGGGGGGGCGGCGGCGGTTCAGCCGGGCCCTCTCCTGCTGTATCCTCGACGCCTGCTTCTGCGAGCAATGCGGAAATATCCTTTTCACCGCTGGCCTCGGCAGCAGGTTCCGGCGCCATCTCGGTGCCCATTCCCGCAAGCGCATTCTGGAGCGCTTCGCCCTGCGGCGGTTGAGAAGGTGCTTCTGGTTGCGGTGCAGACACCTCAACCGCTTCAGCGGAAGCATGCTGTTCAACGACTTCCGTCAGATCGAGAATATCGTCCGTGGCTTGCGCTGACTCTTGAGTATCATTGAGTGCGTTGGCGAGATCGTCTGCAAGAGCGTCTCCCTCTGGCGCAGCAGCCTCTGGCGTATCAGCCGCCTGTGCACCGGCCTCTGCCGACGCAGTTTCCGGTTGCGCTGCACTCCCTGGCTCATCATCGGAAATGATTTTCCTGATTGACGCCAATATTTCGTCCATTGTTGGCTCAGGCGCCTGCTCTGAACTGCTCATTTTGGAATTCCCTATGCCGCATTTTACAACCATCATCCCCGCTGATGGCTTTCCTCGTGAATACATTAACACACTGCCAAACTGCAAGTCATGCGCGCCTATGCCAGCGTCCCGGAAAACTTGTGGTTAACGCGCGCCCCGCTCGCGCCGATAAGTCTCCCGCTCACGCCGGTCGGCGTATGTCCCGAACAGTTTGTGCTTGATCTTGTCGTAGTACTCCATCGGATCGTAATGCTCGACCGGAAGACGCAGAAAATGTGCATCCATCCGTCCAATAGCGGACAGAAGTGTGTACGAGGCGACTACTCTATCGCGTTGGGTACCGACCAGCTCCACCTGCGCGTCCAAGAGTTCCTGTTCCGCGTCGAGCACATCGAGAAGTGTGCGTTGCCCGACCTTCTCCTCTTCTTTCACACCATTCAGCGCGATCTTGTTGGCGCGAACCTGCGCCTGATCAGATTCAATCTGCGCTCGTGCGGCAATCAGCCGCCCCCAGGCAGCGATCACATCGGCTTTGGCCTGCCGCCGTGCCTCATCGATTTCCCGCCTACGTTGGGCATTGGTTTGCCGAGCCTGACGCGCCCGGGATGACGGTTCACCTTTTGAATACAGCGGCACCCTGAGTCGTCCGGTAATCCTTCTCTCACTTTGCTTTTCCAAGGACACGGATGGCTCGAATGAGTCGGAGATCGTTGCCTCCACGCTCAGTTCGGGAAGCATTTCACCAATAATCTGCTTGACCACGTAACGCGAGGCTTCTTCTGTAAAAATCGCCGCCACAATGCTTGGATTTTCCGCTTCCGACGTGCTGAGGGCCACTTGCAGAACATGCGGCAACAGCGACTCGATCGATTGCGGTTCGACAAGATTGCTGGGCGGGTGGCCGATCACTCGCTGGTAGGCCGCCCTGCTCGTCTTCAGATTTGATTGAGCGAGGTTGAGATCCGACACCGCACCACTTCGGCGGGCCTCCGCTTGTGCCACATCGGTTTTGGTGACTTCGCCAACCTCGAAGCGATCCGTGGTGGCCTTTTGCTGCTCCGAGAGAACCCGGACATTGCTTTCGCGCAGGCGAACGATTGCCTGATCGCGAAAAACGTCCATGTAAGCCGTCACTGCGTCGAGAAGCACCGTTTGCTCCACATTACGCAAAGTGGCCCGACCGGATTGAATGGTGGCTTCCGCCTCTCGGATGGCATTAAACGTGCGGAAGCCCCTGAACAGCGACTTGCTGACGGTGAGCGAAAGGTTCTTGGGGTGATGCGTACCGCCTGAATTGAACCCGCCACTGGTCGTGGCACGGTTCTTGGATTTGGGATTGGTATTGCGGTAACCGGTATCCAGGTCTCCGGTGAGTGATGGGCGGAAATTAGAGCGAGCCTGGGAAATCTCCTCATCGATCGCGCGCAGCGCCGCGCGTTCAGCATTAAGTGTCGGATTCCCCACATAGGCCGAAGCCAGCGCCCGGACAAGTGATTCGGCATGCACGGGCGTGAACCCGGCTGCAAACGCAGCAAACACCATCGCCCCAATACACGAAGCGGAACCACGCACAAAATGCGCGCAAACCTTACCCATCTGAAAACACATGACTGCCTTGACCCGTTGGTTCGTCCGTCACTCTTGTTCATCGAGCGATCGAATGACCCAGTTCACCTCTGAACGATGAGAATAGTCACTCCAACGCGCCAGTGAAAGCAATTTCCCCATAGCTGGCCAAGACGATTGGCTATGTGTGGAGTCCGCGCAACACTTCGGTGGATATGTCGACAAAACACCTGTCAAATCCGCCGACAAATATGCGGAAATCAGAAATTTTCAGAAAACGAACGTTTTTTCCCGAGCGAAACCGGGAAGCAGCGGACCGCCGGCGTCGAATGCAGGGCGCTGACTGACGCGGCTGCCACTTTTTCGGAACAGGCACGCTCGGCCGAAGTCATGCTCAGCGATTACCGCAACCAGCCTCCCGCCATCTTTGAGCTGATCAAGCAAAGCCTGCGGTACGAGCGGCACACAACCGTTCAGCAAAATTACGTCAAACGGGCCTTCGCTCGCATAACCCTCGGACAACTCCCCCGCTACAATACCCGCATTGTCGGCCTCCAGCTCGGTGAGAATCTGGCTGGCCTGTTCGGTTAGTCGCTCATCACAGTCAAGTCCAACGACAGATTCCGCGAGCCGCGTCAGGAGCGCTGTCGAATAGCCAGTTGCGCATCCGACATCGAGCGCAAGATTGTCAGGCTCAACCTCGGCAAGTTGAATGAGGCGCGCCAGCGGCATGGGTGCAAGAAGCCGACGCCCTGGCGCGATCTCTATTTCCTCTTCCATATAGGCAAGCGCTTTAAGGGAACTCGGAACGAAACGTTCTCGAGGAATTTCCGCCAGTGCGCGCAACAGGCGCGCATCGGTTACCTGATTCGGTCGAATCTGGGATTCAACCATATTGAAGCGTGCTGCTGCGTATTCGCTCATCCATCATCTCCCGCGCGCATCTCTCAGTTGGAAATTTAAAGCGGTTTGTCAAGAAGCACTGCAAAGTGAACACAGCATTGCACAACGTTTGCGGTATTTCGCACAACGCCTTGACTGCGGATTTTCCTGATGATTGATAGGCGGCACAAAAGGCCACGTGGCGGAGTGGTTACGCAGCGGACTGCAAATCCGTTTACCCCGGTTCGATTCCGGGCGTGGCCTCCACTTCACTCAGTTTGAATCTCCAACAGTCCTATCCCCATTGTCATTCCCGCTCTCGCGCCGCCGGCCCCACCACACCTCAAAGCGTCGGCGATAACGGCGCACAATTGCCAGATCGACGGACAGAATCAGCAAGCCCAGCGGAATCATCCAGAAGCCAAGCACCGGAAGAAATCCGAACAGGCCGCCGACAATCAGCAGTAGCCCAACAACAAGGCGGACAAGACGCGAACGCGGCAGGTGAAAAACGCGATTGCCAAGTTTGATTTTCGTGGACATGGGCTGAATTTGGGATGCGGACCGGATCGCAACGTTATCAATCTTCAGAATCAGATTGAACCGCATTTATGTTTTCTGCCGGCCGCGCGCAATGGACACACATGCAACGTCATCTGAAAAACATGTATTTCTTGCTCTGGAATGATGCGCACGCATTTGCTATAGCGAGTGCGGCTTGCGAGCCTGATAGGTGCGCGCATTCCCCGGTAGCTCAGTTGGTAGAGCAAGCGGCTGTTAACCGCTGGGTCGCTGGTTCGAGTCCGGCCCGGGGAGCCAACCCTCAAGAATTATCCGCTCACTACTAGGATGTGGCGTTCAAACGTCGGGATGTATAAACCTAATCGCACGCAGCGATGGGCACACAGAATCTTCAAGATTCTCGACTGTCCGACAGCACCAATCAATTGCGAATAGTTTGGCGTCCAGGGTCAAAGTGCATGAGAGCCTTCAAGCAATTTGCAACTGTCCCTGCGGCCGTCGGTATATGCATCGCCATGCTATGGGGACTGTGCGCTTTGAGCATCGCATCGATTTATCCGATAGCCTCACAGTCAACCAGTGCATATCGGTTGGGCTTTTTCTCTGGAAACGCTCTCACACTTATTCATAAGTTGCAGCATGAACGCGCAGCAGCGGCCGGTTATCTCTCTATGAACGAGAGTATGAGGCCTGCCAAACAATTCAAGAAAGAGGCGCGCGCCACCGACCATCGTTATGCGGTGCTCCAGAAATCCGCCGGACGGTTCAACAGCGACGACTACGGAACAGAACTGACCACCGCTTTGAAGGAAGCAGATGCGCTTCTCGCCGGATTGGGCGGCTTGCGCACCCGCATCTCCGATTCTGCCGTGAGTGCCGAAGAGGCGATTGGTTACTACACGCGCATCATTGAGAAACTCACCAAGTCTATTTTTCTCCTCGAAACCCAGCCGCTTGATCACGTTGCATCCGATCAATCGCGCAAAGCGTACTCAAGCATCGTCAAGGCGACCGAATTGTCATCTCGGGGCATGGCGGATGGTGCCGTCTTTCTCGGGGGACAGAATACGGGATCGAAACGAGGCAGATCCTGGCGAAAAACATCAGCGGATGAAAAGGCATTACTGACGGATTACCGGTCACTGGCGACCGCTGAGCAACGCGCCCTGTTCGACGTCTGGTCCGAATCAAAGGCCAAGTTTGCTGCCGATACCATGCGCAACGAGTTGGCCAAGCATTCAGAAACAGCAATTGCCAGTGGGAAACATACGCCAGCAAAATGGCTCAAGGTGTTTCGTCAGAAACTGGCGGGGCTCTACCAAATTGCGGCGTCCCAGCAGCGAGATTTCATTGCAAAGGTCGGCCGCACAGCCGCCCGTTCCGCCTACCTTTTTGTCACTTTGACACTGGTTGCGAGCCTTGCAACGCTTGTTGCCGTGGCCTGGTTTCAACCTGTCTACTTTCGTCATACCCTCCTTGCATTGCTGCTTTTTGGCAATCTCGCCCTCATTGTCTGGGCGTTCACCATCGGGCCGGATTGGCTGGTCAAGGAAAGCGGCCCGATCGAAAGTCTTCAGGCCTTTGCATTGGCCGCCGCGTTTTTTGTCTTCTATGCCAACGCTGCGAACAGCAAGGACGCGCCACGGGTTGTCGCGATAATCTTCTCCTGTGCATGTTTTTTGTTGTTTTTCAGGGAGGTCGATTTTCGGGTATATGGCGCACCTGAATGGCTGATTGCAATTACATCAGGTCCCGGGCGCCGAGTCCTGTTCGTGATCATCCTAGCCATACTGGCAGTTTACGTCGCAACTCAGCGCAGGCATTTGAGAGCAATGGTCCGCCCATGCCTGAAATGGAGTGCGTGGCCGTTGCTGTTCTGGTTGCCACTACTACTGGCGGGCGAACAGATAGAGGTCATGACGCACGCCACCCGAAAGGACGGCGTGCTGGGATTTTGGGGAAGCGGGCAGTTTTGGGAAGAGCTGCTCGAATTCAATGCCTATGTTGTGCTGTTGTTCGGAGCCTATGTGTTCGGAGAAATTTTCGGACTGAGGACCAGGCAGGAAAGCACCATTCGCCTGACATCGCTCAAGAACGCTTTAGCTGCAAAAAAGGATTAGTCCCAAGCGTGGTCGCCACTGGTCCTAGCGGAACAGCCAGTCGAACAAATTATCGCCGCCCTGTTGGCGTCTCCGTGGGCGGCGGCGGGGCTGCGGCCGCGTCTGTCTGCCTTGTGACCACCAGTTGTCATTGGACCAGAACTGATCACCTCGACCGTAACTCTCCGTCGGCGCCTTGCGCAGCGTAACTTCGTTGGCAACCCCATCCGGATCCGTCACAACCACAGACGCCATTTTCCAATCCCATTGTGATTTCCGGTCACCCCAGGCGTGCGGCTCGACCGCCGCTACCTTGCCTTTCCAGAGATCTACGATCGCGGTGTATTCGTAGTCGCTGGCGGTCTCGTCACGCAACACTCCGGCCTTGTAGCGAAGCAAGCCTATGCCTTTGAGGCTGTGTTTCATGAGCGTCCAACTCACGATCTCCGGGATGCCTGCCCCATACATTTCAAGAGGCACACGCACTTTAGGGAATCTGGAATTGGTGGCTTTGAATCGGCCATCGGGCGTTTCGCTAACGATCCAGCCACGAACAGCCTTGCCGAGGGACTCGAACTTGGGTGGTGGCGGGATTTCAATACCCATCTTCTTCAGCCGCACACGAGGCGCAGTCAGGCGCGGATTTGCAACGAGTGCCGCTTGATAGTCGCTTACCGCCACGTCAACTCGTTCGAGTTTCTCATAGATTTGGCCACGTATAACCAGAGCGTCAGCGTTTTTCGGTTCAAGCGAAACAGCCTTTTCCGCATCCGCCAGCCCTTCCTCCGGCGCGCCGAGATAAAGATTGGTCCTGGCGCGCTCCACTAATGATCCGACGCTCTCAGGATTGAGCGCAAGAGCCGTCGCCAGGTCATCGCGTGCCTTGGCGAGTTGCTTGACCTTGAGGAATGCCGAACCCCGCTCGCGGTATGCATCGATGGAATTCGGATCGAGGCTGATTGCCTTGGACAGATCCTTTACTGCCGCATTGAAACGTCGTGTGCGCGCATACGCGCTTCCACGTGACAGGTACAAATCCGCCCGTTCCGGCTGCAGCGCAATCAATTCGGTGTAATCCTTCACGGCATCGGAATCTCGCCCCAGCCTCAGATATGCCGATCCGCGGTTGTGACGTGCGCCGGAATATTTCGCGTTCAGTGCAAGCGCACGCGAAAAGTCCCGCACACTCGCGAACGGCCGACCCAGTGCTGAGTGTGCCTTACCCCGGCCATTGTACGGAACGGCGTTGGTCGGCATCAGCTGGACCGCTTTTCGAAAATCTTTCAAGGCATCTTCAGTGCGCCCCAACGTCATGTTGGCATTGCCACGATTGTTGTGGGCGGCGCCATAACTGGGTGCCAATTCAATGGCACGGGTGAAATCAAGCACCGCCTGCTCCGCCTCTCCCAATTCCAGGAGCGCATTACCCCGATTGTTGTAGACAATCGCGTAATCGGGGAAGAGCTCGACCGCCTTATTGAAGTCGGTAATCGCCTGCTTGGCCTGCTTCAGCCGCCATTTAGCAACACCGCGGTCGTTGAGAATATTGGCACGGCGCACATCGGCAAGCTGGCCATCTTTCAGCGCCGCGTCGAAAGAGGTAATTGCGGCCTCATATTTACCACGCAGGAGATTTGCCGCCCCCTCACGCGCGCGCAGTACGGCATCCTCCGTCGCCGCCGGAGCGGCCGAAGGAATGGCCATCAACAAACCAACTAAAAGAAGTATTGCGCGTCTCATCGTGGATGCCTTTTGCCATCTCACGGCAAGAATATGCAATCCCTACCGCCGAAAGTGCAATTCTTTGTCATTCGCTGGCACCTTCGTCAACAATCGGTCATAGTCGCGACCATGAATGGCCAATAAGGCCATCACGGGGCAGGCAACCGGCATCGGATTGTCTGCCTCCTGTCTTGAAAGGCACTCAGATTGAAAACGACCTTTGCGCGATATATCGCCTTTCCAGCCTTGTGCCTGGCTGTGTTGGCGACGTCAGTGCTACCCGGCCACGGAAGGGAACCACAAGTTGGTCTCGACGCCATGATCGGGCAGATGTTGCTGGTGGGTTTTAACGGCAGTTCTCCCGATGGCGCCGGAGCGCGACGGATAACGGGCCAGATCGCCAAAGGCCAAATCGGCGGCGTGATCCTTTTCGACCGCAATATCCGCTCGCCCCGGCAAGTGCGTGCACTCACATCAAAATTTCTGAGCACCAGCAATCCATTGCTGCCGATTATATCGGTTGACCAGGAAGGCGGAGCGGTACAACGGCTCTCGGCGAAGAAAGGGTTTACCTCCTACCCCACTGCACGCACCATTGCCCGGAAATACAAACCGGAAAAAGCCCGACGCATTTACAAAGCCATGGCAGATGAACTCGCGCGCGCCGGATTCAACATGAACTATGGACCTGTGGTCGATCTCAATATCAATCAGCGGAACCCGATCATCGGACGGCTCGGACGCAGCTACGGCGCCGACCCTGACCGGGTTGTTGCCTATGCTCGCGCATTTATTTCAGCTCACCGTGATGCCAACGTTTTGACCTCGGTAAAGCACTTCCCGGGACATGGCAGCAGCACGACTGACAGCCACAAACGGCTCGTTGACCTCTCACGAACATGGAAGGACGTTGAGATCACGCCCTATAAAAAGCTCGCACGGGAAGGCGGCATCGATACCGTAATGGTCGGCCATCTCTACCATCCGGCAATCTCTGGAAAGAAACGCACACCCGCCACCCTAACGCCCAATGCGGTCGATGGCTGGGTCCGTGACCGCATAGGCTTTCAAGGCGTTGTCATCACTGACGATCTGGAGATGGGGGCCATTCGCCGTAACAACAATCTGCGCGCCACGCTGATAAAAGCAGTCCAAAGCGGAAACGACATTCTCATGTTCGGTGCCGCGGGTGCAGATCCGAAATTCGTCGCCAAGGCAACCAAAATCCTGCGCGATGCGGTTGAGAATGGGACAATCCCTCGCGAACGGATTGCGCGCTCATATACGCGGATCAAAAGACTGAAAGAACGCCTTGCCGCCAGGTCTGGAAAGATAGGCCTGGCGACGGGAGCTACACAGTAAGACCTGTTCGCTCACGCAGCGTGCGCAAAACGCGCGGAACTATCTCCGGTAAATCCTCTGCAATCAATCCTGGCTCAAATGCAGCTGAAGCCTCGCCATGCAGCCACACGGCGGCACACGCGGCGTCAAAGGCAGGCATCTCTTGAGCCAGGAGGCCCGCCACAAATCCGGCAAGCACATCGCCTGACCCGGCAGTTGCCGCCCATGGCGGCGCGTTGTCATTGATTGCCGCGCGCCCGTCAGGATGGGCAATCACGGTATCGGGGCCCTTGAGAACCAACACAGCACCGCTCAGCTTCGCTGCCTTGCGCGCACGTTCAAGTTTGGATCCGGCTGAGCCTGACTTCCCGAACAGCCTTGAAAACTCGCCCTCATGCGGCGTGATCACGACCGGTGCCACCCGTTTGGCGAAGCTCCCGAACAGACCCTTCGATCCTTTTGAAAAGGATGTCAGCGCATCAGCGTCCAGCACGCATGCGGCGTCACTCCTGAGTGCTGCAAGTGTGAGCTCCCGCGTTCTCTTTCCAATACCTGCGCCAGGTCCGATCAACACGGAGTTCTTGCGTTTGTCCTTAAGGATTCCGCTGAGCCCTTTTGCACCGCTGAATGAAGACACCATGACAGCTGTTGAATGGGCCGCATTGACCGCCGTTGCGGCCTTGCTGCCAGCGAGAGTGACGAGTCCAGCCCCTACCCGCAGAGCGCCACGCGCCCCAAGGCGTGCTGCGCCAGTTGATTCCGGTCCACCGGAAATAGTGAGCACATGGCCGCGTGAGTATTTGTGCCCCCCAACCTGCGGCCATGGAAAGAAGTCCGCCCAAAGTTCTGGCGCGTTGGAGAAAGTTTGCGGGCAGATGGAGCCCAGTGTGTCGGCACCAATACCGATATCGGCGACACGAACCTCACCGCAGTGCAAGCGTCCTGGCATCAGCAAATGACCGGGCTTACGGCGGAAGAAGGTCACCGTGGAATCGGCTTCGATTGCGCATCCCCTCACGGCACCGGTCGTTCCGTCAATGCCGCTTGGTACGTCGACGGCGACAACGCCCGCACTACTCTTGTTCACAGCCTGAATCGTCTCCGCAGCCTTGCCCTTGACGTCGCGCGTGAGCCCGGCTCCGAAGATGGCGTCAACGACGACTTCCGCGCCGGAAATCATCTGCGCTGTAAGTTCCTCGACCTGACCATCCCAACGTTCCGCCATCTTCGCAGCGTCGCCCTTGAGCGCATTCTTTTTGCCAAGCAAGCCGAGACGAACGCTGCAGCCGCCTGCCTTGAGATGGCGTGCCACAACAAAACCATCACCACCATTGTTACCGGGACCGCACAGCACCGTCACTTCTTGAACATCAGGCGCAAGCCGCAAGACTTCATCAGCTACTGCCTGCCCCGCTGCCTCCATCAAAAGCAAACCTGGTGTTCCGGCATCGATCGTAAGCTTGTCGGCTCTGCCCATCTCATCGCTGGTGAGAAGTTCAATGCCGCCAGCGGAAATGTTCTGTGAATCGCTCATTCGTATTGGGACAGCTCAATCAGGTTGCCGTCAGGGTCGCGACAATAGATCGACATGAACTGGCCCATAGCCCCTGTGCGCGCCACCGGCCCTTCCAAAACCTCAATACCCTCCGCATTGAGCCGCAGTTTTGCAGCTTCAAGATTGTGGACGATGAAACAAAGATCGCCCGACCCCGGAGTGGGATGGACGGCCTTCGGCTCGAATTCGTTGCCAGCGGAGTGCAGGTTGATCTTCTGAGTGCCAAATTTCAGGGCCGTGCGTTCACCGGCGAAGGTGTCGCGTTGCATGCCCAGAGCCTTTACGTAGAAGTCACACGTTGCTTCAATATCCGCCACTGTGAGTACTAGGTGATCCAGCCCGATTACGGTCATTTGCCTGCCTGCCTGTACCCAGTCCCGCGTCCAATTGCATAAAAATTGAGCATGCTGCATAAGAAAGCGTCAGATTTGGCGAGCACACCTGCTGCTGCTCCCGCAGTGTATCGATAACTCATTGATATAAAGTTGATTTTTTTCATAGTCGCTATTGGCACGATGCGTGCTAGTGCGTTGTAAATCCTTCAACACAAACGCGGTTTCACGCGCATCCGGGGGCCACAGGACAATCAATGAAGAAGATCGAGGCAATCATCAAGCCATTCAAGTTGGACGAGGTCAAGGAAGCGCTGCAAGAGATCGGTTTGCAGGGCATCACCGTAACTGAGGCTAAGGGATTTGGACGCCAGAAGGGGCAAACCGAGCTCTACCGCGGTGCGGAATATGTGGTCGATTTTTTGCCGAAGGTAAAAGTTGAGGTCGTTCTGGACGACGCAATGGTCGAAAAGGCTGTCGAAACCATCCAGAACTCCGCCAAGACGGGCCGGATCGGAGATGGGAAGATTTTTGTTTCCTCCATTGAGGAAGCGATACGCATTCGCACCGGAGAATCCGGATCGGACGCGATTTAGGGTGCTCGCGCTGGTGTGGGCATTCGATTTTTTTGAGTGAAACTTTGGAAGATCATCGCTGGGACAACAATGCCGGGCGAAACAGGGGAGTAAAATGGCAGACGCAAGTAAGGTTCTCAAACAACTCAAGGACGATGACGTCAAATTCGTCGATCTGAGGTTTTCCGATCCTCGCGGGAAGCTGCAGCATCTGACAATGGATGTTACGGCCATGGACGAAGAGGCTTTTGCCGACGGTGTGATGTTCGATGGTTCATCGATCGCCGGCTGGAAGGATATCTCGCAGTCGGATATGGCACTGATGCCCGATCCCGAGACTGCGACCCTTGATCCGTTCTTTGCACAAACGACGTTGGCGGTTTTTTGCGACGTTATCGAGCCGACCACAGGCGAGCTCTATGACCGCGACCCACGTGGCACCGCGAAAAAGGCTGAAGCATATCTACAGCAGACGGGTGTCGGCGATACGGCCTATTTTGGTCCAGAGGCTGAGTTCTTCATCTTTGACGACGTCCGTTTTTCGTCAGACCCTTATAACTGCGGTTTCAAGATCGACTCGACCGAGTTGCCGACCAACATGGATACTGAATACGAGATGGGCAATCTCGGCCACCGGCCACGCAACAAGGGCGGTTATTTCCCTGTGCCGCCGGTCGACTCGGCCCAGGATATCCGGTCCGAAATGCTTTCGGTCATGTCCGAGATGGGCGTGGTCCCGGAAAAACATCATCATGAGGTGGGCGCGGCCCAGCACGAACTTGGCATGAAGTTCGACAAGCTGGTTGCGGTCGCCGACCAGTTGCAAATCTACAAATATGTCGTGCACAACGTGGCGCAGGCATACGGCAAGACAGCAACCTTCATGCCGAAGCCCGTCTTCGGTGACAACGGCACCGGCATGCACTGCCACCAGTCGATCTTCAAAGGCGGCGAGGCTGTATTCGCCGGCAATAAATATGCCGATCTTTCAGATGCGTGCCTGCATTATATTGGCGGCATCCTGAAACATGCCAAGACACTGAACGCCTTCACCAACCCTTCTACCAATTCCTACAAGCGGTTGGTCCCTGGCTACGAAGCACCGGTCCTACTCGCTTACTCCGCTCGCAACCGGTCCGCATCATGCCGCATCCCGCATGTGGCAAATCCGAAGGGCAAACGCGTCGAAGTGCGCTTCCCCGATCCGACCGCCAATCCCTACCTCGCCTTCGCGGCTATGCTGATGGCGGGCCTTGATGGCATCGAGAATAAGATCGACCCGGGCGATCCGATGGACAAGAATCTCTATGATCTGCCACCCGAAGAACTTGAAGGTATTCCAACGGTGTGCGCGTCGTTGCGCGAGGCATGTGAGAATCTCGACAAGGATCGGGACTTCCTCAAGAAAGGCGGCGTGTTCTCGGACGACCAGATCGATGGATATCTTGAGCTCAAGATGGAAGAGACCGAGGCATATGAAATGATGCCTCATCCCATCGAGTTCGACATGTATTACAGCTGCTGACGGCTTCAGATACACACCAAAGGAAATGGGGCGGCCTTTTCAGGATCCGCCCCATTTTTTCGCCCCGCCAATTCCGGAACATTCAGACCAGCACCTTTCGGCACTTCCCCTCGGCCTGCCGCTGCTTGAGCGGTGATCCGGAGAGAGGCTCCCCCCGAAGAATCGAACTTTTACTTGTGGCGCCTAGGTGATCACAAACACTGCACAAATCAGGCAGACCATAGCCAGCATGGCGAAGTTACTTCTCCTGTTGCGATCCCTCCAGTCACGCACGATCTGTGGAAAACCGGACAAGACGAACCTCACCATGGACGCAAGTCCGAGCACGCCAACAGCGGCCAGCACATAGAACGGCAAATCGCCCGGATTCTGCACCGCATAGCCACTGGTTGCGGCCAGACGCTGACCCGTGATCGAGCTTGCGCTCACGAACGTAAAGATGGATGCAACCCCAAGCCCCAGAAGGCACGCATACCTAAACAGGATACCCATATCCCCTACCCTTTTCCCCATTTATTGAGGGTAAGAATAACGGCAGGGCGTAAAAGAAGCGGTAATTGGTAGGGTTATCAAAAGCTGAATCAATTTGTCGCGACAACTTATGCGCGATCAAGCGGTGCGGACCCGTTTTCGCAATTCCGCGAATGAAATGAGGCGCCTGGAGGCTTCACACCAAAGCACCAGTCGAACGCATTTGAGGCTTTCCAGTGGTGTTATTTTGCCGAGGGAAGCGAGCTCCGGGTGATCCCGTAATACTTCCGGCAACCGGTAAAAGGGAATGCGGCTGCACAGGTGGTGAACATGGTGGATACCGATATTGGCGGTAAACCAGCGCAAGATTCCCGGCAGCTCATAATACGAACTTCCATGCAGTGCCAGTTCATGTATGTTCCAGTCCTGCTCATCCGCCCATTCCGTTTCTTCAAACTGATGCTGGACGAAGAACAGCCAGACGCCGAATGACGTTGCAAGCAGCGTGACAGGCACGTGGACTTTCAGGAAATCAGCAATACCCACCGTCCACATCATGAGCACGACAACCGCCGCGATTCCCACATTGGTTGCCAATGTGCTCACCCAGGGGCGCCAGCCATCCCGCATCAACCCAAATGGCAGCCGGAACTTCAGGGCAAACATATAGGCCGGGCCGATGCCGAACATGACAAGAGGGTGACGGTAGAGACGATATTTGAGCCGCCCTCTCCGGGATAGTGAAAGATACTCATTCACAGTCAGCGTATCGATATCGCCCAAACCGCGTTGATCGAGATTGCCCGACGTTGCGTGATGTATGGCATGCGTCCGGCGCCAAAAATCATAAGGGGTCAGGGTTATAATCCCCAAGACCCGTCCGACCCAGTCATTTGTCCAGCGCCGGCGGAAGAAGGCGCCGTGGCCACAATCGTGCTGGATCAGAAAAAGGCGGACAAGGAACCCCGCAGCCGGAATAGCCAAAAGCAGACAGAGCCAGTAGCTCAAACCAAGTGATAACCACATCAGCAGCCAGAGCAGCGCGAGCGATCCGAGTGTGACGGCGATCTCGAACAGGCTTCGGAACATGGAAGGCTTACGGTAATTCGCCAGGTCCTGTACCAGGCTCCTTGCGTCGGGCTTGTTCGTATCCGGTACCGAAGTCTGCGAGTCTCTGGTCATTCTGTCTCCATCAAGATCGTGCGGTGACTGTTGTGACAAGAAATGCGGCCAGTGCAACCCCAAAAATGGTCGTGTGTGTCGCACGGCACCAAAAAATGGCGCATTCCTGCCATTGGGCAAGCGGCATTGCTGAACGTCCAGCGAACCATGGTGCGCTATTAGAATGGGTTGTAAGAATCAATTCATCTGCGTCAAATTGTGATTTGACGCAGACCCTCCACCTGCGCCACCATAGTGTGTGCAAATTTGAAAGGGAGGTTTAGGAAAATGACACCTCCGGACCACGTTGGGCCGTCTCGCGTGTAGGTGCGCGGGTTGCTTAAGGCGAACCAGACGCGTTCCTCTGGGACGGCATAACCAGAACCACAATTCAATTGACTTCAGAAAAGTGCGCGCGCGGAATTCGTTGCAAGTGCGTGAGGGTGAGCTGTGTGGAAGCACAGGTTCCATCCACTTCCGTAGACGCACTTGATAAGCCCGGCAATCCGGGCGGGGCGTGACAAGAGGCAGGTCGTAAGGCCGACGAGGCTTGAGGAGTTTCGGATCTCCACAAGTCTCATCCCGAGAACCTTCCCTGCAAAACACACAGAGCCCCAACACAGACAATCAAACGAAACCCCGCCGGGAGGTAACTTCCGGTGGGGTTTTGCAACTCCTCCATGCACAAGAACTTCTGGGTCTCAAGACGGCCCGCGTGGCTCGCGTCCTTGCCGCAGACTGCCCAGGCGGAGCGTCAGGACAACAAGTGCAAAGACCATCAGGTGACCAAACGTTTCAAGACTTTCCTCGGCGTTGTTTTCCCAGGCCACATAATTCGGCAGGAACGACAGATAGTGCCGGTCGAACAGCTTGGTGACGAAATAGGTCCAGACCGCACAGGCCAGCAGCCCTGCGATCCAGCGGTTGCCGATAAATTCCCGGATCTCCTCACGCTTCGCAGAAGCCCAGACCGCCAATATGATCACTGCCAGATAGATTCCGTTGTTGGTGCCGACGAAATGCAGCTCACGGAAAAAAAGCGCAACCGCGAAACAGGCAAGCATCAACGTGAAAAGCGAGCGCAGCCAGTAATGAACAGCAAGCGCCAACCCAGCCGTCAGTCCTATCACCATGGGTGCGGCAATTTCCTGGAACGGTTTGGCGGTTATCCAGCCCAGAGGTGTTTGAAGAATGAGAAGGATGATCACGCAGAGCAGAGCTGGCACAGGCCAAACCCATAGGGGCGTGCCGATGAGCGCATCCCTGGCAGACTCCATATGATGACGGATCGTGCCAAGGGTCTTATTGTGCACTGTGTTGACATCCCCCACCGGCGAACCCACCCACTTGTTGTCATGTGACTGTCTTGCAACCGAGACATGTCTCTAGCATTTCTGCAAACCTTGCGAAGGGAAAAGTGCAAGGGCGGATTTCTCATCCCTTGGTCTCATTTTGTTGAGCATCGGGTTCGCAGCCTGGCTCTGTGCCCCCTACGTGGTCGCCTGAATAGCGGCTGAGAAAGTAAAAACAGACCCCATTGCCTCGAGCGCGCTCGTGATTGGGCTCATGATCGTCGCCGGCTTTGGTCTCTACGCATACATTTCCACCTTCATCACCAACACCAGGACTGACGCTCAAGATGGTCTTGTGTTTGTCATTATCCCGCTCTATCAGCTCGGCGCGATGCTCCTCGTCTGGATGGGTGCTTCCTTTGTAATACGGCTGCGCGCCAGATGAAGCAAAAATGGCAAACATGAAGTCCCTCCCCTTGCCAGGGACATAGCCGCGTGTGACCCATGCATCCGTCGTGAATTCGTTTGAACCGAAACGGATTTTCATGCCTGGACTGACTAAACCGCCGGCGAGCGCGGCCCGCTTGCAAGGCTGGAAAAAGAGCTTGAGAGTGCAATGACAGACCCTTCGACAATCATCGCCACCTATATCTGTGCCAAGGACGGCAACCGCCCCTGGTTGATGCGGCAGGCGTTTACCACCGACTCGGTTCTGAAGATGGATGTAAAATCCAAAGCCATCTCATTCCCGGCGTTGACGCAAGGCATTGAAGACATGACTTACGTGCTTGTGCGCTCTTTCGCCCGTGACTATGAGAATGTGTACACCTTCTGCCTAACCGACCCACCTGCGCATGATGCTCAACAGTTTTCATGTGATTGGTTGGTGGCGATGTCCGGAAAACAATCGGGAGATCTTCGTGTCGGATGCGGACGTTACGACTGGGTATTTGGCTCGGGGAACACTGCTGCAGCCACGGACCTCAAGATTACTATCAGCCATATGCAGATTTTTGATCCAGAACACATTGATGCGGCCATGACCTGGGTATCGGCTCTACCTTATCCCTGGTGCCAACCTGAACAGGCAGTCCGCGACATGCCAAAACTGGCCGGGCTTGGTGAGATTGCGAGATACATTGAGCAGATCAGATGACGCGCGCCCCGACCGTCTTGCGCGGAGCAACGTCGAGCCGCGGATCGCCTCTTATCTCCCTCATGCGTTGACGCAATCTTATCTTCTGCTTGGGATGCTCGCGTCATTGCCTTGAAAAACGCGAAACCGCGTGGCACCAACGAAGCTGCGCTGGACGAAAGAGATTCGCAAACATCACCACGGAGACCCTGGCGAAACATGGCAGCATCGCGCGATCTATTTGCAAAGCTTGAAAAAGAGCTTGATGCGGAGCCCATCGCACCGAAAAAAAGTGCACGCGGCAAGGCCAAGGGGAAAGGCAGACCGGACACAGGTGAAGGCAGTTATACAGCCGCCGACATCGAGGTGCTTGAAGGGCTTGAACCCGTACGCCGCCGACCCGCCATGTATATCGGCGGTACGGATGAAAAGGCGTTGCATCATCTCTTCGCCGAAGTCATCGACAACGCCATGGACGAGGCGGTCGCGGGTCATGCCAACTGGATCGACGTGAACCTGGATAGTCAGGGCTGGTTGACGGTGATTGACAATGGCCGTGGGATTCCGGTCGATCAGCATCCGAAATATTCCGACAAATCCGCACTTGAAGTCATCATGACCACCTTGCATGCGGGCGGTAAATTCGATTCCAAAGTTTACGATACATCCGGAGGGTTGCACGGCGTCGGTGTTTCGGTGGTGAACGCGCTGTCGGAGAAACTTGAAGTCGAAGTCGCACGGGCGCGCCAACTCTACCGGCAGACTTACCAGCGTGGGCAACCTGACGGACCACTGGAAAATCTCGGCGAGATCAAAAATCGGCGTGGCACGAAAGTCCGCTTTCTGCCTGACCCGGACATATTTGGCGCGAAAGCCGCTTTTAAACCGGCACGTCTGTTTCGCATGGCGCGCTCCAAGGCCTACCTCTTCGGTGGCGTCGAAATCCGCTGGTCATGCGACCCGGCCCTGCTCGACGACAAAGATGAGACACCGCCCGAGGCCGTTTTCCATTTCCCGGGCGGCTTAAAAGACTTTCTTGGCACCCGCATTGACGGGCTTGTCGCCGTCAGCAATGAAATTTTCTCTGGAAAGGTTGAGAAAAAAGGCGGCCATGGCACCGTCGAATGGGCAGTGAGCTGGATTGCCAACGCCGACGGATTCCTCAATTCATACTGCAATACGGTACCAACGCCCGACGGCGGGACTCATGAGGCGGGACTTCGGGCTGCCCTCACCAAAGGGTTGCGCAACTATGGCGAGCTTGCCGGCAACAAGCGCGCAGGCCAAATCACGGCCGATGATGTGCTGGGCACATCTGCTGCAATGCTGTCGGTGTTTATCCGCGAGCCAGAGTTTCAGGGCCAGACCAAAGACAAGCTCGCGACCACCGAGGCCTCGCGCATTGTCGAAACGGCTGTGCGTGACGCGTTCGAGCACTGGCTTACCGCCAGTCCCAATCAGGCCAACAAACTGCTCGACTGGGTCATCGAACGGGCCGAGGAACGCATGCGGCGGCGGCGTGAGCGCGAGGTCAACCGCAAGTCGGCGGTGCGCAAGCTGCGCCTTCCCGGCAAACTCGCGGATTGCTCGCAAAATTCTGCTGACGGCTCCGAGATTTTCATTGTCGAGGGCGATAGCGCCGGTGGCTCCGCCAAGCAGGCGCGCAACCGCTCCACCCAGGCCGTTCTCCCCTTGCGGGGTAAAATCCTCAATGTCGAGAGCGCCACCTCTGCTAAAAAGGCCGACAACCAGCTCCTGAACGACCTCACGCTGGCGCTTGGCTGTGGCACGGGTGCCAACTACCGGGACGAGGATTTGCGCTACGAGAAAGTCATCGTCATGACTGACGCGGATGTAGATGGCGCGCACATCGCTTCGCTGCTGCTGACCTACTTCCACAGGGAAATGCCGGAATTGATCGGCAACGGACACCTGTACCTGGCCGTACCGCCGCTCTATCGGCTCGCTCAGGGTGCAAAAACCTTTTACGCCCGTGACGATGCCCACAAGGACCAGTTGCTGGAGGCGGAATTCACTGGCCGCGGCAAAGTAGAAATCAGCCGTTTCAAGGGCTTGGGAGAAATGCTTCCCAGGCAGCTGAAAGAAACGACCATGGATCCAACACACCGCATTCTGCTAAGGGTAGAAATCGCGGAGGATGATCGCGCCGGCACCTCGAAAGCGGTTCAACAGCTTATGGGTAACAAGGCTGAGGAGCGCTTCCGCTTCATCCAGGAGAATGCAGAGTTCGCCAAGGAGCTCGATATCTGAGCAGCTCGCACTTGACGCACGTCATGGCGCACTCCGAAATTTCAAACCATCGTTTGCCACAACACCGTCAACCGGATGCAGATCGATGTGGCTGCGACTCATTTTTTTCGTACTTGCGCTCAATCTTGTCGCGTCCCGTACTGCACTTGCCCAGACGATTGATCCTCATGCCGTTTTTGAAGAGCGGTGTTCCCGGTGCCACACTGAACATGGCGGTGAATTCTCTCGCAAGGCACTGATCGTTCAACCGAACGGCCACATTATTGGTCGGAAAACCGGCACGCCCGTCAGCGAACTTCTCCAAACTCACTCGGGCGCTCCTACGCAAAAACAGATCGCCGCGTTGATCGAGATGTTTACGATCCAACTCAAGAGCGATGGTCTCTACAAAGAAAAATGCGGCATCTGCCATACCAGCGCAAAGCGGCTCGCGCGGGTTCGCCTGGAGATACGCGGCGACAAGCTCGTTGACCGCGTCACTGGACGCGACGTCACGGAATTCCTGAAAGGACATGGCCGGCTTGATGCGGTTGAGGTTGACGTAATCGACCAGATGCTGCGCTGGCAGTTGAAAACGGCGGCTCGCTAAGCCCCCATTTCTGCCTCGTCCAGAAATGATCTGATCGTGTCGTTGACGGTCTCGGGCTGTTCAAGGCTTGAAAGATGCCCGCATTTCCTGAACTGACAGTCGCACTCCGGTCACAGCCAACGCGGCACCTTTTTCTTGTAAGCAATATATGTTTCGCCGAACTCTTCGGCGAGGAAGGTTTCCTCGCGTTCAATGACGCCCCTTTGCAGGACCATGAGCAGAATCGGCAGAACGAGCAGTGCCCACCCGGTTGTCAATGTGATCGAGAGACCAACATAGAGGACGACAAGCGCGATATAGATCGGATTGCGAGATAGACTGTACAGACCGCTTGTCACCAGCGCATCAGTTGGCTGGTCAAGCGGAATCGACGTCCCGGCTTGCCTAAACTGACTGACCGCTTTTGCGGCGATACCGACAGCGATAACCACAAGCCCAAGGCCAACCCAGACCGGACGCGCCGAACCTCCGGCAAGTCCAGGGCCAATGGGCGCAATGAGCTCCAGCAGGCACCCTGCAGTGAACCCACCGAGAAACAAATTTGGCGGGCGCACCAATGCATTTACATGATGTTTGCTCACGGTTTCAGTTTCTCTTCAGCCAGTCATCAAGCGCCGGAAGCTATAGAGCATGGCAGTAGAGGTTCGATCAACAAATGACCTGTGTTTTTGGTAATTTGACAAACCCGCAGCGCTCCCTATGCTCCGCGCCAGTTGAAAAATCGCATATGGGTCGATTCGGGACTGGACGCATTTGTTCCCGTGATCGCTCCCAATCAAACGATTGCGACCGCAAGAACGGCGCCACTGCATGACATTCGACACTCTCGGCCTTAGTGAAAAGGTTCAATCCGCTGTATCCCGCGCGGGATACGAGACCCCGACACCCATCCAGGCCCAAGCAATTCCTGTCGCATTAAAGGGCCGCGATGTCTTGGGCATTGCGCAGACGGGCACCGGTAAGACTGCTTCATTCGTATTGCCGATGCTGACGCGGCTTGAGCGGGGTCGCGCGCGCGCAAGAATGCCGCGCTCGCTCATTCTCGAACCGACGCGCGAACTCGCAGCTCAAGTCGTAAGTGAATTTGAGACTCTCGGCATTGAACACAAACTCACCGTCGCCCTGCTCATTGGCGGTGTATCGTTTGATGAACAGGATCGAAAGCTCGACCGCGGCGCCGATGTGCTGATTGCCACGCCAGGACGACTGCTTGATCATTTTGGACGCGGCAAGCTTTTGCTCACCGGTGTGGAAATCTTCGTTATCGATGAAGCAGACCGCATGCTCGATATGGGATTCATCCCGGACATCGAGCGCATTTCGAGCCTTATTCCGCCGCGTCGGCAAACTCTGTTCTTCTCAGCCACAATGCCGCCGGAGATTACCCGCCTCGCCAGCAACTTCTTGCGCGATCCGGAGCGGATAGAGGTAGCCCCGCCAAGTACAACGGTCGAGTTGATCAAGCAGGTTCTTTGCTCTGTGCCGAGAGACCAGAAGGAAAAGCGCGCAGCGTTGCGGAAAATCATGTCCGAGCAACCAGTGCAGAACGCTATCGTCTTCTGCAATCGCAAGCGTGATGTCGCGATCCTCCAACTTTCTCTTAAGAAACATGGGTTCAACGCTGAAGCGATCCACGGCGATCTCAGCCAACATCAGCGCACAGCCACCCTCGATGCCTTTCGCAATGGTGAGATCACTTACCTGATTGCAAGCGACGTGGCCGCACGAGGGTTGGATATCCCGGAAGTCAGCCACATCTTCAATTATGATGTGCCAATGCAGCCCGAGGACTATGTTCATCGTATCGGCCGCACGGGTCGTGCGGGGAAAAAGGGGGTCGCGGCCACGCTTGTGACCTCTGAGGATACGCGTGCCATTGCTGCGATCAAGCGGCTTGTGCGAAAGGATATCGAATGGCTCGGCGAGCCACCCTCTTCTCAAAACAGTGAAGACAAGGCGCGAAGAGGCGGATCGCGCCGCCGTAAAAGTCCAAAGGGTGCCGACACGTCGCGCCGCGCCAAGCCAGCTGCACGCCAACGCGCCGAAAAACCCGCAACTGAGCAAAAAAAGCCCAGAAAGGACGCGCCGGCAAAACAAAAACCCTCCAAAAGCAAGACAAGCGGCGAGAATGCCAAGGTAGTTGGATTGGGAGATCATGTTCCTGATTTTCTCAAGCGCCCGGCAAGAACGTAACGCCCAACTTCCTTGTTTTTTTACAGCCTGTTAACACCCCTCCCCCACAATCCGGGCGAATCAGCGAGTTGCACCGGCAACCGGCAGTGATTTCAGACGCCACTCAAAATCCAAAAACCACTGGATGGGCATAGCGTGGGCACACCTCCAGAATCTGTGAATCGGCCAGAGCAGTCTCACAGTGAGGATTTCAACCGTTCGGTTGCATTGGGAGAGCGCGCCTTCAACCTGCTGAAACAGCTTCGTACACCCACCATCCCTCTGAATTATGAACTCTTCTATTGCTTTACCAAGGCCGTAAACAAAGAGTTCTGTGCTGCTTTGCGCAAAGCAATCGAAAAGGACTCATGCCTTACGGAAGAAGCCGCACAACGGCTTTATCAGACTTACCTTGTTCAGCCTGATTTTTCCGATCAAGTCGATGAGGTCGGCTCGCGGATGAGCGAGGAGATGAGCGATATCATGTCGCTAATCGGCGATGCGAGTCAGCGGGCAGACAAATTCGGTGAGTCACTAAAGGGTCTCAACAGCAAGTTGCCGGACGTTAGTTCACCGCAGCAGCTGAAAGGAATGCTCGCCGAGCTGTTTGAGAATACCAAGGACATGGCCAACCACAACAAGCTCCTTGAACAGAGACTGGCAGACTCAAAAGCCCAGATTGACGAATTGCACATGAAACTCGAACTAACCCGGCTCGAGAATTACACGGATGAATTAACCGGGCTAACAACCCGCAAACGGTTCGATCAGATCCTCGATCTGGAACTCGAGCAAGCGGAAGAAACCGATGAGCCGATGTGCCTGTTGTTGACCGACATCGATCATTTCAAATCGTTCAACGACTCCCATGGACACCAGACGGGCGACCAGGTGCTGCGCCTCGTCGGTCACACGATAAAGACCAATGTAAAGGGACGGGACTGCGCCGCCAGATATGGCGGGGAGGAATTCGCCATTGTCCTTCCGAAAACAAAGCTTGATTCAGCGATTACGGTCGCACAACAGCTTCGTGTCGCGGTCAAGAGCAAGGAACTGGTGAAAAAATCAACCAGTGAAAGTCTTGGACATGTCACCCTGTCGGTCGGCGCGGCATGTTATCGCAAAGGTGAAAGCGCGTCGGACCTGATCGAGCGTGCTGACAAATTGTTGTACGCGGCCAAGGCAGCCGGCCGCGACAATGTACAGTCTGAAACCGATTTTCCGGATACTAATGCGCAGACCAACGCGGCCTGATCACCGGCCAGCGGTTAATCACCGGCTGTACCCACCACTATTTCCGTTTTGATTTGAGTGCCGCACCGAAGGCTTTCCTCGCCCAACCGACAAAGGTTTCTGGATCATCATAAAGCGCTTCGGGAACTTCCCAGTATGACATGCTGACGGGTTTGTTCTTTCCCGTATATGTGAAGGGCATCATTCCTTCGGCTTCAAAATCAGCCTGGTTCGAAGCATCCACCTTCAAATAAAGCGTGTCATCGGCGATCAGCGCGAACATGATCCCGTCATGGTATACACCGCCGCCGCCGAACATGGACCGAATGGAAACGGCCCCAAACCCGGCAAAGAGGTCTTCAAGGAAAGCTTTGTATTCTTTACTGACGGACATCACAGATGACCCCGCCCTTTTCAGGCGATCCGGCCCTAGGACATTTGGACAGGTTTATCGAACGCCTTCAACTCCGCTTCGCTTGCAGGCGTAATGGCCACTGACATGCCACAGCCGCATGCGTCGGTTTGATTCGGGTTTTCGAAGACAAAACCGGCAGAAAGCTTGTCGACCTGATAATCCATCTTGGAACCTAGAAGGAAAAGGATCGCCTTCGGATCGACGAACAGCGTCGCACCGTTATCCTCAACAATGTCGTCAGCAGGATCAGGACTTTCGACGAAATCGAGCGTGTACTCCATGCCGACACAACCGGCATTTTTGACACCAACACGCACACCCGCGACCGGCTTGTCTGAACCGGCGATAATCTCCCGAATGCGCGTAGCCGCAACATCGGTGAGGGTCATGATTTTTGGTTTGTGTTGCATTGCACCCATAAGACTCAAATGGCATCGGTTTGCGTGATCGTCAAGACCGGCTTGGCTGCTAAAACATGTTCAGCGCGACCTGCGCCTCTTCTGACATACGGCTAGGGTCCCACGGTGGATCGAAGACCAGATTGACCTTCACATGAGCAACGCCCTCAACCGTGGAAACCGCATTCTCAACCCAGATGGGCATTTCACCGGCCACAGGACAGCCGGGCGCGGTTAGTGTCATATCCACTTCCACGTTCCGGTCGTCATCCACATCGATCCTGTAAATCAGGCCTAGTTCATAAATATCGACAGGAATTTCCGGATCGTAGACCGTCTTGATGGCGCCAACCATATCGTTGGTCAGCCGCTCTATTTCCTCGGCTGATAGCGCCGATCCGGGAACGGCGGAACCCTTAGCGGTCTGAATGGTTTCAGCACAGGCATCCGGCAGTTCATGCTTGTCAGCAATATAGTCTGTTACTTTCGGATCTTCTGTCATTTCAATCTCTTACCCAAACGAGTTATGCAAAAAAGTCCTGTGCTCTGACTAGCGCCTCGGCCAATGCATCCACTTCGTCCACGGTATTGTACATGGCAAATGATGCACGACAGGTTGACGTTACTCCAAAGCGCGCAAGCAGTGGCTCCGCACAATGAGTGCCGGCGCGCACTGCAATGCCGGAGCGGTCGATAATCGTACTGATGTCATGGGCATGCGCACCCTCCATCGCAAAGGAAATGATGCTGCCCTTGCCCTTCGCCGTGCCGAACATTCGTAGTGAGTTAATCTCGCCGAGCCGTTTCTGCGCATACGCCAGCACCTCGTCTTCGTGTGCCTTGATGCGATCCTGCCCGACGCTCATGACATATTCGAGCGCAGCTCCAAGACCTATGGCCTGGACAATAGCCGGTGTGCCCGCTTCAAAGCGATGCGGTGGTTTGGCATAGGTCACCGTGTCAGTGGTGACCGTACCGATCATCTCGCCACCGCCCTGGTAGGGCGGCATCGCTTCAAGATGCTCCTTTTTGGCATAGAGCACACCGATGCCGGTTGGTCCGTAAAGCTTATGACCGGTAAAGGCATAGAAATCACAGTCGAGGTCCTGCACGTCCACGGGCATGTGAACCGCACTTTGCGCCCCGTCGAACAGGACCGGAATGCCCCGCTCGCGCGCAAGCCGCACCACCTCTTTTGCCGGAACGACAGTTCCCAGCGCATTGGACATGTGCGTGACGGCAACCATCTTCGTGCGCGGTGTAAGCAGCTTCTCGAACTCGTCAATCAGGAACTCGCCTTCGTCCGAAACAGGCGCCCATTTGATCACCGCGCCGTTGCGCTCGCGATGGAAATGCCACGGCACAATATTGGAATGGTGCTCCATGATCGTAAGGACGATCTCGTCGCCTTCGCCGATCACCATGCCGCCATAGCACTGCGCCACAAGATTGATTGCTTCAGTCGCATTGCGGGTAAAAATGATCTCGTCTACCGAGCGTGCATTGATGAACCTTCGCACGCTTTCACGTGCCTTCTCATAGTTCTCGGTCGCGGCATTTGAGAGATAATGCAGGCCTCTGTGCACGTTCGCATATTCATTCTCGTAAGCGTTTTGAATCGCATCGAGCACCACCCGAGGCTTCTGTGCCGAAGCGCCGTTGTCCAGATAGACCAGCGGCTTACCGTGAATCTCGCGCGACAGAATCGGAAAGTCAGCTCGGACAGAATCAACGTCGTAAACAGCCGGCTTCGCGCCTATCGCGGTATCAGGTGCCATTGTGTCAACCACAACTATGCTCCCTCACCGCGCAGCCAGACACTAGCCAACTCCAGGAAATTCTCACGAAGGCTTTCCTGCTCTATCTTTTCAAGCGCCTCTCCGATGAATGCAGCAATCAACAGCGCGCGCGCCTGTGGTTCAGGTATCCCGCGCGCGCGCAGATAGAACATCAACTCCTCATCCACCTGGCCGGAAGTGGAGCCATGACCGCAAACCACATCATCAGCGAATATCTCCAGCTCCGGCTTGGAATCAAATTCGGCCGTTTCCGACAGCAGAAGTGCCTGCGCCATCTGGTGACCATCTGATTTTTGCGCGTCACGGTGCACATTGACCTTGCACTGGATGATGCCACGGGCATCATCATCAAGAACAAGCTTGCAGAATTCACGGCTCTCGCATTCCGGCACCGCGTGGTCGATAACCATGGTCGTATCATTGTGCTGCGAGCCACGGCCCAATACTGCGCTGCTCACATGGGACACACTCCCCTCACCCGCAAACCGGATAAAGAGCTGATTGCGAGCCAGTGCGGCGCCGATTGAAAACTGAAACGCGCGATAGGTGACACCTGCACCAAGCCGCGTCATCCAGGTCGTGAAATGCGCACTTTGTGTAATCTCATTCTGCAACTTGATGTGATGCACTTCCGACGCGTCACCAGCGACGAGTTCAGTCACGGAATTGCGCTGTACCGGCGTATCGGAATTCGAAACGTAACTTTCAAACAACGTTGCCTTTGCGCCATCCCCAATGGAAACGAGGTTCCTGGTGGCGAGACTGGCCGGGTCTTTTGCGGCGGCCACGTGAACCAGATGCAAAGGCTTGTCCAGAACGGCACCATCGGCAACACGCACTATGACACCGCCGGACATCAGCGCCGTGTTAAGGGCCACCACCGTGTCGCTTTCCTCGCGATTGACCTGCCCCAGCGTTTCGCGCAACCAATCGGTCGGAGCAGCTAGCGCGTCAGACATGGATTGAATCTCAACCTTGCTGTCGAGCCCTGATACATCTGAAAGCTCGGGACGGTAGTGACCGTTGACAATGACCAACCGGTGGCAGTCAAAATCCGCCAGTCCTTTTCCAAGTGCAGTATCTACATCTCCCGCCTTCAGGGCTTCTGCGAGCGTGGGCGCGGGCGGATAAGCATCCTTCAGCAGGGTGCGCAGATCAGTATATTTCCACTCTTCTACCCTGCGATGAGGCAAGCCGGTGGATGCATAAGTTTCCCATGCCGCCTCGCGCAAGGTCTTCACCCATGGCACATCGGCGCCAGGCAAAACAGGCACTGAGGCCTTGAGTTGGTCGGCGAAACCCTGCTCCGCCTTGGTCTTGAGTATTTCCACAGCCATCGTCCTCAATCCGGTCCGTTATGCCGCTGCTTCGTCGAATTCGGCGTAACCGGATTCCTCCAGCTCAAGCGCCAGCTCCTTGCCACCCGATCGGACAATTCTGCCGTGCGAGAGCACATGCACCTTGTCGGGCACGATGTAGTTCAACAGGCGTTGGTAATGGGTAATGACGAGCATCGCGCGGTCACTCCCGCGCAACTTGTTCACACCGTCGGCCACGATCTTCAGGGCATCGATATCCAGCCCTGAGTCGGTTTCATCAAGCACGCACAGGCTTGGCTCCAGCAGGGACATTTGCAGGATTTCCTGCCGCTTCTTTTCGCCGCCGGAGAACCCGACATTTAACGGCCGCTTCAGTTTGTCGTCGGCAATACCGAGTTCTTTCGCTTTTTCCTTCACGATGCGCATGAAGTCCGGCGTCGACAGCTCGTCTTCGCCGCGCGCCTTGCGTACCGCATTCATTGCCGTGCGCAGAAAGGTCATTGTAGCAACACCGGGGATTTCGATCGGATACTGAAATGCAAGGAAGACGCCTGCCGCAGCCCGCTCGTCCGGGTCCATTTCGGTGATGTCTTCACCATTCCAGAGTATCGACCCTTCGGTGATCTCATAGTCGTCCTTACCCGCCAGAACATAGGCGAGCGTGGATTTGCCCGAGCCGTTCGGTCCCATGATGGCGTGCACTTCGCCCTTGGGCAGAATGAGATCGATACCATTGAGAATTTCCGCGTCGTCTTCGGCAATCTTTACGTGGAGGTTCTTGATTTCAAGCATTTGTCTTCTTGTTCCGCTTACTATTGATGTCAGTTCGGGACCGGTTGCCCCGCATCTAATCTTCAATTTCTATTTTCGTTTTCCGCCATGTTCGCCAGGCTTCAAAACCCATTGTTGCGGCGGCCAGCGCAAATATGATCCATCCCATCGGAATACTGAATGTCGGACTCTTGAGCCCTGTTATTTCCGCGCCCGCGATCGCCACAAAGAACAATGCCCCAATGGCCTGGATCCACATTTTTGCGTTTAAACTCATCTGCCTAACCGACACTACCCTCCAATGAGATACCGATCAGACGCTGCGTTTCCGCCATGAATTCCATCGGCAGTTTCTGGATCACGTCGCGGACAAAACCGTTGACGATGAGCGCTACAGCTTCTTCCTCGTTCATTCCGCGGGCCTGGCAGTAAAACAGCTGATCCTCGGAAATCTTCGAGGTGGTCGCCTCATGCTCAAAGGTAGCCGACGAGTTCTTTGCCTCGATATAGGGGATCGTGTGTGCGCCACACTTGTTCCCGATCAGCAATGAGTCACACGCAGTAAAGTTGCGCGCGCCGGTCGCCTTGCGATGCGCCGAGACGAGCCCCCTGTAGGTGTTGTCGGAATGGCCTGCGGCTATGCCCTTGGATATAATCCGGCTCGTCGTGTTCTTGCCCAGATGGATCATCTTGGTGCCTGAGTCCACCTGCTGGTATCCGTTGGAAATCGCGATCGAATAAAACTCACCCACGGAGTTATCGCCACGCAGGATACAGCTGGGATACTTCCAGGTGATCGCCGAACCAGTCTCAACCTGGGTCCAGGAAATCTTGGAGTTCTTGCCACGGCAGTCACCGCGCTTGGTGACGAAATTGTAGACGCCGCCCTTACCTTCCTTATCGCCGGGATACCAGTTCTGCACAGTTGAATATTTGATCTCCGCGTCATCAAGGGCGACAAGCTCAACAACCGCTGCGTGCAGCTGGTTCTCGTCGCGCATGGGTGCTGTGCAGCCTTCCAGGTAGCTGACATAAGAACCCTTATCCGCAATGATCAGAGTGCGTTCGAACTGGCCGGTCTGCTTCTCATTGATACGGAAGTAGGTCGAAAGTTCCATAGGGCAGCGGACACCTTCGGGGATGTAGACGAAGCTGCCGTCGGAGAATACAGCCGAATTGAGCGTCGCATAGAAATTGTCCGAAGTCGGCACCACCGTGCCCAGGTATTTCTTCACCAGATCCGGGTGCTCGCGCACAGCCTCAGACATAGAACAGAAAATGACGCCCGCCTTTGCAAGCTCTTCTTTGAATGTGGTCACGACCGACACGGAGTCGAACACCGCGTCTATTGCGACCTTGCCGGAGCCGTATTCGCTTCCTGCCTCATCATCAAGCTGGCTCGGCTCACCCTGCTTGCGCACACCGGCCAGAAGCTCCTGCTCCTTGAGCGGAATACCGAGCTTGGCATAGGTCTCGAGAAGCTCCGGGTCGACCTCGTCCAGGCTCTTTGGTCCTTCTGTGGATTTTGGCGCTGCATAGTAGTAGAGGTCCTGAAAGTCGATCTTGGGATAATGCACGCGCGACCAGGTCGGCTCGTCCAAGGTGAGCCAGCGCTTGAAGGCCTCCAGCCTCCATTCAAGCATCCATGCCGGCTCATCCTTTTTAGCGGAAATGAAACGGACGATATCCTCGTTCAGCCCCTTCGGGGCCTTGACCGTCTCGATATCGGTTTCAAAGCCGTATTTGTATTTGTCGACGTCGATCTCGCGAACGTGTTCGACTGTTTCTTGTACCGCTGGCATTTTTTATCTCCGGTGGACTTCAAGTGTCCGGTCTTATTGAATTTCGATCCTTCGCAACCGCTCTTATGCCGCGTTACGCTGCTGTAAAAAATTCTCGTGAAGTGTTCCCCATGCGGTGAGGAACGCTTCGATGTCTTCCTGTCGCGTCTGACAACCAAGGCTTACGCGGATGGCACAGCGTGCCGCTTCCGGATCGGCCTGCATGGCGAGAAGAACATGCGACTGCTCAACCTTTCCTGACGAGCATGATGAGCCCGCGCTTACGGCAAAACCCGAAAGGTCCAGCCCGATTACCGTGGTGTCCGACTTCATACCGGGCACCGCAAAGTTGGATGTATTCGGCAACCGCTCCACGTTCTTGGAGAAGAACACAGCGCTTGGCGATCGCCTTGCAATCTCCGCCTCGAGATGATCACGCAGACCAGCAAGCTCAGCCATCTTCTTCAGCTCTTTCGCCGCACATTCAGCTGCCGCACCAAAACCGACGATACCGACCACGTTTTCTGTGCCCGAACGCGCACGCAGCTCCTGGCCGCCACCAACGATCAGAGGCGATGGCAGGTTTGCCATCCCATCACCCAGAATGAGTGCACCAACCCCATGCGGGGCCCCAATCTTGTGGGCCGAGAGTGATGCGAAATGCGCACCAAGCGAATTGATATCGACAGGAACCTTGCCCGCTGCCTGCACGGCATCACAGTGAAGAATACCGCCATGTTTGCGCACAAGTGCTGCAACTTCTGCCACCGGTTGCAGAGCACCGGTCTCGTTATTGGCACGCATGAGCGAAACCATGAAAGAGCCCGCGCCATTCCGCTCTGTATGTCTCTCGATCTCTCGCTTGAGCGCTTGCGTATCGATGACACCGTCTTGTGTCGCGCCAATCATGCGAACTGAGTCGAGCTGGAAGCGTCCCGCAGCAAGCACCGACGGGTGTTCCACTTCTGAAAGGAAACAAACCACCCTATCGGACGCATCGCGGTCAACATTCTGCGGAGCGAGTGCCGTTACATTTGCCTCGGTTCCACCGCTCGTAAATATGACCTGTTTGGGTTCAGCACCCAGGAGTGCGGCAACCTTTTCGCGCGCCTGTTCTACCGCCGCGCGCATCCGGCGGCCCTCTTCGTGTACCGAAGATGGATTACCATGCATTGCCAGCGCATCCGCCATGGCCTCACGGGCCTCGGCCCTGGTTGGCGCGGTGGCGTTGTAGTCAAGATAAATGCGCCCGCTCATCGATCTGTCACCACGTTTTGCGGCCTCCCGTCGCTCAGGCCAGCGGATGGCTCTGATCTGACCTGCCTGGTCAATTCCTTGGCCGTGGCGTTGTCGATGACATCACCGAGCGTTACGCCGCCTAAAAACACAACAATATGGTCCCCAAGCGCCCGCCACAGATCATGGGTGAGGCAACGGCTGTCACCGACGCAACCACCGACCTCCTGCACATGACAGCGGGTCATCTTCACCGGTTCCTCAACCGCCTCCATGATTGCTGAAATGGTGATTTCGTGCGCACTGCTTGAGAGCTGATAGCCACCGCCTGGTCCGCGCGTGCTCTCAACGAGACCGGATCGACGCAGCTTGACAAAGAGCTGTTCCAGATAGGCGAGCGAGAGCTGTTGACGCCCGGATATGGCGGACAGCGGAACCGCGTTTCCTTCGGAATGCCGCGCCAGATCGGCCATCGCCATGACCGCATATCGGCCTTTTGAACTCAGTTGCATGACCCTACTGAACGCGTACCGTCCACCCTGTCACTCTGACCCCTTGCATCGGCCCCCCATATTTGTGCTATGAAGCGCCGGCGCTGGCGGAAACCAGCGGCTCTGAATCTGTAGTTTTGAACAATTCTAATTCTAATGTGGTGTATAATAATCCTGAGTACTGGAGTCAAGTATTCTCCGGCAAAAAGGACAATCGGAACGCGATCAAAAGATTGTTCGCATCCGCATCACCTGATCCGGTAACGGCGATTACAGCCGTTTGGCCAAGCGTAAAGTCATCGGGGTTCCATGCCAGAAGTCATCATTAGCGGACCAGCGGGACGAATTGAGGCCCGCTACCATCACGTGCCTGCATCCGACGCGCCCGTCGCCATCATCCTGCACCCTCACCCGCAGTTCGGCGGGACCATGAACAATCAGATCGTCTATCAGCTCTATTACACCTTCGTACGGCGGAATTTCTCGGTTCTGAGGTTCAATTTCCGCGGCGTGGGACGCAGCCAGGGTCTCTTCGACAATGGGCCAGGCGAATTGTCGGACGCGGCTACCGCACTCGACTGGATGCAGGGTTACAACCCTGATTCAAAATTCTGCTGGATCGCCGGTGTATCATTCGGTTCGTGGATATCCATGCAGCTTCTAATGCGCCGCCCTGAAATCGAAGGATTCATCTCCGTCGCACCACCAGCCAATCTCTACGACTTCAGCTTCCTTGCCCCCTGTCCGTCATCGGGCCTGATGATCAACGGCGCTGAGGACAGGGTGGTATCAACCGAAGCGGTTGCGGGCCTGGTTGAACGCCTTAAGACGCAAAAGGGCGTTATCATCGATCACGAGGTGGTTCCAAAAGCCAACCATTTCTTCGAGAATGAAGTTGAGGAGCTCATGACTTATGTCGATGGCTATCTCGACAAACGGTTATCCGGGCGCGAAGAATCTGCGGCCTAAGAACCACCAAACGCATCGAACTCTGGTTGGGCCCCAACAGTTCGGACTCATCAGCAGCATTTGACCAGAGTTAGGCCATCCTGCACGCCGAGATTTCTCAACGCTATCCCGTACAAGAGCACCCAAACCAGCTCCATGGAGACACCGTTGATGAAGCCGATGGTGCGCAATGTCTTGCCCACAACCCTTCTCGCGGCTATCTCTGCAATTGGGCGCCAAATCTGACACATGGCCCAAAGACTGGAAGCACCAATTCGATGCATTTCAAACCTGCCACGGGCTGCCGGCCATGACTGCATACAAATCAGATTTTCTCAAAACCCTCGCTGAACGCGGCTACATCCATCAATGCACCGATGAGGCAGCGCTGGACGATGCTGCCGCGAAGGGCCCCCTGTGCGCCTATATCGGCTTTGACTGCACCGCACCGAGCCTGCATGTGGGAAGCCTGCTTGGCATCATGATGCTGCGCAAGCTCCAGCAGACGGGCCACAAGCCCATCGTGCTGATGGGCGGGGGCACGACCAGGGTCGGCGACCCTTCAGGCAAGGACGAATCTCGGCAGGTGCTGACCGACGATGACATTGCCGCTAACATGGACGGCATCCGTGATGTGTTCAGCAAGTTTCTGACTTTCGGCGATGGTCCGACCGACGCGCTGATGGTCAATAACGCGGACTGGCTGGATGAGCTCAACTATATTGACTTCCTTCGCGATTACGGGCGCCATTTTACGATCAATCGGATGTTGAGCTTTGATTCGGTCAAGCTTCGGCTCGAGCGCGAACAACCTCTTACGTTCCTCGAATTCAACTATATGATCCTGCAGGCTTACGATTTCCTCGAACTTCACAGACGCCATGAATGCAGGCTGCAGATGGGCGGTTCTGACCAGTGGGGCAATATCATCAACGGGATTGAGCTCGCCCGGCGCGTCGATGGAGCCGAGCTCTACGGACTGACCACCGCACTGCTCGCCACCTCCTCGGGTGCGAAGATGGGCAAGACGGCCGCTGGGGCGGTTTGGCTCAACACGGACATGCTCTCGCCATACGACTATTGGCAATACTGGCGAAATACCGAGGATGGCGATGTTGGGCGCTTCCTCAGACTGTTCACAGAACTGCCACTTGATGAAATCTCGAAGCTCGAAGCGCTGGAAGGCGCAGAGTTGAATGACGCAAAAAAGACACTGGCATCAGCAGCGACCCGGCTTGCACATGGTGAGAAGGCTGCGCAGGAGGCCGCTGAAACCGCGCGTCAAACGTTCGAGCAGGGTGCCCATGCGACCGGATTGCCGACCGTCAACATTGAGCAGCACAGGCTGAATGAAGGTATCGGCATCTTGACCCTCATTGTTGAGGCAGGTCTTGCAGCATCCAATGGCGAAGCGCGTCGCGCCATATCCAACAATGCCATCGCAATTAACGATGCGCGTGTTTCCGATCCGAGACATGAAATCGGTGAGTCCGACATCACCAAGGATGGCGCCATCAAGGTGTCATTCGGCAAGAAGCGGCACGTTCTCATCCGTCCAGCGTAAGCCTGCCTCAGGCTTCTCCTGCCAGTGCACCCCCTGTCAATTTGATGAACCGAAGCGGTCTATGTCAAAGGGACTAATCGAAGGCTGGTGTGTGCTGGCGGACGGCGGTGGAAGATTCGTCGTACCTTTTCCGGAGAACTCGAAGATTTGGCGGAAAATTCCAGGTGCCACCATCGACATCGGATTGACCCGTACGCGCGGATCGGCTGCGGGACCCTTTACGGCATAGGTGATGCCCAAAACACCCTCGCCCCGCCGTCCGACAAGCAGGTTTCCGACGATGGGAATTGAACCGAACGCTGAGTTAAGCCCATAGAGCGGGATATAGGTCCCACCGAGATCCACAACTTTGGATTTGAAGTCCACAGTACCGCGCAGAGTCGCACCGAGCTGCGGACCATTTATGTATGAGTCGTGTAGAACGAACTGCCCGCTGCCCACTGAAAATGGCACCTCGAGCTGGTCGAACGGGATGCGATTGCGCCGGGCAACCCTTCCACCCCTCCTTTGAGGAGTAAATGTAACCGCCGGATCGTCACTGGCGTTTGAAATCACTTCCGATACCACCCTGTCACCGAGGATGGAAAAATCCTTAGCCCACAAGGTACCGCTCTTCTCGGCCAACCCCTGCACATCAAGTGCTACTTTGAGGGACGCCTGTCCGCCCTCCATTCGTGGGTAAAAACCGATCAGGCGGAATGCGGCGCCAGCGTCTTCGCTCTCGGCCAGAATAACCCGGTCGTTCCGCCCGCCATCCGTCAATTGGACCGCGATTGCCGACTTACCGTTCAGTCGTCCACGCGTTTCGAGTTTTACCAAACGTCCGTTACGTTTCGCCATATCGATAGTTACATCTTTGGCATTTGTGTCGAAAAAACCGATGATCGTGCTGATCCGGGCCTTGAGGTCGAGACCATATGTACTCACCTGGTTGGTTGTGGGGTCCTCCGACAATTGGCCGGAGCTGAACAGCGAGCGAAAGAACTGACGCCCGTCATATGCTGGACCGTTCGCCTGAACCTGCCAGACATTCTCTTCGGTCAGCTTCCCTTTCACTTCCAGATGAGTAATGACGTTGAATGAAAAATCAGGAAAAAAGAATGCATTCGGTTTCTCATCGGCGCCCAGAGATATCCAGCCGTCGATGGCAACATCGTCCCCGACAACCCGGAAATTCTGGAGTTCTGTATTTCCTTCAACGCCTTTGCCCAAATCGAAACTCAGAGCCGCGGACTTCCCGCGCGGCTTGCTCCACCCCACGTTGGCAAGGATCAGTTCGGCATTGGCGAGGTCCGCTTGTACATTGACCTTCTTCGGTTTCCCCGGAACGGAGGGAGCCTGCTCAATTGATACAACAATTGGCACAGGCCCGCGTAGCATGTGATTGATATCTAGACCAAATTTCGCACGCCCCTGTTCGTCAAGCACGGCACTAAGGCGCAACTCCGGTTGCTTTTCAGGTGGCGCATCGAATATCCGCTGCCAGGTCAGAACCGCGGGAACGCCATTCACCAATACATCGCCCCTTGCCTCTATCGCCTTTTCAGACACGCTGAAACTGATCGTCCCCTTGTCCACCCTCTTGCCACCGAATGCCTTTTCGGCAACCCCGTCCTTAATGGCTGCCTTCCCCTGGAGGGTGATATGTTCGAATTCCAGATCCTTGATCAGCGGCATTTGCAACTTGAAACTGCCCAGAGCCTTCCCGCTGATGTCGTCCGGCTTCAAGCCGGCTTCACGGATGTAGCCCAGTGGTTCGTGATCCAGAAGTTCGAGGACCGCCTGTGTCGGCCCATTGGTTTTAAATTCAATCTGGCCAGTCTGAGGATCAGGCCGCAAATCCGCTATCGTAAAGCGTCCCGCACCAAGCGAGACCTTTCGCCCTGTCGGCAAAATGACCCATCCGTCAGGAACATCCATGGCCATTCGCCTGCCCCTGATCCGCAGCGTTGCATCGCTCGTTTGGACAGGCGGCATGCCGGGGATGTAGTGAATCTCAAGTCCGGTCGCTGCAAGGTCGAGCAAAACCGCCGACTCCAGAATGTCACCACCCTGCTCGATCTTGGCCAGCTCTCCGGCGTTCAAGTCAACTTCAAACGATCCGCCTGAGATATGACCCGCCGTAACCCGCTCGCCAACCCATTCCCTTGCACCACCGGCGAGGAATTTCGGCCAAATCTGCTTGAGGGAAACCAGCGGCATCGCACCAATATTTCCCGCTAGTTTGATCTCCGGCGAACCTGGTGCATCAAGCACGGTACCAGCGAATTCAATTGAACCGTCTTCGAGCTGAAGAACGAATTTCTGGAGTGTGGTGCGTCCGGCTCTCTCATCATAGGTTCCACTGGCACGCCATTGTTTCACATTTGCCAGGCCGACTCCGAATTCACTCGCCGCAAGAACAGCGTCGTCAGCCTTCAAATCGAAAGCCCAGACGGGCGTTCCACTTGCGTCCGAAACCATCTTGATGATGCCGGAAACAGTTGCGTGACTGCGGCCCCATGAAAGCTTTGAGGGGAATATCTCTATGCGATTTTTTTTAGCCTCATAACGCACCCGCAGTTGTCCTTCGTCGATCGACATCGGACGCTTGCGGTCCCACGGCATGACGATGTGACCTGCGGCAACGTTGAGTTTGGCCTCTGCGCTCAGCAATTCACCCGATGAGGAAAGGTCGACACTGGTTTCCGCAGAAATTGGAAGATCGAGCGCCTGAAGCACCGCAAGACCCGGAAAATTGGCTGCAATGCCTGATGGGACCAGGTCCTCGATCAGGGCCGTGAAGGTCAGGCGCTGTTTCTTGGATGACTGTTCGGTGCGAAAATTGAACTTCCAAGGCCCATTCGCGGAGGAAATCGCGCCTTGTCCGAGTATGATGCTTTGCTTCTTGCCGTGATCAAGATCAATGGAAAAATCGGGCACCTGCCAAAAGCTCTGCGCTCCGAGGCGATCGAAGATCACGGTGGCGTCGCGCACCCCGAAACGCGTGAGAAACGAGCTCGTCGTATTGCGTTTGCGCGCCTGGTCGAATGCCGCGGTGACAGTGCGGGTAACATTGATATCCTTGGAAGTACCGATAATGGCCATACCGGGCTGAACGGCTTCCCGACCTCCGGCAGCGTCCACACGGGGGCCCTTTGACGACCCAGGCTCACCTGCGCCAACAGGCGAGTTCTGAGCTTCATTTCCCTCAGGCGCTCCCGAGAAAGTGAGCGACAATCCGCCCTCATCGGTATGAAACAGCAGCAGCCGGGGCCCGATGAAATCAACACTGCCCGGAGCGATACGACCGGACAAAAGCGCCCGACCACTCAATCCAATGGCGGCAAGCGGCGCTTGAGCAACAACCGCCCCCTGATTGTCAATAAGACGTATGTTGCGAAGCCGGAAATTGACGCCAGGTCCGGTCTTGTCTCGCTGAATGATTGCGTCGTCGATCTTGACCTCGAGATCGACGATCTCTCGGTTGATCGCTTCTTCCATCACCGGAACAAGAGACGAAAGCGACATCGGTCCCTGATTGAGCCGACCATACGCCAGCGCGAGCACCACGGAGCCAACGACAAACAGGCCGGCGAAGATTTCGAGCGTCAGGACAAGTGAACGCCGGGAGAGATGCCCGAGACCTATCTGTATCGGTTCGGGAATCTGGCGGACGAGCGCGCGCCCTCTCCGGGTTTGAAGCTCAACGAGAGCTCTTCCCTTCTTGGTCAGTTTGATAAGATCACGCGCCATATTCCGTTAGATCCGGGAACGTCAGGTTGATCACGGCGCGGCCGTGCCACTGCCCCCACCATGACCGCAAAGCCCTTTATTTCGTGCAGACAGAATTGCGCCGTCCAGACTGCGAGGGAGCGTCTCGCTTGCCGCTCCAATTCACACGTTCCGGTGCCACACGAAATTGAACTTTACGACCCGTCCCCGCACTCCTATTAAATCAAAAAATATCAACGGCAATGGCAGGTCAGAAGCACTCTCCCGCCTAACGCCAAATATCGACCAAAGGAAGGCGAATTTCGCATGCTTGATGAAGGAGATACAGCCCCCGATTTCGAATTGGAGAACGACGGCGGAAATACAGTGCGCCTGAGTGATCTGAAAGGCAGCCCGGTGATTGTCTATTTCTATCCAAAAGATGACACCAGCGGGTGCACGAAAGAAGCGATCGCATTTACCGAGCTGGGGCCAGAATTTGCCAAGCTAGGTGCGCAAATTATCGGTATTTCGCCCGATTCGGTCGAAAGCCATCAGAAATTCAAGGCCAAATACAAGCTGGGCGTGCAGCTTGCCGCTGATATTGAGAAAGCGGCAGCACAGGCCTATGGGGTCTGGGTCAGCAAGAGCATGTATGGCCGCAAGTATATGGGCGTGGAGCGTTCAACCTTCCTGGTGGGTGCGGATGGAAAGCTGGTCAAGGTATGGCGAAAGGTCAAAGTTCCAGGTCATGCAGAGAATGTTCTGAAAGAAATACAAGAGCTTGTTACCGCATCATAACCAAGGACATTAGGTCCTGAGCGCGAGGCGATCATTTCCCAGAAACCCCATGACAATGGGTGATCAACTGGCTATTCTCACGTTGAGCGGCCAGGGGCCGGTTGGGGATCATATACCAGGCGCCGGAAGTATTGGTATTTGCGTTACAGCAGGTGCGGGCCAATCGGTCTGAGCGTTATGCGTGCGCAAGTGTACAGAACCGGCTTTGCGAGAGGCAAAAGAGCCCTATGCCGCTGGTTGGAGGACGAGATTGATGTTCACCAGAAAACCGGATCGTGGAGCAGACAAGCCTGAGCCTGCGGCGACGGCTGAAGCAGACAAGACCGTCGATGAAACATCGTCTGAGTCGGTTGCGGCGTCTGCGCCAGTCAGGCTCTCCACCCCTCTTAAGGGGTCAAGTCAGATGGTACCGTCAATCATCGGTGAAGACCTTACCGTTGAGGGCAATGTCATCTCAAAGGGCGAAGTGCAACTTGAAGGCGAAATCAAGGGAGATGTGCGCTGCGCATCGCTCGTGGTTGGCGACAAGGCACTGGTTGAAGGTAATGTCGGAGCAGACGACGTTATTGTGCGAGGGCGCGTGGTCGGCTCAGTCCGCGGTCATCGTGTGACACTTCAGTCAAATTCGCATGTTGAAGGCGACGTGTTCCACCAATCGCTTGCAATTGAACAAGGTGCTTATTTTGAGGGGAAATCGCGCCGCTCCGAAGATCCGCTGGCTGACGCGAAACTGGGTGAAAAGATCAAATCCGGTTCGGACCTTGGCAACAAAAGTGGGTCTTCATCCAGCAGTGGGTTCGACAGCGGCGGAGACGACAATAAATCGTCCAGTTCGACGCGAGCTGCCGAGTAACAACGACAAAATCTGTTCACAAAGTTGATCGTTCGAGATCCAGGTGGCGCTGGAACCCGATTGCATCGTGCATCGCCACCTTACTCCAGATCCTTGACACCTCCCCCGCTTTCGCCATGGACCCTCTGGGCGAGAGCCGCCTCGACAAAGGCATCGATGTCGCCATCAAGCACGGCACTGGGATTGGAGCTTTCCACACCGGTCCGCAAGTCCTTCACCATCTGGTAGGGCTGCAGCACATAGGAGCGAATCTGGTGACCCCATCCGATTTCAGTTTTCGCGGCCTCTTTGGCCTGGGCTTCCTCTTCACGACGCTGAAGCTCCGCCTCGTATAACCGCGCTCGCAGCATGTCCCAGGCGGTAGCACGGTTCTTGTGCTGAGAACGCTGATTCTGACACTGGACGACGATACCGGTGGGAAGATGTGTGATACGCACAGCACTGTCGGTCGTGTTGACGTGCTGTCCGCCAGCACCACTTGCGCGATATGTGTCGATACGCACGTCCTTCTCTTCGACTTCAATATCGATCGATTCGTCGATGACCGGAAATACCCAGACGGATGCAAAGCTCGTATGTCTTCGGGCGTTGGAGTCGAATGGCGATATGCGCACAAGCCGATGGACACCCGATTCTGTTTTTGCCCAGCCATAGGCATTTCGCCCTTCAATAAGCAGCGTTGCGGACTTGATACCTGCTTCTTCTCCTGGGCTGGAACCGATCAATGACGGTTTGTATCCACGTGACTCCGCCCATCGCATATACATGCGCATAAGCATTTGCGCCCAGTCCTGGCTTTCGGTACCTCCGGCACCCGCATGGACTTCGAGATAGCAGTCATTTGCGTCAGCTTCGCCTGACAGGAGTGTTTCAACTTCCCGCTTCTGGGCAACTTTGTGGAGCTTCTCAAGCGCCTTTTCAGCCTCCGCGACAACCTCAGAGTCTTCTTCCAGCTCACCAAGTTCAATCAGTTGCACATTGTCATCCAGTTCCTGCTCAAGCTGCTCGAAACTGGTTAGAGCCCCCTCAAGCCCTTGGCGCAGGCGCATCATCTTCTGCGCCTCTTCAGGATGATCCCAAAAGTCCGGCGCTTCCGCCTTTTGGTTCAATTCTTTAAGCTGATTGCGTGCCTGATCCGGGTCAAAGATGCCTCCTTAGCAGGTCAAGCGACTGCTTGATTTCATCAACAATTGTTTGCGTCTCAGCACGCATGGTCGCGTCTCCATGTCTTGTGGTCGTATCCGTTAGACCGTAGTCCCGCGGACATGCCGGCATTCTCAGTACAGGCTGATGCTATCAGAATGACGAGGCGGATTAGTAGAGCCCGCCAGGCGAAGGCCGGGTGAACCAACCTCCTCCTCCCGGCGCCTGGGGCCGCGGCGCCGGAGCACGAACGAATCGCGGCGGCTCCGTGCCAGGCTTGAAGGCTTCCAGAATGGCCTTCGGATCGCTTCCCCGGGAGCGGAAACCGGTTGACCGGTTGATCTGAATAAGCTGAAGACCAGGTGGAATACGGAATGGAATAGCTGGTTCGTTCTTGGTGGCCGCAATCATGAAGTCGCGGAAGACAGGCGAGGCAACGCCACCGCCGGTCGCATCCCTGCCCATCCGTCTCGGCTTATCGAACCCGATGAACACACCAACTGCCAGATCAGGCGCGAAGCCTACGAACCAGGCGTCCTTGTAGTCGTTGGTCGTGCCGGTCTTGCCTGCCATCGGTTTGCCAACCGCCTTGACCCGCGTCGCAGTGCCCCGCTGAACCACACCCTCAAGCATCGACGTGACCTGGTAGGCAGTGTGCGGGTCAACGATATGCTTTCGGTCATCAGTCAGAACCGGTTCTTCCTGACCGTCCCAGTTGCGTGTCCGGCAATCATGGCAGTCCCGCGTATCGTGGCGCCAGATCGTCCGTCCGTAGCGATCCTGGATCCGGTCAATCAGCGTTGCTGTTACTTTCTTTCCGCCATTGGCGAATATCGAATAGGCGGCAACCATCTTCATCAGTGTCGTTTCACCAGCGCCAAGCGCCATTGGCAACACTGGCAGCAGATCGTCATACACACCAAATCGGCGCGCATATTCAGCAACAAGCGGCATGCCCAGATCATTTGCCAAACGCACGGTCATCAGGTTGCGCGACCTCTCAATGCCAAGTCGCAAGGTCGAGGGACCATAGAATTTCTTCGAGTAGTTCTCCGGGCACCATCTTGGCCGACCAACTGCTGCCGGCAGGCAGAACGGGGCGTCAAGCACCACGCTCGCCGGCGTATAGCCGTTGTCGAGCGCTGCGGCATAGACGATAGGTTTGAAAGAGGAACCTGGTTGGCGCAGCGCCTGTGTCGCCCGGTCAAATTCGCTCGAATAGAAACTGAAACCACCCGCGATCGCGAGCACACGGCCTGTGTGCGGGTCCATGGCAACAAGCGCGCCTTCGACTGCAGGGATCTGCATCAGCTGCCACTGACCCTCAACAACGTTGCCTTCCTTGTCACTCGCAGGAGCGACGTAAACCACGTCGCCGACGTTCAAAGCTGCGCTCGCAGTTTTCGGGCGGGCCCTCATCCGACCGCGCGAATCCAGTGGCCGCATCCATTTCAGATTGGCATAGGAAACGATTCCGCCTTCGCGTTTCTTCTCAAGCTTTCCTGACGCCAGTCGATTCGGCCGAAGGCCAACCGTCAGCTGATCCTTCTCGGCTTTGAGCACGACGGACATGCGCCAATCACCGATGTCGCCCGGCACCTTGATTTTACCCAGCGTTACACCCCAGTCGCCGGCCGGATCGATCTTCTGTACCGGACCGCGCCACCCGTGACGCCTGTCATAAGCCACAAGCCCCTTCACAAGCGCCTTGCGGGCTTCACGTTGCAACCTCGGATCAAGCGTGGCTCGCACAGAAAGACCGCCGCCATAGAGCTTGTCCCTGCCATAGGTGTTCTCAAGCTCGCGTCGAATCTCTTCGGCGAAAAACTCCGCAGCGAAAATATGCGCCCCTAACGGGCGAGGGTTGACGTTCAGCGGCTGGGCTTTTGAAGCCTCGGCCTCTTCTTTGGTGACAAATCCGTTCTCGACCATGCGGTCGATAACCCAATTGCGTCGCGAAAGCGCGCGTTCGGTATGGCGGAACGGATGATAATTGTTGGGCGCCTTCGGCAGTGAAGCAAGATAGGCAACGTCTGAGAGGTTCAGCTCGTTTAATGCCTTGCCCCAATAGTTGAGCCCGGCGGCGGCGACCCCGTAGGACTTCAGGCCCAAGAAAATCTCGTTCAGGTAAAGCTCGAGAATCTGCTCCTTGGTGAATGCGCGCTCGATGCGAATCGCCAGGATGGCTTCCTTGATCTTGCGTTCGAACGTCACATCGCTTGAAAGCAGAAAGTTCTTGGCAACTTGCTGGGTAATTGTCGACGCGCCAACCAGTCGCCGGCCGCTTTTCAGGTTGTTGAGGTTCGTAACAGCGGCCCGGGCGATGCCCTGGAAATCAATGCCGCCATGCTGGTAAAAATTCTTATCCTCCGCTGCCAGAAAGGCCTGGATCAGTTTCGCAGGCATGGCGTTGATCGGAACATAGATTCGTCGTTCCGTTGCGTATTCCGCGATCAGACTGCCATCGCTGGCATGCACGCGCGTCATCACCGGAGGTTCATACTTTGCAAGTACTTCGTAGTCCGGCAAATCCTTTGAAACGTGCCAAAGCAGGAACGCAACTCCGGCGGAGGCCGCGACAAACAGAATCATACCGACTGCAAACAGATAGCCGAGCAAACGAAGAATGGGGTTTCGGCGGCGCCGACGGCGCTTCTCTTCAGGCGGCTTTACAGGGGCGGTGATATCCATGGGTATCCGTGTCGCTTGCTGTCTTTGAGACCCGGCTCCAAGCCATTTGGTCTGCGTTCAAGTCATTTCCTATTGTGCCAATTCGCCGAAGGCAAGCCTAGTGAGGAATATGGCGATAAATCGTTTGTGCATTAACAATTCGCCAGATGCTCCACTGTAAAAGAGATAGCTGCCGTTTGCCTGCAGAAACAATCTGCTAGAAAGGCTTTCGCGCCAGTTGGCGGGAAAAATATGTATCCACTGCTTTTGCCACAGCCTCGGCCACTTTATTGCGCCAGGCTGAAGATTGCAGCCTTTTGGCGTCAACTGAATTGGTTACATATCCCAACTCCAGCAAGACGGAAGGCACATCAGGTGCCTTGAGCACACGAAAGCCGGCAAACCGTCGCGCCTTTTTTCTGACGCTGGTTTTGCCGGCAAGCCCAGTAAGCAGCGTATCAGCAAAACTGATCGACAGGTTCTTCGTCTCCCGCTGGGCCAAGTCAATTAAAATATTGGTCACGTCGTTTGACTCAGACGGCAATTCCACACCGGCTATGATGTCTGAGCGGTTCTCCTTTGCAGCGAGCGCTTTTGCTTCCTCGTCGGACGCATCTTCCGAAAGCGTGTAGACTGCTGCACCCGTCACTTTTCTTGCATTCCGTCCAGGCAACGCGTCGGCATGTACGGAAATAAACAGATCAGCACCTTTATGCCGGCCGATTTCAACGCGTTTGCGCAGGGGAATATAACCGTCCTGAGTGCGCGTCATAACGACCTGGTAGCGCCCTGACGCCTTGAGTTTGGTTTGAAGCGTCTTCGAAAAGGCCAGCACGATATCCTTCTCTTTGAGACCGGATCTCGAGATCGCACCTGGATCGATCCCGCCGTGACCAGGGTCAATCACGATAACTCGTTTGGCGTTGGCCGACTTTCGGCGCTTGGGTGCGTGGACTGCCGGCGAGCCCGAGCCGCCATTGCGTGGCCTGGCGGATGCAGCCTGCCTCGTACGGGCAGCCTGTTTTGAAAGGAATATCTTTCGATCGGTCTTGACGAGTTCAACCACCAGTCTGGGCGGATTGCCATTACTGGCCGGCCATATCGAGGCCTTGTCGACCAGCACAGGCTCTTTGACATCCAGGATAATTCTCACACCGTGTGGTTCGACACGGCCGTAGCGGTACCCTTTGACGAGCCCCCTACCCTTACTTCCGCGTCCGGAGGGGAAATTCAATTTTACGTCGGACAGATCAATGATCACGCGGTAAGGATTGGCAAGGGTTCGAATGCCGAATTTTACCTTCTTTGAAAGCACCGTCACGAACCGCGTGCGGTTGGCATCACCACCGAGGCGAGCATCGTTGGCCACGGAACCGGCCGCAAACACCTTGGTCGCACCGGCAGGCAAAGATAGCTGGAGAACGCACGCCAGACACAGGACAATTAACGCCCTCATTCGACTTGCGGTCACACTTTCAATGGTTGCACTGGCAAACATTTGGCCCAGTCTGAATTCCGTAGAAATTCGATCCGTGGTCATCACCAACACCGCCTAATGCGGTGCCGATTCGCCGGTTTGTGTGTCATTCGCACAATGCTAGAGACGAACCGTTAATTCAATCATTCAATGTTATGAATTCGGCCAATTCCAGCATCTTGGCCCCTTGCCAAGCCGGCCAAACACCCCGTACAAGGGATTCCTGACCGGTACCGTTATGGCTGACAAAATTGACCATATGATCGGAATCGGGCATGGCCAAGGTGTCGTAGGATTGCAATTGGCCTCACGAACCGCCACATAAACGGTTATGAGGTATGTAAGTTCTAACTACATCTTGCAATTGAGAGTTTCACGCTTCTGCCCTTTTTCTACGCGATACCGAGGGAGGAAGCGCGTTTGACTACGCAGGGCACAACGGCACGCGTACCGCGCTAGAAAGCGCAAAGCCCGGCATCATTTCTAACGCCGCTTTGGCGGCACGAAACTATCCAGCCCTGGCTGGCCAAGGAATATGACAGTAACCGGCTCCAACCAACCTTCAGCACTCGTGGTCGCCCGCCAGCCCATTCCGGTCTCGGCTTTTTCCGGCGAACCGCCGAGTCACGACCCTACTCAGGGCCGCTGCGGATGGCAGCTTGGAGCCCTTGAGAACATCGCACATCGACGCAAGGCATGGGATGGGCCCGACGGCCCTCTCGTAGTGAACGTTAGCCACGTCCGTGTGCCGGAGCTTACGAATTATGAGCAGCAAAATGCTTATCGATGCTGCGCACCCCGAAGAGACGCGAGTCGTCGTGGTGCGTGGCAACAAACTCGAGGATTTTGATTACGAATCCGCCACAAGGAAACAACTAAGAGGAAATATCTATCTCGCCAAAGTAACCCGTGTTGAACCATCTCTTCAGGCAGCCTTCGTCGACTATGGCGGAAACCGTCACGGTTTTTTGGCGTTCAATGAAATCCATCCCGACTACTACCAGATCCCGATTGCGGACCGGCAGGCCCTTCTAGCGGAAGAGGCGGAAGAGGAAAGTAAGGCGCAGGCGGAAGAAGCCGCCCACGATGATGCGCAATCCTCGTCGCGCGGTTCGAAACGCAAAAAAACCGGACGAAAACCACGCTCCCGCAGCAAGGCTGCCGCCAACGAGGATACAGGCGCAGATGACTCCAATGGCAGCGATGCCGTTGCCCTCCAAGCTGCCGGGCTGAGCGAAACTGTTTCCGAAGAAACTGCCGGACCAGACGAAAATGGCGCCGATGCCGATGCGCCGGGAAACGGTAACGGCGCAAGCGTTGAGTCTGTCGGTTCGGAAGATGCGCTCGAAGAACTTCCCGTTCGCCGGACACGCCGCCGCCGAAACTACAAAATTCAGGAGGTTATCAAACGGCGCCAGATCATTCTGGTTCAGGTGGTGAAGGAAGAGCGTGGCAACAAGGGCGCTGCGCTGACCACGTACATATCTCTTGCCGGGCGCTACACCGTGTTGATGCCAAACACTGCACGCGGCGGCGGCATTTCCCGAAAAATCACCAACCCCACAGACCGCAAACGCCTACGCAAAATTGCCAGTGATCTGGAAGTGCCAGGCGGCATGGGACTCATTATTCGGACCGCCGGCGCATCGCGGACCAAAGCCGAGATCAAACGCGATTTCGAGTATCTGCTGCGCATGTGGGAAAACATTCGCGATTTGACGCTGCAGTCGACCGCCCCAACGCTCGTCTATGAGGAAGGCAACCTTATAAAGCGGTCCATCCGTGACCTGTATGGAAAGGAAATCGACGGCGTACTGGTCGCAGGCGACGAGGCGTACAAGGAAGCCAAAGGCTTCATGAAACTGTTGATGCCGAGCCACACCAAGAATGTTCAGCCCTACAAGGACCCTGAACCGATCTTTGTGCGTCACCAGATCGAGCGGCAACTCAGTGCGATATTCCTTCCTCATGTGACATTGCGATCCGGTGGTTACATCGTGATCAACCAAACCGAGGCGCTGGTTGCAATTGACGTGAACTCGGGCAAATCAACCCGAGAACATTCAATTGAGGATACCGCACTACGAACAAATCAGGAGGCGGCTGAGGAAATCGCCCGCCAACTGCGCCTTCGGGACCTTGCCGGCCTTATCGTAATCGACTTCATTGACATGGAAGAGCGGCGCAACAACCGTTCGGTCGAACGCCGCCTGAAAGACGCACTAAAGATAGACAGGGCACGCATTCAGGTCGGACGCATTAGCCCCTTCGGCCTGCTGGAAATGTCGCGTCAGCGCATCCGCGCGGGGCTCTTGGAAGGCAGTACCGTACACTGTGAAGTGTGCCAGGGAACGGGCATTGTTCGATCCACCGAATCGGTTTCCCTCGATATCCTGAGGACAATAGAAGACACACTTCTGAATGAAGGCGCTCGCAACCTGATCGTGACTTCAAGTTACGAGGCGGCCCTCTATATCCTGAATTACAAGCGCCCCCATTTGCGGGACGTCGAAAGCCGTTACACGATCAATGTCGCGGTCGCTGCAAACGACAAGCTGCATGGTGCAAATTTCACTGTTGAGGTGGATACATCCGTCGAGGCTGAGCGCCGCGTTGAGGCAACTGCCGTGCAAGTGGACGATACCTCTCAGTTCGATTCAAGCACCGAAGAACAGGATAGCGAGCAGAAGCGTTCGCGCCCACGACGGCGCAGGCGCGGCCGCGGTGATCGCGATGAGGCCGTGTCCGAGTTGGAGTCGACAGGCCGCGCGCAGGATGCTTCGCCTGAAGTCGCAGGATCGGAGTCCGAGGACCGCGAAGATGGCGCCAGGCGCCCGCGCCGGCGTGGACGACGTGGCGGAAGACGTTCACGCGGCGGACGGGCTCGCACAGAACAAATGGAAGTATCGGATGCAGTCGCCTCCGAGAATTCCACTGTTGAAAAGACCGAAGGCAGTGATGCGGCGACCGCTGAAGCCGTACCGGCAGCAGCAGGCATGACTGAAACCGTATCAGCGGACGTCGGTTCGGAGGAAAAACCCAAGCGCAAGCCCCGTCGCGCCAGAGCGAAGACAGACTCTAAGAAATCCGCAGAGCCTGTATCGGATGCCGATGAGCCCAAAAAGCGTTCGCCCCGCACGAGAAAGAAAACTGCGGCGAAAAACGGCGATGCGGAGACACCCGGCGTGGTACCCGCTAAGGCAGAAACGGCCGATGGCAATGGCAGCACGGACTGGAGCGAAGATGCTGCACCAGCGCCTGCAAAACCAGCTCGGAAAAAACGAGCCAAAAAAGCCGCGCCCAAGGAGACCACACCTGAGGAAACCGGTGAGACCGCTCCTGGCAAGGATAAGAAAGAAGACGGGCCGAGACGCAGCGGCTGGTGGCAGCGCAGAGCGTAATCGCCACAATGCGAATTCCGATCGGGCCGCCATCTGGGCGGCCCTTTCTTTTACAATCTGGTTTTAGACCAGTCCTGCAACCGACGTGCCGCTTCACGCATGCGTTCGGTCGTCCCGGCATAACAGAACCGCATATATTGACTTCCGCGACCCTCGTCAAAATCGACGCCCGGAGTAAGTGCCACACCGCAGTCTTCCAGAATCCTCTTGGCGAATTCTGAGCTGTCGTTGGTCATGTGGCGAACGTCTGCATAGAGATAAAACGCGCCGTCGGCTGGAAGGATGCTGGTGAACCCGGCTTTTGGAAGTTCCTCAAGAAGCAGATCCCGGTTGGCCCTATAGATTGCTTTGTTGGCCTCCAGTTCTTCATAGGCTTCGAAAGCGCCAAGTGCGGCGTATTGCGAGATTGCCGGTGCACAGATGAAGAGGTTTTGCGCCAACCTCTCCAGAGGGCGCACTAGTGCGTCTGGCACGACCATCCAGCCGATCCGCCACCCGGTCATCGAAAAATATTTTGAAAAGCTGTTGATCACGATTGCAGTATCAGAATGGGTCAGCGCTGTCTCGGCAGGTTCGTCATAGTCAAGACCGTGATAGATTTCATCGGAAACGAACCACAGCCCATGCTCCTCGCAAGTTTGCGCAAGCTGAGGCAGGGCATCTTTGACCAACATGGTTCCCGTCGGATTGGATGGGCTGGCCAGCAGCAAGGCATCGAGCTGCTTCTCTTTATTCAAATCCACCAGTGCTTTGGGTGCCGGCATCCACCTCGTCCCCGCGCCGGTTTCAAGGGTCACTGCTTCCGCCCCCAGTGCCTTGAGGATATGGCGGTAGCAGGGATAGCCTGGGTTGGGTATAGCAACCCGTGCTCCCTGATCTAGGATAGCGAGAAATGCCAGGATGAATGCCGCTGATGAACCAGAGGTCACAACCACCCGCTCGGGCGGAACGTTGACCGCGTACTGTCTGCGATAGTGTCCGGCAATCCGCTCCCGCAGCTCTGGAATTCCAAGCGCATCAGTATAACCGAGGGTGGATTTCTCAAGCGCGGCATGAGCTGCCTCGATTGCACGCGCAGGTGCACCGGTAGCCGGTTGCCCAACCTCCATATGTATGACATCGGCGCCAGCGGCTGCTTTCTCGTTGGCCACCCGCAACACGTCCATCACGATAAAAGGGTCGATACTACCGCGTGTGGCGAGTGGACGCGGCAGTCCGGAATTGCCTTGAGGTTGCGTCGTTTTTGTCACCGCGCCATCACTTCAATTCTTCGTCACATCTGAGGGAAAAACCATATGTTGGCCACTGTATCGTCCTATTCTCCGCGATCAATGCGTAACGCAGACCACCAATGACAATGTGCGAGATACAATCGGCCAAATTGGCATATAGAAGATGCCTGCACATTACAAATGCACAGGTGTCATTGACCCGCCCATCTGGTCCTTCTAGTGTTGGGCGGCATTCGGATTGCTTTGTTCCCACAGACAAGCAATTGATTTTTATAAAGAAAGTTATTCGAACAAGACGATGACCGAACCGGCGAATAATGCACATCGCGGGCTCGCTATGAAGCTCCGCCCAATGCCCCGCTGCGCTGAATTGCTGCGAAGCGTGGTCGCGCTCCTGCTCGCGGTTTCGCTCTTCGCCGCATCCGCCACATCGGCACGCGCCGCAGGCATCATCCGGGATGCTGAAATCGAGTCGCTGCTGCGGGTCTATGCCCGGCCGATTTTCAAGGCCGCGGGGCTCAGCCGCCAGAATGTTCACATTCATCTCATTGGTGCCCGCAGCTTCAACGCATTTGTCGTCGATGGCCGCAACATGTTCTTCCACGTCGGCACCCTCATGCGTTCAGACACACCAAATCAGGTGATCGGCGTCATCGCCCATGAAACCGGTCACATTGCTGGCGGACACCTGTCCCGCTTGCGTCAGACCATGGCTCACGCGCAATCGACATCGATGATGTTGCGGGTGCTGATACTGGCAGCGACAGCAGCGGGTGCCGCGACAGGCGCCAACATAGGCGCGGCGGGCGCTGGCGCCCTGCTTGGTAGTGAAGGCATTGCCCAGCGTTACGTGCTGTCATACCGCAGGGCTGAAGAGGCCTCAGCCGACCTCGCGGCCCTAAGCTACTTGGACGCCACAGGACAGTCAGCCAAGGGCATGCTCAGCACGTTCAGGTACCTCGCCGATCAAAGCCTTAGCTCGCTCAAATACGCAGACCCATACGTTCAGAGCCATCCATTTCCTCAGCAACGTATCGCCAATCTGCGCGACAAGGCGCAACGCAGTCCCTATTTCGATAAACGAGATCCAGGTCTGCTCCAAATCCGTCACGACATGATGCGGGCCAAATTGTCAGGGTTCCTGGATAATCCGCAATCGGTCCTCAACCGATACCCGGCCAGCGATCAGTCTGTAGCGGCGCGCTATGCGCGAACGATCGCAAGCTACCGTCGTTCTGGACTAGGCGCCTTCATTCCACAAATTAATGCGTTAATCAGCCTTCAGCCCCACAACCCGTATTTCTATGAACTCAAAGGACAATTTCTGTTCAAGAGCGGAGAAGCGCGCAATGCTGTGCCGCCGTTGCGCAAGGCGGTCGAGCTTGCGCCCGAGGAACCCCTTATCCGCATCCTGTTAGCACAAG